>PPYE01662360.1_pt1 | contig 13557 bp, 9 predicted proteins | sample 1559881 | NCBI WGS metagenome assembly PPYE01 (sample SAMN08240022, study PRJNA423297) | Human gut metagenome, whole genome shotgun sequencing project.
CCAGAGCCAAAGGAGCTACGCTCCTCTGGACACCTCTCGCTTTGTCGCTGTGCAGATATGTGCCTGTCCTAATTTGTATCATGCACAGCCTCCTAAAACGCAAATCCCGCATACTTCATCTTACGTCGGACGAAATATGCGGGATTTTTTGTTCGCCATAATACGGAGAAGCAACCTTGCTATAAAATGTATCGTCGAAGACTGGTTATCAATATAAACATCGTCTATCTGTTTGCCGCTGGCATCACCGGTTATACACGCTTTGGAAGCAAAAGAATCGAGGTGATGGATGTTGCAAAGATGCCAATATAATGATTCTTATTCAATGACTCCGTCAGTATCGAAGATGTGGTCCAACTCATCGGTATTGATCGCATGAGACACCTTGTCGCGGATTGCCGTCCGGTACATATCCAATCGTTTGAACTGGTTTCTTCCGGCTGCATCCTTGCTCATGCGGATAAGCTGGATTCTGCCGACACCCGGATTCTGTCTTGCATATTCAGCAAAGCCCTTTGCTTTTCCGAGGTTATCCTTAAAATCTGCGCTGTGCGGCTCAAGAATATCAATCACATAACCGAGGCGTTCGTCCTGGCGAACTACGATAAAATCAGGATATGTCGGTTTGACTTCTCCATCGAGTTCATATGGGATACAAAGAGCCCACGACGCTCTGGAAGGATTACGAATCCAGCAGACAAAATCCGGTCGCTTTTCTTCCTCGGCGATCAGATCGGCCTCCCATCCGTTTAGCTTCAGCTTTGCTGTTCCAGTGGTTTCGTTGACGAACAAATGGTCTCTGTATTCTTTGCCGCCAGCTTCATGTGGCACCTGAATTGTCTCAGGAAGACGGAAATTGTGCTTACTTACCACATCGCCGTCGGACACTATGCTGTCGTAGTCACGGCGAATTTTTTCTGAGTCAATAGTGGCAATATACCTGCGATAATCATCATTTAGTCCATGGAAACGTTTCTCCGCATAGTCATGAAGCCTATTCATGCAATCTTCGTCAGCGACAAAAAGAATGACATCTACCTTAAACGCTGTTGGGTCACTTAAGTCGCCATATTTATTGCCATACGCCATACCGATGCCTTCGCGCCCCAGTTTCACATCGGCGATCTGAAACTGACGCTCAATATCTGTATCGGTCGTCGTAAACATATCATGAACAGAATAGTTGTCCACGGTCTCACCGAAGACATCAAAAATTTGCGTGGACAGCTTGAACTGTTTTACCTGCTGCACAAGGTCATCGTACTTGTCCTTAGCTTTCAGATCTTCCACATAATCATGGATCATCTGAACAATCTCATTCTGTACCTCTCTGATTGCCTCACGGCGCAGCTTGGACATACTAAGCAGGTGTGCCATCCGATATAGCGATTTAAGATAATCGTTAATCCGGAGCGCTCTGACATTATAAGAAAGCAGACCGGCATCATTGATGAACTTCATAACTGCTTCACGGTCAAATAAATCCTCTGCTTTTTCTTGCTGACTATCCGGAATCGCAGTTTCAGATGCAACAGTTGCACTCGGCTGAGCATCTGCTGTCGGTGTAACATCTGGCTGAACGGTCTGTGTGCTCTCGGCGCTCATCCGTTGGAGTGTCGCAGCAGGCTGTGCTGATGTCGCTTCGGCTGCATCCGGAATTTGTGTTTGCTGCTGTAACGGAGCAGACTCACCCTGCGTATCTGTTATGGATGCCAAAGTCGGTGCCGCGTTATTTTGATTGGCAAACACATCCAAAGTCATCTGTCCCGGAATTGGCGTTTGCGTTTTCTTCTTCGGTTTGACAGTTAAGGTCTCGAAGCGCTTTTCAGATAATGACTCACCAAAAACGTCTGTCGGAATATCTCCACCCTCAGTGCTCTGCAATGCCTCTACAACGTCTTTGACGGTTTCCTCGTTAAAGTACGGTAAATAGAGGTGCACATCATTCAGGACATCATCGACCTGAATATGCATCTGCATCGGGGTTCTGACCATGCGTCCGAGAAGTTGTGCGATATACGTGGCGTCATTTGCGCGTTTGAAGGACATCATGGTCTCTGCCCTTGGGCAATCCCAGCCTGTGGACAGATTTTCTTTAAAAAACACAATACGGATATTGCGATCATCTGCGATGCGGGAAGGCTCCTCATAGCGTACTTCAAGTCCATTTACCGTAAGAGAGGCAGTTGTTCCTCCGAAAGTGTGAACTACCTGACCGCTTTCCAGCTTGAAACCTGTCCGCTCTTCGATTTTTGCGATGCAATCATCCAAATTGCTATCGGTCAGTTTACCGCCGGTTCCATTCAAAACCTGAATGATCAAAATTGGATTCACATAGGCATAATGCTGCTCAAAACAATACTGCGTCCAGTGTTCCCACTTTTCCTTCCAATCGTCTGCTGCCGCCTGCAGGATAGCCATATCGTTGTTGACTGCGCTGGCCTCCGGGTAAGTGATAACAATGCGGTCTTTTAAAAGTCCGGACGCCCGCACCTCGTCCGCGGTGACAATTGACTTATGTATTGTTGAAGATGTGCCCTCGACCAGAGCATTGAACCGTTGGGTCGTCGCAGACATACCGATCACCACAGGCATCGGTGGGATATGATCCTCGTCACTACCCTTGATGAACTTCTGCATGATCGTCGTGGCTTTGCTGGCTTCACGGCCTTGCATACCACGATGCGCCTCGTCGATGATAAAGTACAGGCGGTCACTCTTATCTCTGACGGTATTAGCCAGCGTTTCCCAAATGGTATAGGAACGGTTATCACCATTTTGGGTAAGCTTCGATGTAACGGAGAGCTTTTGCGTATTTAAGAAATAGATGTGCCCGTCCTCAAAGGTCTCCTTGTCAAAAGAGTCCTCCGTCACCGTTACACACTGCGAAAGACGGATTTTATCAGCCTTGGAATCGATCTTCAGCTTGGACTGCTCGTTCAGCTGCGGAGAATCCGAAAGCCAGACAATGATCGCATTCGGCTGCTCTGCGTAGGAGTCATCGCCATATAGGATACTTTCAATCAGTGCAGACATGATGATGGTCTTTCCAGCTCCGGTCGGAGCAGTAAAAGAAACTACCTGTGGCGCATGCGTTCTATGATAGCTACCCAACGCTTCCGCAGTCTTCATGCGGATGTCGCTGAGGGCTCTTATCTGAAAAGGGAATAATTCTACTTTCATAGTTACCTCCCTGTGTTGATACGGAAATTGTCCAGATAATCCCGGTAAAGTTGATAGCAGTCTTTGCCGTCATAGGCGCGGATCATTGACCGGTAAGCAATCTCTGAATCTGTCACGATAAAGACTGTCTGAATTTCTGGATGCTGGCTTAATTCCACATCAAACTCGGAATAATATATTTCGTCTATCAGAACTGCCATTTTGTTCTGCGGCAAAATCAGCATGTTCGGGAGATCATCGTTTTCAATAGCTGGGCACTTACCGATAGCCCCACCCTTCATCCAGAGTACTGGGAGCAACTCTCGAAACTGCCTGCCAAGCGCCACGGATGTCTTATCGAGGAAGCTTAACTTGAAGAATGCTGCATTTGCTTGAAAGCCATCTGACATAGGTGTATCGCTGTCAATGTAATTACCCTTGAAGGGAACTCCAGTAATATCATGTCCCTCGATGCTACAAACTGTTCGAGGCCAAGTAACATAATGTGCTATTCCGAGCTTTTCCCATTCTTTATCTCCGGGTTGGTATCCTTGTTTTATAAGCGTTTTTGCTTCCGCATCAGAGACTTCATTGTTTGTGACAATAATACAACGCCGCTGCCCACCATCCTCAGCGTTAAGTAGGTTGACGGCGTGGAGGGTCGTTCCGGAGCCTGCAAAGAAATCAACAATAAGAGCATTGGGCTTGTTAGCAACAAAGAAGCGAAGCGTATCATGAGTGGCGTATAGTGACTTGGGAAAAGAAAATCTTTTCTCTTTAAAAATACTAATCAATAGATTTGTCCCATGTCTTGCAGCATCATGGGATTTTATATTCCATAAATTATCTGGAATATATGTTGCTGAATACCCACTATCATCAACTATAACCGTTCCACTCTCATCGTAGCCAACAACGGTATAATCGCCAGATTCTATTTTTTGTATCTGAGCACGATTTAAGTAGCTAACAGCCATTCCAGTATTAGTAAACTTGCCCAGACGCACATATCCCTTCTGTATTAGCTTAGCAAGGCTGTCTTTACCTTGCATCCATCTCCCTTCTTCGCCATTGGTATGTATTGGCCATATAGCAACACATCCATCAGGAGCAGAGACTGTGTTTCTATCTTGCCCCAAAGGTATAGGGTCACCAAGTCCCACAATTTTAGAACCATCTTGAGACACAAAAATCGGATAAAACATACCGGGTCTATCTTGCCGTCTGCTATTTGTCCCTGTTCTACTTAGATTTGCCCAATGAATCCCGTTTTTGGTACTATTCTCAATATGATTCCAATCTTCTTCTAGGGACAGTTTTGCTGGTGCCGCATCTCCTAAGTAAACGATAAAAATATATTCGCTGGATCGGCCAAATTCATTGTCCTTTGCAACAACTACTCGATTAATAAGATCAGATATCATCTGTATATGTGCCTCTGGAAAAAGTTCTTCCAGCAGGCACCCAAGATGCAAGTATTCCCTTTCATCAATGGTAACAATAAGGACGGAATCTTTCGGATTCAGAAGTTTCTTCGCAATCTTCAAGCGCTTCTCCATCATGGAGAGCCACTTGCTGTGGCGGTAAGCATCAGAGCTGTCCACATAGTCGTTATTATACTTCCAGTCCTTTGCGCCAGTATTGTATGGCGGATCAATATAGATACAGTCGACCTTTTCTGCATAAAGGTATTCCAGCAACTGAAGGGCATGATAATTGTCTGCCTCAATCAGAGTATGCCAAAGGTCACTGTTCGGAGCGTTCTCCACAGTGTCAATCAGTTTCAGCGTTGGGTAGATTGGCTCTCCAAATTCGGCCACTACCACAATTTCATCCATCTTGAAGATTTTCTGCTCGTGTGTCTCACGGCGGTCGCAGAGCACTTTGTCACTATCAATTTTCATGACCGTATAAATATCGCTAACGTATCCGGTCTTTAGCGCAACCTTTGAGCCAACGCGAATTGGCACGTCATAGAGCGGTGTGCATTCCGGCAGATGTTCCTCAAATACGAGCCCAAACTTTTTTTGCTTTATCAATTTATCGGTTTCCTGCAAAATCCTGTCCCGAAGTGTGGGATCGTCGATCTGCTGGATCAGATCTTGTAATAGTGCCACCGTTTCCACCTCATTCTTCTGTGATCGTCTTTTCTTTGATATGGTAATCAATGCTGTGCTCCTGGCAGAAAGTAATTACTTCTGTCGCGCATACATTGTAAAAGTGTTTATGTCTCCTGTAGGCGTTTGCCATCTTGCTGTAATTCGTTCTACCAAAAATGATACGGTCGGTAAACGCTACCGCCTCTAAGATTTTGTTCAAATCCTGCTCAATCATGTTCGGCGTGGGATAAGGCTCGATGCTTACCCAAGTCCGGCAGCCTGCATCATGGAGCGCTCGCAAAGCAGCTAACCGCTCCGTATAAGAAGCTGCACCCGGCTCCATTTTTTCTCGGTATGTTTCATCCAAGGAAATGAGCGTGATACCGTACTCATTTTCCGGAGACAGCTGCGCCAGTTCTATAGGCAGCAGGCCTTTGGTAAGCGTTGTACATTTTATACCTGCCTCATTCAGCTTTCGCATAGCTGCTATGCTCATAGCTGATATTTCCGGATATCCTTGCATAAATGGGTCTGTCGTAAAACAAAGCTGAACAGATTGTATTTTGTCTCTGAGCCTTGGTATCTCCTTATCCAGCAGTTCAAGGGTATTAGACACCAGATATGGTTCCAGCCAACTATCGTAGTCTTTAATTTGCCCGAACCGTTTCTTCAACAGGAATGCGTAGCATGGATATTTGCATCCATGTGCACATCCCTGCACGTGATTCATCGTATAGTCACCATACTCAACACCCGTTTGGTAAAGCATGGATTTTCGCGTTATGGTTTTCAAGTTAACTCCATCCTCCGCCTACTTATTCTTTAATATGTGATCTGCTATCCGCAGAGCGAGTCTCTGCGCTTTCGGACTCTCACTCGAAATAGCAAAGCAGAATAAGAACATCGGCGAGTTCCGGCTGTTCCTGAAAATCCGTGGATGCTGAGACACGCAAGGGAATATCGTCCCCAGCCGAGAAATGATATAAGCCTTGATATGATCCGAATTGGAATCCTTGATCTTTCTTGTGCCGCTGTTAGCCGTCCCAGAGTCAGGGAACAGATCAAACAGTGATATTTGCGGGTCTTCCTTATAAAATTCGGTCTGCCAACCATCATCTCCCAGCAACCTGTCTATGCAGTTTTCCCATGTTTCATACTTACCGTTTTTGGGCAGCATCCTATTCAGTGCCGAGAACGGGAACAGATACCAAACATCAATAGACTTCGTCCTTGCCACAGTCTCAAGCGTCGTCCAATTCACCTGTGTCGCATAAGGATCTAAAAATAAGAGACCTCGATTATACCGCCAATCTACATCACGAATAATCTGTGCGAGCTTATCGTTTGCATCTCCACAGTAAACAGTGACGATCCTCGACAAGTACGGGAACTCTGCGTTTACCATCTCCTGGAGCTCCGCTGCCTTTTTCTCGTCTCCTTCGATGAAGTAGTAATGGTCAAATTTTCTATCTGCGGCCAGTGCCCTCTTGGCAGAACCTACAAGGTACTGCTCACCGTCACTGGTCTCAATTTCTCCTGTCCCGGCGAAAGCGTCAATATAAATCTTCTTGAACTTCTGGTTTTGCAACGCAATTAGGTATGCTTCCAGATAGCTCGTGAAGATATTGAGCTTTTCCTCCGTCCATTTGCCGCCAAATTTCTGTGATGTTACCATTGTTATTTTTATCCTCGTTCACATTCTTTCTCACGAAGAGAATGAAATGACGTATTCTTTCTTGTTTGTTTCGACTCGGACAATCTGCTCAATTTTTGCTCCGTAGTCGCTGATCAGCTCTTTCTTGATCTCGTTCCGATATCCTTCTGATGGAAAGATTGGATGGTCATCCAGCAAATCCCACAATTCAGTAAGTGGTACTAGGTTGCGTCCTATAAAATTGTCCTGCAAATACTTTGCGATATCTCTTACATGGAAACAGGAAGTATCCGTATCCAATGTAACAACCCCATCAAAGTCAAATCGCAGCTGTCCGCTTTCTGAGGAGTGTTTGGTAGAAGACTGTGCTCCGAAAACCTTCCATGCACTCTTCTTATACAGTTTGAATCCTTCCTTATGGCTCGTACAATGTATCAGGTTATACATATGCGAGTTGTTCATATTGTAGAAAGGAAACGCTGCAACGTAGTATTTGCGCGTCCCGTGCAAGGAAGAGATAATTTCCTCCACTCTTGCCTCATAGGCAGTCTTGTTGCTTCCAAAGGGCACCAGCTTTTCAAAGTCCTCAAGGTAAGTATTCTCATACTTTTCCTTTGTCGTTTTCCGCTTGGCACGGGTTATCGCTCTGACCGGATCGGAGACCATATGATTTATCATAACCTCACCCCAATTGCGGAAGAACGGCAATAGTGCCTCCCAGTCAATCGAAGCATCATACGGATCATAAAGCAGAAAGTAATGCAAATGTCCTGTCTGGCATAACTGTGGCCCGATAGTCTTAAGAAGCTCATGCGCATCCAGCCTTGACGTCACAATCTGAAAATTGCGCTCATTCTGCGGCAAATGCTTCTCCAGTTCATCCACCCGCTTGGCGTCCTTGTCATTCAGATAGATGTACACGGTTTTATCGGTATATGTTCTTGCAACTTCAAGCAGTGCCTCCGATACCCTCACAGCCGTGCCTTTTACAATTTCTCCAGCGTCATCTGTATAAATCCCGCTATTGCACATGCAATCTATAAAGATCAGCCCATTGCATGAGTTATTCAACATCAACTTCTGTGCCCACGATTTGATGTATTCCTCTATCAGTTCAAATTTCTTAATTGTATGAGGGCTGGCCTTGCTAATTACGCTTTTCTTTCTTGCTGGCATGTCATCCCCCCTCACTCAATAGAATCTTCTTCGGTAGGAATCAACTCCATAATGTCCCCAATATCGCAATTCAACGTTTTACATACCTTCATTAACACTTCCATACTGACGGTTTCACCTTTAGACAGCTTGGTAACGGATGCCCAGCTGATACCGGCCTTCGCCTGCAAATCCTTTTTCTTCATATCTCTATCTATCAGGATTTTCCATAATTTTTTGTAACTAACTTCCATAGCAGTCCCCTTGTCTTTATTATAAGGCACCTGAAGTGATACATACACAATAGCAGGATACCACAAACCCTCTCAAAGCACAAGGATCATCTTCATATTTGCGCGAATTTTCTTCTTTTTATCAAGAAAAATCTATGTAAATATGAGGCGGCCAGAACAATTTCAAGTATGCAACTGATGTGTAACAAAAAAGGAATGATATCCAAATAAAAAATAGCCAAGCCTGTTTGCTATATACTGCAAACAGGCTTGACTATTTTATCGGATCAAATCATTTGAAAATGCCTCAATGCCTCCATAATCGCCGCTTCCTTCTCCGGCGGGCACTGCGGTACTTTCGCATCTTCTTTTTTCGACAAGTTATAGTTCTGCCCAACCTCCAGACCGCATTTCCGTTTGACCTGGGAGATATATAAGCTGGACACCTTCAAACCATACTTCTCCAACACATAGGCTTTGATCTCGTCATAGGTCGCCTTGCTCTCCGCCGCCGTCAGATCCAGCTCATCCAGATTCAACTCCACTTCGATATGCTGCTTGGTGTTTAGTTTGGACAAAAGTACTACCGTCTCCACATGCACCCCCCACCCAAACTGATCCACACCTCTGACTCTCGTCACCTCATACCCTCTCTCCTCCAAATACTTCACGTCCCTGGCCAAGGTCGCCGAATCGCAGCTTACATACACCACTTTCTCCGGCCCCATCTTCATAATCGTATCCAGACACACCGCATCGCACCCTTTCCTGGGCGGGTCCACCACGATCACATCTGCGTACACCTGGTTCTTTTCGTACTGCTCCGGCAGTACCTCCTCGGCTTTTCCTACGAAAAATTCTGCATTGTTTATTCCGTTCAATGCTGCGTTCTGCCGTGCATCGTCAATCGCCGCCGGTACGATCTCCACACCGTAAACTTTCTTTGCCTTCTGTGCCAGGAAAAGGGAGATGGTCCCGATGCCGCAGTACAGGTCCCAGACGGTTTCATTTCCCGTCAATCCGGCGTATTCCAGAGCTGTCCTGTAAAGCTTTTCCGTCTGCACGGGATTTACCTGATAGAAGGACTGGGGAGAGATCCGGTATTTCACCTCGCCAATGTAATCCGTAATATATCCCGGTCCGTAAAGGTGAACCACTTTCTCACCCAGGATCACATTGGTCCGCTCCTTATTGATATTAAAGGAAATCGAAGTCATCCCCGGTATGGATAAGAGCCGCTCCACCAGCCGCTGGTGCCTGGGCAGAGAATCACCGTTAATCACCAGACATACCATCAGTTCCCCGGTGCGGAAGCCTTTTCGGATCAGTGCATGGCGTACCAGCCCGGTATGACTGCTTTCTTCATACGGCGCAATCCCGCATTCCTCCATATAGTCCCGGATTTCATTTAAGATCTGCCGGTTTTCTTCCACTCCCAGCAGACAGTCCTCCGTTTCAATGATGGAATGGGTCCGCCCGGCATAAAATCCATAAATGATCCGTCCGTCCTTTCCTCTGCCGAAAGGAAACTGTGCCTTGTTTCGGTAGCGCCACGGATTTTCCATTCCGATAATGGGTTCCATCTCCAATACTCCGCCTGTTTCCGGACGGGCAGACGGATCCTTTCCGTCCTGTCCGGGCAGACTCTTTTCGTCCTGGACAGACAGACTCTTTTCGTTCAGGGCAGACAGGCTCTTTTCGCCCTGGGCAAACAGACTCTTTTCATCCTGGGCAGACTTTCCCTGCCCCGGCAGCACCAATCTGTCCAGCCCGCCGATCCGCTTCAGATTATTATAAATTTTCCGCTCCTTAAAACGCAGCTGCTCCTGATAATCCATAGCCTGAAGCTGACATCCGCCGCAGGCCCTGGCCACCGGACATCTGGGTTCTACCCGGAAGGGTGACGGCTCTGCCACCCGAATCAGCCTGGCAAAACCATAGGTCTTTTTCTGTTTCATAACTCCGGCTTCCACCAGATCGCCGATCACCGTATCCTTGATAAACCAGATGTAGCCGTCCATCCTTCCGATTCCTGCGCCGTCCTCACTCATGTCCTCAATCCGTATCATAAATGTATCATTTTTCTTCAAATCCATACTTCCTTCCATCTCCCTTCTCCCGGCGTTTCCGTTCAGCCCGGTCCTGCAGGTTTCTGTATCCGCTTCTTAAGCTTACCGTTTGCTGTACCTGTCTGCCTGCATTGTTTTCATCTCGCATGATTTTATAGAATTCCGAAAGTTTTTCGTAATCTTTTTTATGATTCTTTCACATATTTTCCATACTTTATCCATATTTTGCCTTTATACTTGTAACCATAAAAGCTTTACCGAAGCTTTTGATTGATAAGATTTCATAACTGGCGAAGCTTTCTTTTCGGAAGTTCGATTATTTAAAATGTTTCGGTATGCTGAATAAAATGGGGGCCCCGGCTGGAAACGCGCGCATTTGGCTGTGGCTCTCGACTAAAAGCAAAAGCGTTCCAACTCACAGTGACCCTGTGAAAGTAGAACGCTTATTTTTATGGTACTAAGGGCAGGCTCTGCCCGGGGCCGCCAGGCTTTTGCGTAATGGCTGCTGCACCGCCCGCCGGCGCATGAGGGTTTACTCCCCGGTTCTGCGTATGTTTGTCTCCATAAGCCGATTATATCCCAGCCATCCGGTATTATTCCCGCCGGCCTCCAGCGCTTCCGTCATCGTTTCCAGCTTGGCATCGGTGTTATCCGCCAGGTTCAGGGCCAGGGCCTCCAGGAGGGCCGGTTTCTTGGGAGAGCCGTATTCCAGTTCTCCGTGGTGAGCCAGAATGCAGTGCTTTAACTCTGCCGCCAGCCGATCCGGGAAACCGGGAATGGTCCTGATCCGGTCGCTGATCATCTCTGTGCCGATCATGATATGTCCCAGCAGCTGACCGTCGTCTGTATAATCATTTTCCGGGAAAACAGACAGCTCTTTTAATTTTCCCACATCATGGAACATGGCGGCGGTGATCAGCAGATCCCGGTTGATCATAGGATAGCGGGAAGCATAATATTCACACAGATTCGTAACGCTTAAGGTATGCTCCAGCAGTCCGCCCACAAAACCGTGATGAACACTTTTTGCCGCCGAGTGGAAACGGAAGGCTTTGGCAAATGCTTCATCGCCGAAAAAGCTCAGGGCCAGCTTGGACAGGTAAGGATTCTTAATGGAAGAAACGAATTTCATCAGTTCCTCATACATTTTTCCGATATCCTTTTTGGATACCGGCAGGTAATCCTCCTCCTTGTACTCCCCTTCTCTTGCCTTGCGCACCCGCCGGATATTCAGCTGGTAGGCGCCCTGGAACACGGTCACATCGGCCTCGATCTGAATATAATCCATTGCCTCAAAGCTTCCCACACCGGGAGAGCCCAAATCCCAGATTTTCCCGTCTATGGTGCCGGTCTTATCCTGCAGCACCAGATTTCCGTATTCCTTTCCGCTCTTTGTTAATGCAATCTGCTTTGTCTTGCACAAATAAACATCCGATGTATGCATTCCTTCCCGGAACATTTCAATATATCTCATTTCTTTTCCTTTCTTCGGCATCACTTATATTTCTCTTCCCCGCACACACTGTGCTTTAAGGCTATCCAGCAACAGAGCCAGGAATCACCTGGCTCCGATAGTTACATCATATTCGATGGGCGAATAACTTTCCCGCCCGTATCTTTGTATTTCCACCTTTACCGTCTCTCCGGCAGAAAGCGTTTCCAGACAGTTCTGAAAATCTTTCATGGTAACGATTTTTTCTTCTCCGATCCGGGTTATCACATCGCCGTTTTGGATTCCGGCATTGTATGCCGGGCTGTCTGCTGATACCTGGTTTACGTAAACGCCTAAGGGCAGTCCGCTCTGCCGCATGGTTTCCGAAACTTCCTGTCCGGTAATACCGAAATAGGGGGCCTGAATTCCATTATACAGCTTTTCCAGAACAGCCTTGTAATCCGACAGAGAGTATACCATGGTTATGAAACCGTTTTCTTCCGCATAATCCTGCGTGGCCCAGCCGATCAGCTGTCCGTCTGTATTCAGAAGAAATGTCCCCTGGGGTACATTTGCATTTACTGTGGTGTAAAACAGACGGCTGCTTCCGTCCACCACCGGCATGTTTTTCGCCACATAGGAAATCTGTCCGGTGCTGATGGAATGCACTACGCCGGCGGGACTTCCGCAGGCAAATACCAGATCTCCCTGAGCGGCTGCGTAGGAATTGCCCAGCTCCAGCACCTTGATCTGCGCAGCAGTCTTTTCACTGACCGCTTCTGCCGCCACACTGATCACCGCCATACCGGAAATGGAATCAGCGCCTTTCAGCTGGCCTGCCGCCTGTGTGCCGTCTGCAAGGGTTATCTCCAGGGAATCCGCGTTTTCCACTGCAGCGCAGGGCGCAAGGATCAGATACTCCTCATCTGTTGCCTCCACAATGGCGCCGGCATACATGCCGGAAGTCTCCACCGGGTTATTGAACCAGTCCATCTGCGTCTTTACCGAGTGAATGGTAACGATTCCCTTATCCGCCTCTTTGGCCAGATCATTCAGGCTGGCATACATGGCCTCCAATTCGTCAATGGAAAACTGGTACTTCTCCACCTCATTGCGGACAACCTCTTCCAGAGGCTCCGATTCCTCTGCCGTCGTTGTTTCCGGCGGAGCCGTAGGGGCGGTGGTCTCCGGTTCATCCTTTGGAATCGAAATCGGCGCACTTTCCGTCTCATCCTCCGGCGTCAGGTATTTTCTGGCCAGAGGTTCCGAAACCACAAAGGTTACTGCCGCCAGCAGACCGAACAAAACTGCACAGAAACATAAAAGAAGAAATCGGCGGAATATCTGAGCTCTGCTCCATTTCGGCTTTACGATCTTTTCATTTATAAACCGGCGTTTTTCTGGATCCTGTTCCAGGTTGTTCTTATCCGGCAACCAGCACACCTCCTTCAAAAATGACCTATCCCTATTATACGTGGGAAGGGCATTTTATGCAAGCGGAACCTACGTGCCGCTGCCTGGCGCGAAACCAGACATTTCCCCTTCTTTGTCCCCCTTTTCCCCACCGGTTGGGGCTTTCACGAAGCCCCGCTTTATGATATACTTATGGCTGTGATAAAACCGCCTGACAAAGGCAACAGCAGTCATGGAATTTTAATGAATCAATCGAGGAACTTTTTATGAATCAAAAAGCACTGCAGACTTTAGAATACGATAAAATCATCCGCCAGCTGGAGGAATACGCCACCTGCCC
>PPYE01644015.1_pt1 | contig 13553 bp, 17 predicted proteins | sample 1559881 | NCBI WGS metagenome assembly PPYE01 (sample SAMN08240022, study PRJNA423297) | Human gut metagenome, whole genome shotgun sequencing project.
TTTAAAGACTTTTTTTGTATATTTTATACCATCACTTGTTTATTGCATAAAGCAGCTCATAATAAAAGTATGTCAAAATACTTTTACGGAGGTAAATGTTTTGGCTGATCAATTAGTATTAGACACGCAACAATGGTTAAATTCCACTTATGGCGATGTTGATGGTTTTGGTAGCGTTCCTGAAAATGGGCTTACCGGTTGGGACACAATTTATGGTCTAACCCGTGGCTTACAACATGAACTTGGTATTACTGATTTAGTAGATAACTTTGGTCCCACAACTGCTAAGCTTTTTGATGAAATTGCTGACGATATTGTACCTGGTTACTCAGGTAATATTGCATACATCATCCAAGGTGGTTTTTGGTGTAAGGGTATCGATCCCGCCGCTTTTGATGGGAAGTTTACTAGCGATACTGCTTCTGCCGTCACAACGATGAAAGAATACGCCGGATTGAGTGATACTTCCGGGACTCTGGACTCACAGTTCATGGCCGCGCTGCTCAATATGAGTGCATTCACCTTAGTAGCTGATGGCTATGAAAAAATCCGTACGATGCAGCAACAATTAAATCATGACTATCTGGCTTATACTGGCATTCTCCCTTGTGATGGCGTATACCAGCGTGACACAAATACCGCTTTGATTTATGCTTTACAGGCCGAAGAAGGACTTGATACGGATACCGCATCAGGAACTTATGGGCCAATGACCCAAGAGTTGACTCCAACTGTTTCAACTGGTGATGATAATAATTTTGTCCGTATATTGCAATGGGGCCTTTATGTAAATAACCAAGCGTATACGGGTGATTTTGACGGCAGCTATACTTTAGACGTATCAAGTTCAGTAGCAACTTTTGAGAGTGATATGGCCCTTCCAGAAACATCTGGCGCATCGGCAGGTTTAGATGTCTTCATGAGTCTCTTAACTTCCGCTGGCAATCCTGATCGCGACGCTGTGGCTTGCGACACCTCGCATCAAATAGATGCGAATGAGGCTGCGGCACTCAGCTCCGCTGGTTACAAATATGTTGGTCGTTACCTAACTGGTACTGCTGGTACTGGGAGTAGTGAAGTTGATAAAAATTTAACCACCAGTGAAATCAGTATTCTAATTAATGCTGGTCTAAAGATCTTCCCAATCTATCAAGATGGCGCATCCGATGATGAAGATTACTTTACCCAAACCAAGGGTAGCAGTGATGGCCGTAAAGCTGGTTTAGCCGCTATGCAATTAGGCTTTCCGGATGATACGATTATCTACTTCGCTGTGGACGTCGATATTCAGGATGGTGACATAGCAGGCACGGTCGAACCATACTTTACAGGTGTTGCCAACGGGATCAATAGTTTCGGTTTTAAAGTCGGTATTTACGCTACCCGAAATGTTGCCAACACGATTATTACGGATGGGTTGGCCGACAAAGCGTTCGTTTCCGATATGTCTACTGGATTTTCTGGCAATCTCGGTTTCCAAATGCCAAGCGAATGGTCTTTCGATCAGTTCAATGAAGTCACTTTTGACGATTTCTACATCGATAAGGTAGCCTCTAACAGTAGTCGTTCGACAGCTGTTGATGATTTTTCAGCTGGTAGCAGTGTTGGAGGTAGCGATGATTTAGCTAAAATAAATGAAATTGTTCAAAGCCTGAGTGAAACTGATAGTATTTTTTCATTCGTAAAAGATATAACCATTGAAGCAACCAGTAAAACTTACAAAGTTGAAACTCCTGCTGTGGATCTATCTTTAACAGTTGACCTGGAAGGCAGTATTAGTGATGACGATGGTGACACTTCAATTAATTATAATGTTAATGATGGTTCCGTTAATTTCACATTAGATGATGAAATCTCGCAAATCATTGCTGAAAACACAGCTGGATTTACTGATACAACGGTGACCGCTTCATTGGATGGAATAGCTTCAGTAATAAAGGATGGTGACATCAAGTCTGGTATGTCTGTTAAAGCAACCGGTACATCTATCACATTTAAGGTCGATTCTACATTTGAACACGAATCAACAAATGGTAAAACCTACGAGATAGAGTATGAAGTTACTTTGGTAGCAGAGTTCCATTCAATTATCAGTCCTTTACCAGCTTGGGTCACCGCTGTACAAGCGGATGAACACAACACCTCAGTGGACGATGCAAAAGCAAATGCACCTGAAATCACAACTGTGTTACTGCGTGTTGGTACTGCTGCAGTTGTTGCCCTCGCAATAACTGGTTTAATAATGACAGCCACATTTTTACCGTCGATCATCCCAGGGTTAATTGCCTTAGCTGCTGCGTAATAATGGAAAATACTATATAGTTAGACGAAACGATTGGAGCCATCCGATCGTTTTTTATATTAAAATGAGGACTGGTAAATAATATGGACACAACACAATTTTTATTTTTTGTATGGATTATGTTTTTGGCAATTTTCATTCTGAGCTTGCTCTTTGCACTCTTTACACCAAAGGTATTTACTTACACATCACAAAATTCAAAATCTAAACAACTAATCCGTAAGATACTGATAACTAACCCAATTAGAGAATATAGACGACAGTTAAAAATAAGTATACTTTTTAGTACGCTGGGACTAATAGTAATGTGGATCGGAATTATTTTATTTGCGTTTAAGTTTGAGACTGTCTCACTTTTTTTACTTGCCATTGCATCGGCATCATATATTTTTATCGGGGTTGTCACTCCTTACTATGAATATAAGTACTGGTCAAGAGCAGAAAAAGAAGAATTTGGGACGCTACCACATAAATCCTTTATAAAATTAATGACATTTCGAACAATATGTACGATAACTTTGACTCTTTTATTTTTACTACCAGCAATTTTCAACTCTGAATTTCATGATATTTTATTTAATATTTTATTTAATATTTTTTCTTAAATCAAACCATTCTGAAGTTCTGAAGTTGAACAAACCCGATTTATTCACAGAGAAGGCCTGAGATTTGCTCATCGCTTCAGCGATAAGGAATCCCAGGCCTTTTTGTTTTTTTACCTATTTTGGTAAAAAAACAAAAAAGAAACTCCACTTATGTTATTGTGAAGTCACCACAACAAAACAACAAGGAGAGTTTCCAATGACAATCTTACATAAAACCAATTTAATCAGCAATCCCAAAATTCGTATTAATAACCGAGGTGGCCGGTTAACGGTCGATGGTGGAATGACACTCATCACTGAATTCTTACACAAATTGCATTTTGATGAGACTGTGAATGAGCTTATCCACTTCAGTAATAAGCGTAAATTTTGCCAACACACTACAACACGATCAAGCAATGGAATTAATTTTAAATACCAATAATCTGGGTTCACAACCGACTATTACTACGTTTAGCGGATACCATGTTCAAACGTCGTAACCAGCAAATCTTGATTTTGGACATCGATTCAACGCAGGCCGATACTTATGGTAAACAAGAAGCAGCTGGTTATAATGCTCATTATGGAATTGATGGCTTTCATCCCATCTTAATTTTTGATAGTATAACTGGCATCTTGCTAGCAGTCAGACAGCGTCCCGCCATATATGACTTATGTGAAGAAACCGGCTGTCAGTTTTTAGTCAAATTAAAACACAATTCGCGATTAACCGACTTAGTTCAACACCAAGTTACTTATGACGATAACACTGATTTTTCAATGGCTGAAACGCAAATCTTTGAACTAGATTATCAAGTAGAAACTTGGTTGAAGCCTTATTGGGTCGCCGCTCAGGACACACGAAATGGCGGCAGTTTATTTATGACTACGAGTCAGTAGTCGCTAATCTGACAAGTACTAAAGCAGCTGATTTATTTGCGGCCTACGACAAACGGGGCAGTGTCGAAAATAACATCAAAGAGACTAAACTAGGTTTTTATCTGGATAAAATTAATAGCCATGTCTACCTAGCTAATACATTCTGTATGTTATTCAGCGCACTAGCTTACAATATCGTTCAAGTTTTTAAGCAATCCGTTTTACCACCGGCAAAACGTGATTTCCAAAGCACAACATTGCGTTTGTGACTGTTTCAAATTCCAGCAGTACTCGTCAAGCATGCCCGAAAATTCATTTTAAAACTCAGTAGTAACAACGTTTTTGACAACTTTTACTGAGAAACGTTAGCCAAATACGAGTTTTATAGCCGTAGTCTAACGGATTGTTTTTAATTTTTTTGTTCATCCGAGGCGTAGTCCGCCGAAATTAACGAAATGGCGCTCAATATGAGTCGCAGTTTCTAGCTTTGATTGGTTCAGCCTCAAAAAACGAGATTTGAGTGAGTAAAATACTCATTCAGATCTCGTTTTCCGTTTCTGGTGCTTAAAATAAATTAGTTGATTGTAGCTCAAAGACGTGGTCGGATTCGAAGCCGTAAACGTCTTTTTTTAGTAGATCATTGGAAGTCAGAGACAGCCACAGTAGCATGGGCGTCAAACCATTTTTACGGTTTCCGAACGATTATGAGTTTTTGGGGGTTATTTGGCCGATTACTATCACATTGCCGGTGCTTCATGCTATGATTATAAGTAAAAATGAGCAAGAAAGAGGTTGGGATACTTATGGGCATGATTCGTATTAACAACTTACGGTTTCACACGTTTAACGGTGTGCTTCCTGAGGAACGGCGCAACGGCCAACAACTAGGATTGGACATTGCCATCAAATATCCCATTGAGACGAAGGTCCGTCACGATGATGTGCACGAGACGATCAATTATGCGGCCGTGCGGGACGTCGTTGATGATTTTGTGACGACGCACTCGTACAAGTTGATTGAATCGTTGGCCAACCATCTGTTAGAGACGCTTTTGGCTAGTTTTCCGACCGTCGATGCCATCAATATTAAGATTCGAAAGTATAGTGTACCGATGCCCGGTATTTTTGATAACGTGGAGATTGAGGTGGAGGGAACGCCACATGTCGACTGATCAAGAACGCGTCTACCTGAGCATTGGGTCTAACATGCACCCGCGCGTTCAAAATATTCGACAGGCGCTGACCCGTTTGCGTGCGGTGGCTGGAGTGACAGTGATTGCTGAATCCCATTGGTACGAAACTGAGCCGTGGGGGAATCGCGAACAGGCAAATTTTTACAATGTATCCGTCTCGTTAGTGACCACTTTGACACCCGCTGAGTTGTTAGATGACTTACATACCATTGAACAGGCTGGTCATCGGCAACGGCTAGTCCATTGGGGGCCGCGCACGATTGACATGGACATTATCTTTTGGGGCCAGCGTCGAATTGTGACAGCTGACTTGACGGTGCCACATGCACAAGCAGCTAACCGGAATTTTGTACTGTTACCAACGGCTGAGATTGCCGCGGATGATCCGTTGGTGGGCCCTCAAGTTGCGCGTATGATTGCGGCTAATCAGGACCAGAGTTGGATTAAAAAAGTGAGAAATGTGAGTGAGTTAGATGATTGATGAGAAGAACAAAGCTAAGATAGAACACGCGGTGCGTGAGATTTTGAGTGCTGTCGGCGAAGACCCTGACCGGCCAGGATTGGTTGAAACGCCAGCCCGGGTCGCACGGATGTACGCAGAAGTATTTGCGACTAAGACCGCCGCACCATTTGATAATTACAAGTTATTTAAAGTTGAGAATCCAACCGAGATGGTTTTGCTCAAAGATATTCCATTCTATTCAATGTGCGAACATCATTTACTACCCTTCTTCGGAACGGTTCAAGTCGCCTATGTGCCGCAGCATGACCAAGTAATTGGGTTGAGCAAGATTCCACGGCTCGTCGATTATTGCGCCCAACAACCGAACGTTCAGGAACGTTTGACCGTTTCGATTGCGACTGAATTGCAGCGTATCCTGGACCCAGCTGGCATTGCCGTTTCAATCACAGCGCGCCACATGTGCATGGAGATGCGCGGTGTCAGCAAGCCTGGTGTCCAGACGGAAAGTAGCTATTATAGCGGTCAATTCAAGACGGATATTGAGTTAAAACGGGAATTTCTACAACGAATCGCAAAGTAGGTGATTAATTGGACGCAGCGACGATCGAACGACGCTATCAGAAATTATTAGGTCAGCTGAACCAAGCCATGCTGGCAAACAATCATCAACGGGTCCCACTGTTACGGCGAATCATGGCGCATCTCGGCCACCCAGACCATTACTATCACGTTATCCATATCGCGGGGACCAATGGCAAGGGCTCGACCGGGGCGATGCTCGGCAGTGTTTTGCAGGCTCAGGGATACCGCGTTGGGCGTTTTAGCAGTCCCGCCATTAATGACGCGCGTGAACAACTGCAATTCAATGGGACGTGGATCAGTCCAGCAGACTTCATCGATACTTATCATGAAATTTTGCCTGTTCTGAAAAATATGGGCTTGGCTGCCAGCGATGTCTCCGTATTTGAATGGTTCTTCCTAATCAGTGTGGTCTGGTTCCGCAATCAAAACGTGCAGTGGGCGGTGATTGAAGCCGGCCTCGGTGGCTTGTATGATGCCACCAATGCCCTGGCCAGTCCCCAGCTGACGGTGTTTACCAAAATTGCCCTCGATCACACGGCCATTCTCGGACCAACGATTACGGCGATTGCCCAGAATAAGTCTAAAATCATCAAGCCGCACACAACGGTCGTCACTTTGGCGGACCAACATCCCGATGCCTTGGCTGTCTTACAGACCGAAGCGCTCAATCAAGGAGTGCGGTTAGTCACGGCCAAACACGCGCAACTGACCATCACGCAGCAAACGTTGACCCAGATGACCGTCGATGCGCACAGCCAGTGTTTTGACTGGACACAATTAACGTTAGGCCTCGGTGCGTCATATCAGTTGCAGAACCTGCAGCTTGTGTTGACCGTCGTGTCCGTGCTGCAGCGCCAGCAAGTTAACCTAACAAACGCCGCGGTGCGCACAGGTTTACAGCAGGTCAGCTTACCCGGTCGTGCGACGGTCTTACAGACGGATCCGCTGATCATAGCGGATGGTGCCCATAATCCGGATGGTATGCGCGCACTAGTCGCCAGTGCACAAACGTTGCTTGCGGGGCGCCACTTGATTTGGGTCGTCGGGGTCTTGCAAGACAAGGCATATCCAGATATGTTGGCAGCACTGCTTCCCACAGCCGACGTGGTCATTACGAATACGCCAGCGAATCCAGAGCGGGCTTTGCCGGCAGCACAGCTCGCCCAGACGGCAACGGCTACGCTGACGCCGGCATTTATGACGGCTAACGCGATGGCTACGGCGCCTGCAATCTTGACGGCAACGACCATCACGGATGCGTTAACGCAAGCTCAACAGCGAGCAACGCCTGATAGCGCGATTCTGGTCACCGGGTCGTTTTACGTCATTCGCGAGCTACAACAAGCTGGCTGGAAGGGGTTGAGCTAATGACCGTTGACTGGCTGATTGCGTCAAATAATGCGGGGAAGAGTCGTGATTTGCAGGCTTGTTTGGCCTATGCTGGCGTGACCGCACAACCTTATTTTAACCAATTCGACCGCCTGACATTTCCAGCCGAAACGACGACCAGCTACGTGGATAACGCCATCGCGAAGGCCCGTTTTGGTGCTTCACAGCTTGGTGTTCCGGTGATTGCCGATGATAGCGGCATTGAGATCCCGGCCTTGCCGAGCCAATTCGGCGTCACGACCGCTCGTGATTTAGGGGTCACGGTCAGTGGTTTTGACCGCAATCAGGAAATTTTACAAGCCCTTAAACCGATTCCAGATGAACAACGCCAAGCTGTCATGCGGGCGACCTTAGCCGCTGCTTGGCCGGATGGTCGGGCCGTGGTCGTTCAGGGAACCGTTGCGGGCTACCTGGCACACTTTCAGTTAGGCCAATACTCAGGGGGCTTTGACCGGTTGTTTTGGCTGCCACATTATGGTCGGACGTTAGCCGAAATTCCTGCACCATGGCGAATCCCATTGACGCACCGGGGACGCGCCGCACTAAAACTAATCACAAAACTTTAAAAATTGAAAGGATCGGTGGAGTAGATGTTAGTACAAGATATCACCAGTTCATTAGCACAAGCAACGGATTTTGCGAGTCAGGCGTTGAATGCTCAGGTTCAACGGCACCAACAATTAGTTTTACGTTTTAGTGATTATAATCGTGAACAGCAGCAAGGCTTGACCCAACTCTGTCAGCAATTAGATGGCGTGGTTCAGGCGAGTCCCGAACAGCTGACGGTGTTACTGAATCAATCCGCAGGCCGGCGTTTGGCCCAACAATGGTCGACCGTCTTCACGGACCAAGCGACCGTTCAGATCCAATTGACCCAAATCATGAAGCAATACGACGTGTTCTGGCAGGCTGGCGAACATCGGTTTAACTTAACGAAGAAACCGATGATTTACGGCATCATGAACATCACGCCCGATTCTTTCTTCGATGGCGGGCAGTACAAGACCAAGGACGACGTGTTGAACCACGTCGATGCGATGTTGCAAGCAGGCGCGGACGTCATCGAAGTCAATGGTCAAACGACGCGGCCAGGCTTTACCGAAGTGACACCGGAAGTTGAATTGGAACGGACATTGCCTTATATTCGGGCAATCAAAGCGCGGTTCCCAGAAGCCGTTTTAGCAGTCGATACTTATAAATACGACGTGATGGAAGCTGTTTTGGCAGAAGGTGTCAGCATTATTAATGACGTCAACGCCTTCACGGATGACCCACGGAAGCTGAAGTTGATGGCGGATAGTCAGGTCGGGTTACTTACGATGCATAGTAGTCGCGAACAGGAATATACCGATTTGACGAGCAGTATGCGGCACTTCTTTGAACAGAACCTCGCTGCGCTGACGAGTCACGGGATTGATATTGAACGGATTGCCTTAGACCAAGGCATCGGCTATTCCCAAGTCGCACATGGCAAACAAGACTACGTGATGATGCGCAATATTGACGAATTTAATTACTTACGGCGCCCAATGATGGTCGCAATCTCGCGTAAAGGTTACCTGGGTCTGTTGCTTGGATTGAAGAAGGAAGACCGGCTGCCAATGACCTTGGTCACCGAAGCCGCCATGATGCTCAAGGGTGGCCGCATCATTCGGGTACACGATGTCGCTGAGACCAAGCAATTGATTACGTTACTCGGGCGCATCGAGAACGGCTACTGGCTCGCTAACCATGATTAGTCCAGACGACTTTGATCAGGTTGCGGTCAACGGGGTGCGAGATTACGATGCCTATTTTGGAACACCGACTCACGATGATCACGTCTTATTTGAGCTATTAGTCGTCGGTATTCTGCAAGTCGGCCTCAGTTGGCAGGTGGCCGCGAGTCAGTTACCGATTCTGCGGCAACAGATGGCCGGACTACGGATAGATGCGGTCGCGGCCATGGATGAACCGGACTTTGAACGTTTGATGTGCACTCCCAAAGTGATGCACAATGGGCGCAAATTACGCGCCATCATTCAAGATGCGCGGGCGATTCAGCGGTTGCAGGCGGAGTATGGTCACTTTAGCACCTATCTGTGGGCGTTTGTCGATGACACACCGTTCATGATGCCGGCACCGGACGACGATGGAGGATTGCCAACACGTTCACCCCTCGGGACCCGGGTCGCCAAGGATTTACATCGGCGTGGCTTTACCTTCGTCGGACCAGTCGTCACACACATGTTTTTACTGGCGGCGGGATTGATTAAATTGAATTAGTAAGTGTTAGGCTGGCGGATGCTGGCCTTTTTTGATTGGTAATTAAGTATGTATAAAATGATTACTAACACTCAGACGTGCAAATCGATGTGATGATGGCCTAATCGGGGTTTGATTAATGGCAATAATCAATTCCATAAATTATGATTACTATAAGGATCGGAGGAGGATGGTATGAAAAAAACAATCATGTTAGGAATTCTATTTCTTGTTGGTGGGACTCTATCGATGTCTCCAGTATCAGCATTGGCTGCAGAAAGCAATTCAAAAGTTTTGAGTCAGCCAAGCGTGAGTTCTGGGTTATCAGAAGCATTAATTAAACGAGCCGATTCTGACATCATTGTTGTTAACAATCGATATCAGTTGAAAGATTCTGCAGTAAACAATTTTTCCTCGGGTGAATTAAGTCAATTAAAGAAGGCACTAAAGGAGAGTAATCAATTAGTCGCAAATCAGAAACTAACCATAGATCCTCAAACTAAAACGATTGCTCCTGAAGTATTATTTGCTGCATATAACAGACGCTATACTATGAAGATTTTTTGGTGGGGAACTCGCTATTACTTCACTAGTAACGCAGCAGTAGCACAGATGACAAATGAGCTGGCTAATTATACGTTTGCTTTTAATATTGGTGGGACAATAGGTGGCATTGTTGCAAAATTAGCGTCTGGGTTACTGGGAAGCTATACTACGCTTATGTCCGCTCGATTGAACAGTTTTAATAATTCACATCCGCATAATCAAATTTATATGGATGTTAATCAGGAAGGCGTTTTTTCATTTCACATTCTTAAATGATAAGGGGGACTCGACATGCTATTGAAATCGCCACTCATGATTGCAATCTGTATCGTTATCCTCGTCACGTTGATTGGGGTTCAGCTTTGGTTTCCGAACAGTGCCTTTGTTCGGGGGCTGAACAGGTATAGTGGGCTGATTATGATCATCGTAATCATTGTTACTGTGGTGGTTACCAATCGCATGATTCAGCCACCCCATCAGCTCGTGACGGTGGACCTGCCAGCAGGAGTGTTAGTGTTAGGCTATGGTTATAGCTGGTGGCATCGGCGTAAGCAGAACCAGTCCAAACAAGTCACGCAACACAATCGTTCAAAGTAGCGTAGCCTTGATAGCTAATTACAGGAAAAAGAAAACAGGCCTCAAAAGTGGACAAAATCTGCCGCTTTTGAGACCTGTTTTTGATTGGATTCAAGTTCACTTGTCATTCGCTAGTTACCGTGTCGCTAACGTATCCGGTAAGAACCACATCGTTATCAAGCCAAGTAGCCAAGCGCCTAAGAAGAACGTCATGGCAGCGGGTAGTTGATAGCCCAGTACCCATTGGCATAATAAAATCAATATGATAATGATTCCGATACTTCGATTCAGTGTGCTCATTGCGGTCCCCTCCCAGTTGCGTCGTTATCCCCGATTTGTAAATAATAGTTAAATTATATAATGGCAGCTGCATTTTGTGCTTGAATGTGCGTTAATGTATTAATTTAACGTACGAACGTTGCGTGAAAGAGTGACAAACACAAAACGATACCGTTAATGTTGCGGTATCGTTGCAAAATCGTTATATAATGTCTTAAATCGAACTATCAGTGGTTTCATAGTCCACCTTTCCCAGTTCAATCTGAATCGTGATGTGGGTCAACGGGAATTGAGCGCTGAGGTCCTTGTTGAGTTGTTCCAAAAACGCGTTATTGTCGGCCAAAGTTGACCGGCAGAGGTGTACGGTCATGGCCGTTTCCGTCGTGCTCATGCCCCAGATGTGTAAATCGTGAATCTGGTTGACCGTGGGTTGGCTCGTCAAATAATCGGCGATTGCTTGGCGGTCAACGTTATTGGGGACGGCTTCTAGGGAGTAATTCATCGCGTCCCGTAACAGCCCCCAGGTCCCAACGAGAATCACGATCGCAATCAGTAAGGAAACGACTGGATCAAGCCAGAACCAGCCCGTTTGTAAAATGATGAAGCCAGCAATGACCACGCCCACGGAGACACCGGCGTCTGCGGCCATGTGGAGGAAGGCGCCTTTGATATTCAAGTCGTGTTTTTGACCCTTCATGAAGAGGAGGGCGGTGAAGCCATTGATGAAGACGCCGACCGCTGCGACGATGATGACGTCCCACTCCGCAACCGGCCCCGGATTGCTCAAACGTTGAATGGCCTCGACCGAAATGGCCCCGATTGCGACGAGTAAGAAGACGGCGTTAAAGAGGGCCGCTAGAATCGACGAACTCTTGTAACCGTACGTGTACTTATCATTTGCGCTTTTCTGACCTAGCCACAGTGCGAGCCACGAAATGAGGAGTCCTAAGACATCGCTCAAATTATGCCCGGCGTCTGCGACCAGTGCCAATGATCCGCTCGCAAAACCGTAACCGGCCTCCAAAATGATGAAGGCGGAATTGAGGGCGACCCCTAATTTGAAAGCACTGGTTTGTTGTTGGATCTGATGACTATGGGTCATATGAATCACCTACTTCTCAGTTGATTTAATGCGGTTAATCGCTATAATTTAGATATGAATGAACGAACATATGAATGTATGTTCATGTGTATTGTAACACGCTTACATGCCCAACTCAATCAGAAATTGGAGTTTTATGATGGAAAATGAAATGCAACATGATGCGATTGTCAGTCGGTTGAATGAACTGATTCCACCGACTGATGAATTAAACCGAATTACCGCAATCTTTAAGGCGTTAGGCGACCCGACTCGCGCCAGAATTCTTTACGCACTAGCGGTTTCGAAGCTAAGTGTCGGTGAGCTGGCAACTGGGCTCACGCTGACACAGTCGAATGTGTCTCACCAATTAACGGTCCTCAAACAATTGAAGTTAGTTGTGGGGACTCGCAGCGGGCGCAATGTCCATTACCAACTAGCCGATAAACACATTATCCGAATTTTTCAGCAAGTTGCGGCACACGCAGAGGAAGCGGCGGACGAATAAGCAATATTCAAAGTGCTTATGAAAATAAATTCAGATTACCTAGTTTAGTAGACTAGATGTATTGATATTTACACGATGTGATGGTATGCTAGTGTCAACAATAAATATGAGGTGATCAACATGGCACAGTCGGCGCGGCAGTATCAAATAACTAACGAGGTCTTGAACTCAGTGACCCATGGTGTGGGGATTGTTTTAAGTATCGTGGCGTTTGTTTTTCTGATGCTTAAAGCCTACGCGGATGGTCAATCCCTGGAATGGACCGCGTTTATCATCTACGGGTGCTCACTGTTCGTGCTGTATACCTGTTCGACGTTGTTTCACAGCTTGTATTTCACGCGGGCGCGAGAGGTCTTTCGGATCTTCGACCACAGCGGCGTTTATATCCTGATTGCGGGGACCTATACGCCTTATAGCTTGCTGGCAATCAAAGGTTGGCTCGGGTGGACGATTCTAATAACGATTTGGGTGCTCGCCATTGCGGGGATTACCGTCAATGCCATCTGGCCGGGACGGTTGAAAAAAATCGAAACTGTGATTTACGTGTTGATGGGCTGGATGTGCCTCGCTGGTGGTCGCCAGTTGTGGATGCACCTAGGCGTGACTGGCTTCTGGTTGCTCGTTGCCGGGGGCGTTGCGTTTACCTTGGGAGCGTTACTGTATAGCTTTCCACACATTAAATACCTTCACGTCATCTGGCATCTATTTGTCATGATTGGCACGACGCTGATGTTTTTCTCGATTTACTTTTATATTTAGTCAATCAGGTTCGTGATCGGCCGACTTGCGGATGAAAAGCCCTAACCGGTATCTTTTGGGGATGCGGTTAGGGCTTTTTTTTAGCGAGGCTAAAATCAGTAATTTCTGCCTAGATTACAGAAAATACGAACCACATTAGACAAGTTCTTTAACAAAAGTCATTCC
>PPYE01275860.1_pt1 | contig 13552 bp, 9 predicted proteins | sample 1559881 | NCBI WGS metagenome assembly PPYE01 (sample SAMN08240022, study PRJNA423297) | Human gut metagenome, whole genome shotgun sequencing project.
TGTACTGCTTTATGCAAAATAAAGACTTTTTCAGTGGCGTCCCTATAGAGGTGAGGGAATTCTTGCTACGGTTGTTAAAATATTCCATAATCTGTGTCAGAAAAATATTACGTATTTCCATATTAGGAATGGTAAGCATGAACGTATTTGCATCTTTTCTTCCGGTCTGTGTGAGATATCCCGTAGTAAAAAGAACACTCCACAGGTTTTCAATCGAAGCATACATATCCTGATATGTCAGTTCCTGATGAATCTCCTTTGCAATTGTTTCTCCTGCTATCAGTTTCTCAATTTCCTTTCTGACCGTTCCTTATCAGTCTCCTGAATAAAGCGTTTCACCGCTTCATTACTGCTAGTATTAGACCAGTAATTCTGTGGCTGCGCCATATTGTTTATACGCAATTCATCACAATAATTTATCACATCCCAGGGACAGTAAACCTCTACATTTCCAAACCGATATCCGTCATACCACATTTTTATTTCATCATAATGCTCAGAAAGTTCATAATATTCCAATATATTCTTTACATCACTGTCCGTAAATCCAAAATATTCATCAAACTGTACATCTGCCACTGACAAAACTTTCAGATTATTTAATCCTGTAAAAATACTCTCCTTTGAGATACGCATGCAGCCTGTAAGCACAGCAAACTTCAGACTGTCATTTGTTTTTAATGCATTTTCAAACAAGTTACGGATCAGCAGAGTCATTGAATTGTAATATCCCAATTCAAATGCTTTCACCAGAGGCACATCATATTCATCAATCAATAAGATAACTTTCTGACCATGATGTTTCTCCAGAAGTTCTGACAGAATCCTCAGACTGCTGCACAGAACAGATTCCTTCATATCCGGCAGAAGCAATGATTTGAACGCATCCTTATCATATTCCGTCAAACGTTCACTGTCCAATAAATACTGGAATCTACGCGCCTCACCATTTACAATCTGTATTGCCATATCACAGGCTTTTTCATAAGTTTGCGCACTGATACTCTTCAGGGAAATAAAAATCACAGGGAACTTTCCCATGTATTGTTCGCAAAGATAAACTTCTCTGGAAATTCTTGTTCCTTTAAAGCAGTTCTTATCACCGTTTAATTCAAAGAATGCTTTCAGCATACTCATATTCAGTGTTTTACCAAATCTTCTCGGACGTGTAAACAGATTCATCTCCGCCCAATTATCCAGAAGTTCTTTGATAAGCATCGTTTTGTCTACATAGTAGAAATCTTCCGCCTGAAGCTTTGCAAAATTTTCTATTCCTATTGGAAGTTTTTTTTGACTGAATTCAATACATGATCCTCCCTTTTGTCTCGGTTCTATATACATATTATACATTGTATTTTATGTTAATCTCTATTTTCCATACTTATGTTGCTATATGTTAACAGATATAAATGAGTTGTGGATTGGATATTTGTTATTGTCAGAGCAATTCCATTATATACAACATTTTATATTGTTTCAATACATCTCATGTTACTCTTTATCAATAAAAACTATGGTATCTGTTGGGATCAGGAAGGTTTCAATACATCTCATGTTACTCTTTATCGGGCTTCTGCAATCAAATAGCGAACCGCATTCACCGTTTCAATACATCTCATGTTACTCTTTATCGAAAGACCATCCAGTACCCTCAGTACCCTTTCTGCAGGTTTCAATACATCTCATGTTACTCTTTATCTTGGAGTATTACGGATAATAAGCGGTTGAAACGAGTTTCAATACATCTCATGTTACTCTTTATCAAAACAGGAGGAATAAACGATGGAAAGATCATTACTGTTTCAATACATCTCATGTTACTCTTTATCAAGCTTCACAAAACGCTTTAACTGCTGCCGACTCTGGTTTCAATACATCTCATGTTACTCTTTATCTGACATCTAAAGCCGATAAAACAGCCCTTGCACAAACGTTTCAATACATCTCATGTTACTCTTTATCTGGAAGCTGTAGTAAATATATAACTGAGTCAATAAGGTTTCAATACATCTCATGTTACTCTTTATCACTTATGTTTAAGAACAGCAATGGTGATAATTACGTTTCAATACATCTCATGTTACTCTTTATCTTGATCGGTCCGCAGGAGACAATACCATTTATGCCCGTTTCAATACATCTCATGTTACTCTTTATCATATCATAAACGCATCGGTAGATATGTAGTGACAGGGTTTCAATACATCTCATGTTACTCTTTATCTTGAGGCAGAAGACAACCGACAGAACAGACGGATGTTTCAATACATCTCATGTTACTCTTTATCGAAGATGAACTTTCCAAAATCGCTGACAGTGGACGTTTCAATACATCTCATGTTACTCTTTATCGGTATATCAGAGGTATTATAATAGTAATATTATGGTTTCAATACATCTCATGTTACTCTTTATCCGTTTGGTCATCACTTTCTTTTTTGAAATGGTTTGTTTCAATACATCTCATGTTACTCTTTATCAGTAGCATCCCAGTGGGTATACGTTAACATCTAGCAGTTTCAATACATCTCATGTTACTCTTTATCAGGATATAGTTTCCTGATGCGGAAACAGTTCCCTGTTTCAATACATCTCATGTTACTCTTTATCGCAAAACAGTTGCCGGACGGAAGATTCTCTGATGAGTTTCAATACATCTCATATTACTCTTTATCGATCACTATTCAGAACCAGTTCGGATTCCAGTATAGTTTCAATACATCTCATGTTACTCTTTATCGGCTTTCGTACAGAAACAGTTATCAGCTGCATCTGGGTTTCAATACATCTCATGTTACTCTTTATCATTCCTGCTTTGCCGGGGCCGGAGCGAACTGTAGCAAGTTTCAATACATCTCTCTTTATCATCCTTGCTAGGTTCATACCCTAGAGACGATGGTTGTTTCAATACATCTCATGTTACTCTTTATCCAACTATACAGAGAATATAATGGAGGATAAAGCTAGTTTCAATACATCTCATGTTACTCTTTATCTGAGGGAATTAGGCATTGCTTTTTAACACAAAATAAGTTTCAATACATCTCATGTTACTCTTTATCCTATTCGCGCAACGTTTAAGGATGGCACAACATTGTTTCAATACATCTCATGTTACTCTTTATCATACTTGCATTCCAGACAGAATGCTTTCTTTGTTTCGTTTCAATACATCTCATGTTACTCTTTATCTAAGGAAGGAATTGATAACATGAAAGATGTAAGAAGTTTCAATACATCTCATGTTACTCTTTATCCCTCGTTTTATAGGCTTTTCTTCTTCTAACAGTTTTTATAATACAGCAAAATACAAAGGATTGCAAGATTTTTACCAACCGACATCTCATTTTTTATTTACTCAATCAAAACCTGGTATACCCCCGTATTTTCAATATTTTTCATTTTTTTATGAAAATCCGCCTGGTAATTTTTATAACTTTTCATTTAACTTACTTAAGGAAGTCCCCTGTCATGTTTTCACACTGACAGGAGAATTCTTTTACTACAAAATCAAATCTTCTCCATTATCTTTTTTTCCATTTCCAAGTACTTCTTCTCCAAACACATTATCATTCATCAATTTTATAATACACACAAAATCTTCTTCCTTATCTATCACTCGATTCAGTTCATTTCTCAATTGTATGAATTTTGATTGCGTCATGTCCCCTCTGAAAACTGATTTTTGGAAATGAGATAAATATTTTTTACAGATTTTAAATACTTTCTGTACCCTTTTTTCTCCTACATCATAAAATAAGAATGCATAATTATAATTCAACTGTTTTTTCATACATGAAATCCCCATTTTTTAACACAGAAATCATTAATACCGTTACTCTTTTCTCTCTATCCTTTTTACATTCCTTCTTTAAGAGAAAATGGAACAAACTCTTTTCCTTCAAGAATATTTTTTATCAGCTTATAGCAATCCAGTTTCAATGCAGTGCGATAAGAAACTTTTCTTTTCAATTTGGGATGAAGAAATACACTTTCCAGACGATTTTCAAATGCTTCTATAAATATTTTCCGTCCCTCTTCATTCAAAATACAATAGTTTACCTTTTTTTCAAAATGCTTTTCAACCTGCAGTCTTCTATTATTGACCAAGTCAAAAATTGTTCTGAAAACAATAACTGGTTTAAACACTTCGCTCAAATCCAGACTTAATGAGAATCTGCCTTCCGATGGTTCATGTAAAAAGCTTATTCTCTGGTCCAAATGTGTCTGGTAAATTGCTGCATTCCTCCCACATCTGTCAGAAAAACATCTCTCCGCCTGTTCCAAATTTTTCTCTGTTTAAAACTCCATTTTCAAAATAGGAATCACCGTCTTTTATGAAATATATATCACCAATTGCTTCATATTCATCCCATGCGAATGTATTTCCTTTTTCTATCTGATACACAAACATTTTCATTTTACATTTTATCTCATGAAGTCTGACACGCTGTTCGCTGTAATCCATGCCCTGATCATGTAACAACGATTCATACTCCTGCCAAATCTCGTCTCCGCATATTTTTTCAGTAGCAGATAATGTAAGTGTCCTGGAAAGAAATACATTCATCATTTCTCGCTGTTCATCTATCAGATGCATTTTGTCTGAAACTTTTGGATAAGCAAGCTGACCAACTTCTTTTTTGAAAAAATGCACTATATTATTTTCGTTTTCGCTTTTTTTGTTATTTCTCTCTATCTCCAGAATTTCTCCATAATAATCGGAAAAATTTTTGGTTCTCAAAATTTCCTGCATATCTGTTTTCATGACAGTAAATTCTGTGTCAACACGAATATCTCCATCTTTATACACCATTCTTGCAGAATCAAGATTAAAGAAATAAACAATTCCTTCCCCTTTACAGGAACGATTAATACGCCCCATAAACTGCTCTTCACTGTCCAGCTTTGAACAGTCTTTATATCCTATATCCATATCAATATCGACACCCGCCTCTATCACCTGAGTTGCCACCAGAATAACAGATTTCAGCTTCGAAAGTTTTTCAATTATTTTCTGTCTTTCCCAGATGCTACTGTCTCCACTCATAAACAGCGTTTCACAGTCTATTTTTGTATCCGTTAACATACCGTAAAATTTTTCTGCACTCTTTTTGCTGATAAATTCTATCAATATTTTCTTCTTTCGCAGTACCTGTTTTTGCACATGTTCACACAAAATTTCCAATGTCATCTTCTGTTTCAGTAAACTATAATCAGGTATGACTCTTTCCGCAAAAACAGGATGTTTAAAGTAGCTTTCTTTTTGTGGAATCAGATTGACAGCATCTTCCTTATCATCTGTCAGTGCTTCCAGATTTGGCAAAGTTGCTGACATGATAATGATTTTCATATTAAGCAATTTCGCATACCCTTTCAAAAAAGTTATGATTTCACTCCAGAGAGCATTTTTATAACTTTGTATCTCATCCAGCACAATTACTGAATTGCATAACTGATGAAAAGCAAATACATCCTCTTTCTCATGCCCAAATAAAGTTTTAAACCAAGTCACATGTGTCGATAAAACAATTGGATAGTTCAAAAACTGTCTGTCAAGAAGAACTTTCTGATAGAATTTTTTTGTCTTATCCTCATACTCATCTTTCTCTTCTTTCATCGGTACCAGTGAATTTACCACAGCAATCTGGTTCATAATATCTTTCTGATTTCCAAATATTTTCCCCAGATTTTCAATATTCTGATCTACAAGCGTGTTAAACGGATAAATGTAGAAAATTTTATTGATATTCTTTACTTTCTTTATAATCTGAAAGCTGAGGTTCAATGCAGTATTGCTTTTCCCTGCACCTGTAGGTTCTTCCAGATAAAATATGTGGTCATTGATATGTTCTTTTAATGTATTTTCCGCATCCAGAAACATTTCTGTTCTTAAATCATTGATTACATCCGCTTTTTTCTTTTTCACCAGCCTTTCTCTTCTCTGTGGATATTTTGTTTTTTCATACTCCCGAATACTTTGTTGTGTTCCCGTTTTTTCATATGCCTGTATAATATTTGAAATATCATCCAGTTGTCCAAAAGCTTTCAATTTTATCCCGTTCATATAGTCTGATGTGGCATAATAGTCAACAGCTACCAAAAGTGAAAACAGCAGTCTGGTATATCCAAATAAATATACCTGACGGGAAGCATCGTCTCCTGATATTCTTTCAAACATATCTTCCTGTTTATCTTTTTTCAGATACACCTTCTTTCTTACTTTCTGATTTTCATTTTCTTCTTTCCACTTTTTCAACCATTGCTGTGCATGCCACCCTAATACTGTACCCTCTGTATCATTCAGACTTGCAAAGCTGTCCAGATATGTCTGAAAATCAGTAAGTGTCCCATGATGTTTTGCTATTAAAAATGAGTGAATATATGCAAGATCTCTTAAACTTTTTCTTTCTTCCAGATTTTCTATTTGAGAAACTCGATCAAGGAAATAATCCAGATACAAAACTGAAGACAAAATAGAATGTTTACTTCCTACACTGTTATCCGGCCTTGCCTTTCCTTTCAATTCATAATTTCCCATATTTTTTTCCTGGAATCTTGGATTAATTTTTCCGATATCATGAAAAGTGATAACATTGTCTCTCATTGTTTCAAAAAAATGGATTCCTTCCCGACTCATCTCGGAAAAATACAATTTTTCAAACTGCTCAAAGACTACCTGTATCTGTTTGTGCTCTACTATTTTCTCATAATATTGCTGGCATAATTCTGTATGCTCTATTAGTGTTTCTTTCTGTCTTTGCTCCATGCTCTTCTTTTCATTGCCAGTTCTATGTGCATAACAATGCACAACATCTTTCTGTACTTCTGTTAAATCAATAAATTCAATATTCAAAGAAATCCCCCTTTACGACAGAATCCCGCAAAAAAGCTGCGGGATTCTGTCTAATAAAATACAAGCATACGATCTTCTGTTTTAAAAATTTTTTTTCCTTTCAAAGTCACTTTCATATTTGTAAAACAAAACGTTTCATATTGATACAAATTCAAATGGCTGTCTATTCCGACGGGAAGCTTTTCTTCATATTTAAACTCCGAAACTTCCTCTTCATCTTCATACTCTTCCTCTTCGTCATCAGCAATTCCCAGTTTTCCATCTTTTTTCTCATAAAGGCAAGATAAAACTACATTTTCGCATGTTACTACATCCAGTTCCACAACTTTTGCAGCACAGATATCCGCCAGATGGTCATTTTTTCCCATATATGGGATATATACGCATTTCTTATTCAGAATCATCTCTGCAATCTTATCCGCTTCCCGGGAATCTAAAAGAATATAGATATCCCATACCGGATTCTCCAGCCACTGCTCTCTTACGATCAGATTTCCTCCCAGTTCCTGGGATGCATATCCTACTGTGTTATTAAACATCTGTACTTTCTTCTGTATATATCCCTGAGAGTTTCGCGGTACAACAGAAACTTTCAAATCTTTTAATTTTTCATAAAACTCCGGATACGTTCCTGTACAGCCATAACCTTTGTACCCTACAATAGCTCCAAGTATGCCTAAAAGCGCAACTCTATGGATTTGTCCATATGTAAAATAAAAGTAAGCATTCACTTCCGGCTTTTTAAAAAAGGCATTTTTTCCACTGAGAGTAAATTTCAAAGCCCGCATAAATCACACCTCTTCTTGTGTAATAATATTAAATATCTTCGCCCCTTCAATTTCCCCTTCAAGTTTTGTTGTATACGGATTATAATAAATTTCTACATTTTTAATCCTTGTTTTAAGCACCTGTAAAAGCTCAGCACACTGTTCCAGATTAATTATGTTTTTTTCTTCTCCTTTATCAAAAGAAATATATTCTGTCAGATTCGGAAGATATAAGTCTGATTCTGTTTCAACAAAAAGTGCAAACTCATTTTCACATCCTTCTTTTGCATTTGTGGCAAATGCTGTGGCAGATACTAATGCTGTTCTTTTAAAATTCTGGTAATCTTCCTCTGTGTACCCATCTGTAACTCCCAGCTCCTTAAACTCTTTATATGCCAGAGGATTAATCACAAATGGATAAAAATAATGCGCTTCATTGCTGGTGATTTTAGTTCCAAGCGTTGAGTTTTTTGCTTCTTCATCCTTCTTATCATCTTTACTTGAATCCCTGAACGGTGACAATATATTCTGCTCTTCCGAACAGGTATCTGCATATTTATTGAATCCCTGACCAAATTGAACAGCACCCGTAATAGATATGTTATTTTTTGCTTCTGCAAAAGTTGCACCAAAGTTTTTTACATCTACTGCTGAGAACAGATTTTTTAAAGTTTTCTGTGGATTCTTTTCCACCTTTTCTCCAAAGATATATTCATAACGCTCTCCCAATGAACGTGGCACCAAAGATACCAATGAAGCATCTTTTCCGCCAAATTTCATTGATTTAATATACAGAACTTTTTTTCCTTCATTATCCCACATTTTTTTCATCGGATACTTCAAGGCCTTATCACTTCCAAATACCAGGCCATCAGATGTTGTTTTTGGATATCCGGAAAAATCTGCATTCCAGTTTGCCATAATAGAAGAGATGCCTAATACTCCATATACTCGTTTATTCATTTACCTGTTCCTCCATATTCTTTTTCTGATATAAAATGTTATTATTAATATATCCCGCGATCATAGAATTCTGATCTGTTTTTTCTGCTTTTGTATAATTGCAGATCATTGCATAAAGATTATTAAACCATGTTCCTGAACAATTCAGCTGGTAATTATATTTTATAAAATACTGGCGCAGTTTATCTTTTAAAGCCTGATTATTCTTTATATTAAAGAAAGGATTCGCCAGAGAATGTTTCTTATCCTTTGCCTTACTGAGAGAAATAAAGTAATTCACAAGCTGTCCGACTGCATAATAATATTCTTCATCACTTGTAATCTGCTCTGTCTCTTTACTCTGTATCTTTCTTCTTAATTCTTTCCGTATTGACTCATAATCCGTACTCATTGGCTCTCCTCCTGAAAAATATTCTTCCAGTGAACACTTCAGATTAAACTGTTTCACAGCCTTGGAAATATATCCGTTTTTTATAGAATCTTTTATCATGTTCACACTGACTTTAGATAAAATTCCTGCAATATTCTGTGTTTCATTCTTATATAACCATGCAAAAATTGCATCTCTTGACCATATCAGATTTCGTGCTGTCTCACCGGAAATCTGCAATTCATCAACAGGTGTAAAATAATTCGTAACCAGCCATTTTGAAAACAGGATTTCATTAAGTAAACTCTCCATCTGTCCGACAGTTCCGTAATCCCTGTAGAGTTCTTCCTCTGTTTTTCTGTCGAATACATTTATATATTGAAAACGCTTTCGCAGATGATAACGGTAATCTACAATAACATCCTGATGCATGATCTGCACTTCTTTTCCTTTCTGCACATACAGATAATAGCCTGTGAAATCTTTCTGCATCTTTTCTTCTTTTGAAAAAGCACTGATTTCTCCTTTTTCCGGATCAATATAAATATTTGCTTTTCCTGCAGACGCCTGATTGTACAGGTAATCAAAAAATTTCCTCTGCAAAACTGCATCTTCTGCAGTAATCATATATGGCAGCTCTGTCTTTCTTGTTTTATGTGCCATATATGGTTTCTTCTGGTTCATTCCCAGATTGTCGTTAGGAAGTCCCCATATTTTCCCATCTATTTCCTGATTATAATCATTCTTATTAAAGATTTTCGTGATCAGATATCTCTGTTCTTCCTGTATATATCGTTCTTCTGTATCTTCAAAGAAGATTTTCAGATAATTTTTTCCTGACAGGGAAATTCCCATATCTTCCAAACTAAAAATATGCTTCTTTACCCAATCCCGACACCATTCCAGTTTTTCTACATTAATTTCGTCAATCCGAGCAGCAATATAGTCATACATTTGTCTGTCTTTTGACTTGGCATATTTCTTTTCTGGATTTTTTAATACATCAAAGTATCGGTCAATTGCCTCCTGATTTAATTTCCCGTTACCCAGACTTTCCTGCTTCACCCAAAATGAAAGGTAATTATTTGAATGAATAACTTTCTTTGGATCTACAGGTTTATCCATGCTTACTAACCTGCTGTGATAATCAAAAAAGCACATTTTCCCATAATATCTCTGCGAAATCCCCTCCATTTGTTTTGCCTTCTTGTTAAATTTCAAATCCATCTGGCATGCGATAATTCCATCAGAATTTACACTGATATAACACCCATCTGCTGGAATATAGGAATCCAGGATCAAAGCATCTTCTGCCCTGCCTTTTTCTTTTACCTGTTGCATTTGTCTTTTGAATACTTCAAGACAATCCTTCAGCACATACTCACCCTCTTTACTTTTTATATAGCAGTTTATTATTACCATAAATCATATGGCTATCCCACAGGTCAGTTCCAGCAAGCACTGATCAGAACCACCTGAAATTGCAAAACCCAGCTCCTCTGCTGTTTAATTCACAAAGTCCTACACCTAATATGAAATATGCAAGTTTCTGACTCTTCTCATCATCTGCAATCTGAAGACTTAATTTATCACCTAACAAACTAATACGTTTATACTTGCAACTAATTGGATGTCTGTTTAAAAATGTAATATTTGTATATAAGGGAAAATCTTCTTCAATCTGCTCTCCTGTAAATGAATTATACTTCTTCACTAAATTAGAAAACAATCTTTCTTCATATTCATCAAGACTCATATAACTTCTCCAGTATCCTTCGTCTGACTTCATGATAACCGGACTCAGCGTATATATTTCGCTTATCATTTTGTGCGGAATAATACGATTCTCAACAGTTAAGCCTTTCATTTTCTGTGTATAGTGATTTTTTAATACCTCTGAAAAGTATCTCGCAAGAATCGGTTCTACAGTTCGTACAGTTAAGGTATAAATCTGGTCTTTTTTATATGTCATGCCGCGTTCCAACGGCCACAGAGTCCCTACACTGTAGAATTTGTAACAATTTGTCTCATGAAAAGAAATTAAACTCTCATTCTGACACAGTGCTGAATCCACAAAATTTGCTACTGCATTCTGCAATTCCTTAAATGGAATATCCTGCAGCAGATAAAGCTTTACTCTCATTTCATATACATTTAGTTTTTGCTCCACAATACCCTCCTATTTCTTTCAACGTAAATATTTGTTTATTTAATTATAAAGTAACACGTTTGTTCTGTTTTATCAAGCTGAATCTTTTTATTTTTCTAAAAATTTATTTGCAATATCTGTTAATTTATAATAAAATACTCGTAACTGTTCAGCACCTTTACAGTTACAAATCCAAATCTATTGATACTTGCTTACAACGATGGAATTTGGGAACTTCATTAAGAATAACATAGCTATGTATTGAAACACGTATATATTTGTTTCTATTTATCAAGTGTAACATGTGATGTATAACAAAAATCCCTGACAGAAATTTTAACTGATCATCAGTTTTTAATTTCTGTCAGGGATTTTTATTTATTATTATCCAATCGGCTCGAAGTCTACAGCTCCATGTTTACACAATGGACAGATATAATCTTCCGGAAGTTCATCACCTTCGTAGATATATCCGCAGACTTTACATACAAATCCTTTCTTACCTTCTGTTTCAGGTTTCGGTTTTACATTTTTCTGATAATAGGTGTAGCTCATTGTCTCCTGGTCACTTACCACGCGGGCTTCTGTCACACTGCAGATGAACATTCCGTGAGTTCCCAGATCTACATACTGCTCTACTTTCAGGGACATAAATGCGTTGATATATTTGTCCAGGAATATCAGTCCGTTATCAGAACGATTCACCTTCTGTCCCGCAAATTTATCCACGCTTCTTCCACTCTGGAAACCAAACTGTTCAAATACAGAGAACGGAGCTTCTACAGAGAGACAGTTTACATTCATCACCCCTGTCTGCTTGATAACATGGTGAGAATAATTTGTCTTATTGATATTAACTGCAACGCGGAACGGAGAGTCTGTCAGCTGGGTAACTGTGTTGACAATCAGTCCGTTATCCTTCTTACCGTCATTTGATGTCACTACATAGAGACCATAACCAATACGGAATAATGCTGTCATGTCATTTTTATTTGCCAGTTCATCATTCTTTGCAATATATTCCTTACAAAGCTCGGAAGCCATCGCTTCCATCTGATCTCTGTTTTCCTGATTTACTGCGGACATAATCTTCACTGTAGTGTCCAGCCAGTTGATCTTCTTACATTCAGAAAGCATATTTTTCATTACTTTTGCTGCCAGAGGTGCCCAGGAACCGTTTTCAATAAGACCTACCGTACGGTTCTGGAAATTATGCTCTGCCAGACGGGTAATAAAGTCATTCATAAACGGATAGATTCCTGCATTATAAGTAGTTGTTGCCAGTACCAGCTTACTGTAACGGAATGCATCACTGAGTGCCTGAGACATATCATCTCTTGCCATATCATAAACAACTACTTTCGGACATCCCTTGCTTTTTAATTTCTCCACAAACTGATTGACTGCTTCTTTGGTATGTCCGTATACAGAAGTATATGCAACTACGATTCCTTCTTCCTCCGGTGTGTAAGAGGACCAAGTATCATAGAGGCTGATATAATGTCCCAGATTTTCTGTAAGTACCGGACCATGTAACGGACAGATGATCTGAATATCCAGAGTAGCTGCTACTTTCAGAAGTCTCTGTACCTGTGCGCCATATTTACCAACAATACCGATAAAGTATCTTCTTGCTTCATCATCCCAGTTTTCTTCCACATCCAGAGCACCGAACTTACCAAATCCATCTGCCGAAAAAAGAACTTTATCTGTGCTGTCATAAGTCACCATAACCTCCGGCCAGTGTACCATTGGCGCAAATACAAAAGTAAGATTATGATTTCCCAGACTCAGTGTAGAACCATTCTCTACTTCCAGTTTCTGCCCTTCCAGATCCAGTCCGAAGAAATTCTTGATCATTACAAATGTCTTCGCATTGGCTACTACTGTAGTGCCGGGATATACTTCCAGAAAGTTCGCTACATTTGCTGCATGGTCAGGCTCCATATGCTGAACGATCAGATAGTCCGGCTTACGTCCGCCCAGTGCCTGTTCAAGATTATCCAGCCATTCATGTTTGAAATTGGCATCTACAGTATCCATAACTGCAACCTTGTCATCCAGAATCACATAGGAATTATATGCCATTCCGTTTGGCACTGCATACTGTCCCTCAAATAAATCTACCTGATGGTCATTCACTCCGACATATTTAATGGTATCTGTAATCTTCATATTTCTGCCCTCAATTCTTTCTTTATAGTATATCGTCTGTCCGTTACTTTTCAGCAATCTGCTGTCACTCAACGTTAATAAGTTATCGTTGCTATGCATTCTTAATTTGTTTATGTTTTTATATTATACTATTTTAATCCAATTTTCAAGTCCTTTTGGTAATTTTTTTCATTTATTTATGAGATTTTGTTATTGTTCACACACCACTGTCCCGCGAGGTGTTTTGGCATGAATATGCCAAAATCCCGAGACATACAAGCCAAAATTCCATT
>PPYE01512438.1_pt1 | contig 13551 bp, 11 predicted proteins | sample 1559881 | NCBI WGS metagenome assembly PPYE01 (sample SAMN08240022, study PRJNA423297) | Human gut metagenome, whole genome shotgun sequencing project.
ACAGAAGCCACTTTGGGGAAGATGGATGCCGATTGTAAATCATCTGTACGCCCTTTTATATCCTCCCAGGTAATTCCTCTATCTTCCATCCAACGGGTAAAAGGAACATTAAGGTAAGTAGTCGTTATTTTGTCCAACGCTCCTTTGAATACATCATCCAATCCATACGGACGCGCAACAAACTCATTCTCACCGATAGGAATAATGTCGATGCAAACCCCATCCGGCAAATTTATGCTCCACTGGTTTTCAGGAACTCCTGTAATAATCTGGCGGGAACCTAATTTCCATTCTTTTCCCATCTGGCTATTCTCAATCCATAAATTGGCGTTGTCGGCAGAAAGAGAAACTTGTGTGATGGAATTCTGTATAAAGATAGCCGGATTTGGCTTTACTTTCCGGTGCATGATTCTTCTTTGGTCCCGTACCTTGTCCTGTATGGCTAAAGTAGAAGAAATCAGTTCGTGACTTGTGCCGTAATGGTAGAATTCTCCACCTGGCAACGGCAATATAGCTACGGATAACTGATTGATTTCTTCATCTTTCGTTTTAGGATGCTCTCCCAAAGCCAAACCATAGTCCGAGTATAAGTCATAATAAGTAATATCCTTCGTACCTTCTTTCAATGACCGTTTCATCAATACTTCTATGGCGCGGTCACTCAAAATCCAGATGCCGATATCCATCAGGAAAAGATGAGTTTTCGACAATCCTTCCAACTCTTCCAAAGAAGGTTTCTGCAACATGAAATCGAGCACCTCCGGTTTTTTCCGGTCGGAAACAAACACGCCATGATGAGTTGCCAATGAAGGATTCACCCACAGCCCGTAGCATACTACATCTGCGTTCGGAATATCCTGAAGCGGTTTTTCCGAACGGATATATACGTCTCCGCTAGCAATCAGCGTATTCAGACCGGCCGGAGCCTGATTCATAATCCTTTCATAGAGCGGGAGCTGCAATGATAACAGATTCTGTCCCAGCTTTTGTCCTCTTTCCCAACTGAAGATCGGGATAGGAGTTAATATTTTGCCGGAAGGGCCGTAGCTGGGTAGCCGACGGCTTTGTCCGCCTGCATGGAGCAATATTTTTTTTTCGTGTCCTATCCAGTTGCTGAAAGACTCTTGTGGAGCGAATGCCTGATGGCAAGCTTGCAATAACCATGTGGTTCCGCCGCCGGAGCCTAGTTTGCTCCCTATGGGGTCTGATGTACAAAACCAATCGGTATGGTTAACTTCTTCCAGTTCGTGGAAGCAATGGATCAAATTGGGTGGTAAAGATAATAACTTTTGCATAGTAGAATCTGCGTTGGCTTAGATAGAATCTAAGCGAATTAAACTCCCGTAAAAATACTATTTATATTCCTGCTTTTCAATATTTTTCTTCTGTTTTGAAGAATAAATTTTCTTTTCAGCTTTTAGATGTCATTTTCAGTCATCATGTCCCAGGTGTCATTAAGTGCCTGCATGGATGGAAATAATAAATCAGCCCCGGCATCCAGCAACACTTGCCCGTTCAAAGGACCCGTATTGACTGCTATGGTGAAAATACCCGCGTTGTGTCCGGCTTCCACTCCTAACGGAGCGTTTTCTACTACAACCGCTTCATCCGCTTTGATCCCTCCTTTTTTCAAAGCCATCAAATACGGCTCGGGATTGGGTTTGCCATATTTTACATCGAACGCTGTAACCATCAGTTCTTTGTGAAACATTCCCGGATAGTGGTGTTCCAGCCGTTCGAGCAGGGATAACTGACCGGAGCCGGTGACCACCATCGGAATCAGCCCGTCCTTCTTCACTTTTTGCAGTAACTCCCATGCACCGGGCATAGGCTTTGCTTCGGGATATGAATTGAACAAAACACTTTTCTCCTGATAGATACTTTCTATCTCCTCCTGTGTGGCTTCTCTACCCAATTCACGTTGAAAAACAATATTGATTGTAGAGGCTCCTGTCCGTCCTTCATGCATATATGCTTCTTCGCGACTAAGAGTGAGCCCATGAGATTTCATTACTTTATGCCAGGCTTCCGAATGATAAGGCATAGAGTCAAAGAGTACGCCGTCCATGTCAAACAGGACGGCTTTCAGTTTCTTTTTCATACTTTGTACGTTGCGGAATCTTTTTAAGATGATATTTTATTTTTTATGAGCATTTTCTTCAGATCAGACACGGGAATAACTACATCGTATTGTTTCCCGGAATCCTTGCCGATATATCTGTAGGTAATATTTTTATTGTTCTCCACGCAGGTTTTTATGAATATCTGGGTGGCAGGATCGGTCTGACTTGCTAGCGTTGACACAATACCCTCTTTCACTTCAGCTGCGTTTTCTTCAATCTGGCTGATAGGACACAACTCTTCGTCCACACTGCATATATAAACAACCGATTCACCTATGATTTCGATTTTTTCGACAACGACTTCTTCACTGGCCTGCATTGGAAATTGCAGATTCGCCATTTTCAGTTGCGCTTCAAGCTTTGTCTGTCCGCTTTGTGCCGGGTCGGCATTTGTATTGATAACCTCTTTCAATTCTTCGGCAGTAAGTTCGCAAACCGCTTGTTCGCCCGACTTATTCCCTACAAATATCATGTGTAATCCGGAATTACACTTAGCCATCAATTTCAGCATTTCCTTTACATCAGCAGCCGGATTCTGAAACATCATTTTGATAGATGATTTCATGCTTTCCGGATTATCTTTCAAAATCTTAATATTGGTAATTTCCTCGTTCATGTTGAGAGTGTACACTACGTTATCCCCGTCGTAGATGATACTGGTAATATTGCCGACTTCTCCCATGTCCAGCGGACACTGTTTGTTGGCTATCCCGATTACAGTTTTGAGTTTGGCTTCCTGACAACCGGTCATGACTATCATTAGCAATGATACGCTACATAGTAGCATGAGTCCACTGGACTTCTTTAATAAATTTCCTGCCATTCTATTTGTTTTTTAAGTTTGATTCGCTTCATCTACAACTGTATACGAGGCAAAGATAACGATAAAAAATGAGAGATAAGTTAGAAAGGGAAGATAGTTGCAAATGACGCTCCCAAGCGATTAACTACATAATTATTTGCTGTTTAGAAGAATATGTGTATTTTTGTAACGTTATAAACTCGACGATAGCATGAAAAAGAGAGTATTATTGTTGCTACCATTGTTTTTAGGCGCCTGCTCTGATAGTGGGGAAAGTCCTGTTATCAAGATAGAAAAGCTTTATGCGAAGATCGAATCGGACGGTGAAAATACCAGTTCCGATGAAAAAGACTATGCGAATCAGAGGGAGGAACTGCCCGCCTTGAAAGTGGGAGATGAAGTGAAAGCCTTTCTGCTTTTGGATGGAAATGGGGCAGAACTGAAAACCTTTAAACTTCAGAATGACGATGAAGTGGATACCAAACTCTTTTATGAGCAAACAGAAGTATCTACAGAGGGAAATCTGACAGATGTGGAAAAAGGACAGCTTCGTTTTAAGGATGGGGTGTCAAAAGCCAAAATTATGGTGATTGCGACCATTAAACAGGTAGATAAGAACGGTGATGTGAAATTAGAGTTCTATCTTTCTTCCAAAGCCGAATGTGAAGGAGCACAGGAAGAAATCGGTTTGAAGACGAAAGTGGAAGATGAGAAGTAGAAGTGGTGAGCAGTAAACGGTACAACGGGCAATAAGCGGTACAATCGGAAACTGCAATCAATTGAATATAATAATGAACGGTGAACAAATCCATGTATATAGCATAGTTGTTCACCGTTCATTGTTTATAGTTTACCGTTTATAAAACGTTCTTGATTTATAGTTTTGCACGGATTGCTTTGGATTCCTCTTCATAACCCGGTTTGTCCAGCAAGGCAAACATATTCTTTTTGTATGCTTCCACACCCGGTTGGTTGAATGGGTTCACGCCCAACAAATAACCGCTGATACCACAAGCCTTTTCGAAGAAATAGAGCAGACCACCAATGTTGTATTCGCTCAATTCCGGAAGTACGATGCGCATATTAGGTACGCCACCGTCTACGTGAGCCAGCTGCGTTCCCAGTTCGGCCATCTTGTTCACTTCGTCCACACGCTTGCCGGCTAAGAAGTTCAAGCCGTCCAGATTTGCTTCGTCAGAAGGAACTTCCAGTTTGTGGTTAACTTTCTCTACTGAAATCACAGTTTCGAAGATAGAACGTTCGCCTTCCTGAATCCATTGACCCATAGAATGAAGGTCTGTAGAGAAATCTACCGATGCAGGGAAGATACCCTTATTGTCTTTTCCTTCCGATTCTCCGTAAAGCTGTTTCCACCATTCGCTTACATAGTGCAGTTTCGGGCAGAAGTTAACGAGGATTTCGATCTTCTTGCCATTCCTGTACAACTCATTGCGGGTAGCAGCATAAATAGCAGCCGGGTTTTCAGTAAATGCAACGTCCGATCCGCATACTTTTTCCATATCGGCAGCACCGGCAACCAGTTTGTCGATATCAAATCCGGCTACTGCGATAGGCAGCAAACCAACCGGAGTCAGTACAGAGAAACGTCCGCCTACGTTGTCAGGGATGATAAATGTTTTATATCCTTCTTTGTCAGCTGTAACACGGGCAGCACCTTTTTTAGCGTCCGTCACAGCAACGATTACTTTCTTTGCAGTTTCTTTACCGCGCTGATCTTCACATTGCTTTTTCAGCAAACGGAAAGCAAGAGCAGTTTCGGTAGTAGTTCCTGATTTAGAAATATTGATGACACCGAATTTCTTATCTTTCAGATATTCAGTCAGTTCGTACAGATAATCTTCGCTGATATTGTGTCCTGCATAGATCATGACAGGAGCCGTTTTCTTTTCCTGCAGCCAAGTGAAGCTGTTAGACAAAGCTTCGATTACGGCACGGGCACCCAGATAGCTGCCACCGATACCGGCAACGATTACTACTTCACAGTTATCTCTTAATACTTTTGCTGTAGCGTTCAGGTCGGCTAAGTGTTCTTTAGTGATAGAAGAAGGCAAATGCAACCATCCTAAAAAGTCATTACCTTTGCCTGTACCTTTTTCAAGCATTTCCTGTGCGGCTTTTACTTCAGCTTCGTAAGCAAAAACCTTTTCTTTGGAGATAAATCCAAATGTCTTTTCAATGTTTAAACTAATCATATCGTTCTTGTTTAAAGATTATCTAAAAGAGTCAGTCAGCAATTTAATCTCGATCATTGGTGAGATACGTTCGTATAGGATGTTATACACAGCGTCCAGTATCGGCATATTGACATGATGATGCTTATTGATTTCTTTGATACATTTCGTACCATAGTAACCCTCTGCAATCATTTCCATTTCAATTTGCGCACTCTTCACGGAATACCCTTTACCTATCATCGTTCCGAAAGTACGGTTACGACTAAAGTTGGAGTAGCCGGTCACCAATAAATCCCCCAGATAAGCAGATTCATCCACGTTTCTGTTCAACGGATGCACCGTGTTCAGGAAACGATTCATTTCCTGAATGGCGTTAGAAATCAATACAGCCTGGAAGTTGTCGCCATATTTCAGTCCGCTACAGATACCGGCAGCAATGGCATACACGTTTTTGAGCACCGAACTGTATTCGATACCCGCCACGTCATCACTGACAGATGTTTTGATAAAACTGCTTCCCAGACGGCGTGCGAAGATACGTGCCTTGTCTTTATCAGGGCAGGCGATAGTCAGGTAGGAGAGTCGCTCCAAAGCTACTTCTTCTGCGTGGCAGGGACCTGCAAGGACTGCTATGTTTTCTGGTGGCACACCATATTCTTTTGTGAAGTATTCCGATACAATAACGTTGTCATCGGGTACGATTCCTTTGATAGCGGTGATGATAAACTTATCTTTTATCTTGGTTTTCAACTTTTTCAGATGCGCCTTCAGATAAGGAGAGGGAGTGACGAAGATCAGTGTATCCGATTCTTTCACAACATCGTTGATGTTGGAACTGAAAGTGATGCGTCTCGTATCAAATTTCACTCCTGTCAGATAAGCCGGATTGTGCCCTAATCGTTTAAAATCGGCAATGCGGTCGTCTCGCCGCATGTACCAATTGATAGAGTCCTCTTGGGCCAGACACATCTTTGCGATGGCTGTAGCCCAACTTCCTCCGCCCATTATCGCTATCTTGCCGGGTAATTTCATTTGTATGGATTTGGATGAAGAACTTATTAAATTTTCTGTATCCACTCAGTTACGTCGTTTACCGACGGATTGGTCAGTTCTAATTTATATTTCTTGTTAATGCCGCAGATGTCCTGGTGCAGCTTCTGCGGATTGACATCTTTCATGTCGGCAACTGTGTTGTAACCGGCTTTTTGAATCACCGGAACCCAGTCTTCTGCGATTCCCAATTCCATGTATTTGGCAGCAGCGTCTTTTTTCACTACTTTTTCCGGGCGCATTTGCGGGAAGAACAATACTTCCTGAATGGTAGTCTGTCCGGTCATTAACATCACCAGACGGTCGATACCGATACCGATACCCGATGTAGGAGGCATACCGTATTGTAAAGCGCGCAGGAAGTCCTGATCGATAATCATCGCTTCGTCGTCTCCCTTGTCGGCCAAACGCATTTGTTCTTTGAAACGTTCTTCCTGATCCAGCGGATCGTTCAATTCCGAGTAGGCATTAGCCAGCTCTTTACCGTTCACCATCAGTTCGAAACGTTCGGTCAGTCCCGGTTTAGAGCGGTGCATCTTGGTCAGCGGAGACATTTCAACCGGATAATCGGTGATGAAAGTCGGCTGGATATATGTACCTTCGCAGAATTCTCCGAAAATTTCATCAATCAGCTTGCCTTTACCCATCGTCTCGTCGATTTCTTCCATCTTCAGTTCTTTGCAGACTTGGCGGATTTCCTCTTCGCTCTTGCCGTTCAGGTCATATCCTGTCTTTTCTTTGATAGCGTCCAGAATAGGCAGACGGCGGTAAGGAGCTTTGAAGTTGATGGTTTTTCCGTCAACCACTGTTTCTGTGCTACCGTTTACTGCGATACAAATACGTTCCAACAACTTTTCGGTGAAATTCATCATCCAGTTGTAATCCTTATATTGTACGTAGAGTTCCATACAAGTGAACTCCGGGTTATGGGTTTTGTCCATACCCTCGTTACGGAAGTTCTTACCTATTTCATATACACCTTCAAAACCACCTACGATCAGTCGCTTCAGATAAAGTTCTGTTGCGATACGCAGGTAAAGATCCATGTCCAGTGAGTTATGGTGAGTGATGAACGGTCGTGCGCTTGCTCCACCGGCAATAGATTGCAGGATGGGAGTTTCCACTTCCGTGTAACCGGCTTCGTCCAAAGCATTGCGCAATGTTTTCACAACAGTGGCACGTTTCAGGAATGTTTCTTTGATACCGTCGTTCACTACCAGGTCCACATAGCGTTGGCGATAACGGAGTTCGGGATCTTCAAAAGAGTCATAAGCTACCCCGTCTTTGTATTTAACGATAGGCAACGGTTTGATAGACTTTGCAAGTACAGTCAGTTTCTTAGCATGGATACTGATTTCACCCATTTGTGTGCGGAACACGAAACCTTCGATACCGATAAAGTCACCTAAGTCGAGCAGGCGTTTGAATACAGAGTTGTACAGTTCCTTGTCTTCTCCCGGGCAGATATCATCGCGGGTGATGTACACCTGGATGCGACCTTTAGAGTCTTGCAATTCAACGAAAGATGCTTTACCCATCACGCGGCGGCTCATGATACGGCCGGCTACGGAAACTTGGCGTGGCTCCTCGTCGTCTTTAAATTCAGCTTTAATATCTGTAGAGAAAGCATTGGTTACATACTCTGCTGCAGGGTATGGATCAATACCCATCGCACGAAGCTCATTCAGGCTGTTGCGTCGAATGATTTCCTGTTCACTTAGTTCTAATATATTCATTTCGTTACGTATTAACTCAATTTTGGAGGCAAAAATACGAAACTTTTCTCATATATCCTGTAATCCACCTCTTTTTTGTATCTTTGCCGTCTCAAACTAATAGGTATGACAGGACAAAAGACACCCACTGCGTTGGGTACGGAAAAGATTGGGAAGCTTTTAATGCAGTATGCCATTCCGGCAATTATCGCCATGACGGCGTCTTCTCTTTACAATATGGTAGATAGTATTTTTATCGGTCACGGGGTAGGTGCGATGGCTATTTCCGGGTTGGCATTAACTTTCCCGCTAATGAATCTTGCCGCGGCTTTCGGCTCGTTGGTCGGTGTCGGTGCGGCTACATTGATTTCGGTGAAGCTAGGACAGAAAGATTATGATACCGCACAGCAGGTTTTGGGAAATGTGTTTGTATTAAACCTTATTATAGGTATCTCTTTTACGGTAATCGTTCTTCCTTTTCTCGATCCGATACTTTACTTTTTCGGAGGAAGCGATGAAACGGTGAAGTATGCCCGTGAATTTATGCAGGTTATCTTGCTCGGAAATGTGGTTACCCATTTATATCTGGGGCTGAATGCAGTGCTCCGTGCTTCGGGCCATCCGCAGAAAGCGATGATGGCAACAATAACGACAGTGATAATCAATGTATTGCTTGCTCCATTGTTTATTTTTGTATTCGACTGGGGAATCCGTGGGGCGGCTACGGCTACGGTTTGTGCGCAGTTGATTGCATTGGTCTGGCAGCTTCATCTGTTCTGCCGCAAAGATGAACTGATACGGTTGAAAAAGGGGATTTTTCGTTTGAAACGGAAAATCGTGTTGGATTCGCTGGCTATTGGTATGTCTCCCTTTCTGATGAATATGGCGTCTTGCTTTATTGTGATTCTGATTAATCAGGGATTAAAAGAGCATGGAGGTGATTTGGCGATCGGTGCATTCGGTATTGTTAATCGTATTGTTTTTGTCTTTATTATGATTGTATTGGGACTAAACCAAGGGATGCAGCCCATTGCGGGATATAATTTTGGTGCGAAGCTCTATCCTCGTGTGACGGAAGTACTGAAAGTAACCATTTGTTGTGCAACTGTAGTGACAACGATTGGTTTTCTGATCGGTATGTTTATTCCGGAAATCGTATCTTCCATCTTTACTTCGGACGAAGAGTTAATCAGCATTGCTTCTAAAGGTTTTCGTATTGTGGTATTTTTCTACCCGATTGTTGGGTTTCAGATGGTAGCTTCCAACTTCTTCCAGAGTATTGGAATGGCAAGTAAAGCCATTTTCTTGTCGCTGACGCGGCAGATGTTATTTCTCGTTCCCTGTTTATTGATTCTACCTCACTATTATGGACAAATGGGCGTTTGGGCCAGTATGCCTGTGGCAGATTTGGCGGCTAGTCTTATATCCGGAGGAATGTTGTGGTGGCAGTTCCGGCAGTTTAAGAAAGTTACTGTTTGATAAGTTTGTTCCGATATTCTTTAGGAGATATACCGACATACTGCTTGAAATATTTCCCGAAGAATGATTGTGTGGGGAAGTTGAGTTTGGTTGTTATTTCCTTAATACTTAAATCGGTATTATCGAGCAGATATTTAGCTTCTGTAATGACATTCTGTATAATCCACTGCAAAGCACTGCTCCCTGATTTCTCCTTGATGACAGAAGAAAAATATCGGGCGGACAAGCATTGCTTGTCTGCATAAAAAGTAACATCACGTTCCTGACGATAATATCGATAAAGGGTAATCATGAAATTTTGGAAGATCTTATCCTTTTTATCCTGTGGCAGTGGTGTTTGGGGTTCGTTACTGAAATAAATGTTTAATAACTCATAGCATATCACCTGTCCCCAGGATTTGATTAATTCAGAAGTCTGCGCTTCTTTGGCGTATCTGTAGAAGGTTGGCTGCTGTATATATGAAAAGATTCCTTTTGTTAATCTGATATGGTCTACCTCCCAACAGGATTTCCGCCTGTCCTTTCTGGCAGAGGAAAAGTCCGCATTGGTTGAATTCGGAAATAATGCATCCTTCTTTCATGGAAGTATCTTCCGGAGATATTATAACATACTTGAATGGCATCAGTGGTTCCATATTCCTTTTCGTTGAAATGAATTTCTTTACAAAGTAATAAACAAATAAATACAAATAGCAAACTATTTCGGCTTTTTATCTTAGGTAACGTACAAATAGAACAATGTTTCGTCTAAATCAACCTTTCTCCTCATGTTTGCTTGGGATACTTTTGTGGCAACTAACTAATAAGTGAAAATATGAGACGATTAGACTTCTTATTAACAGGATTTTTAGCAGTTCTGTTGACTTCGTGTGGGCAACGTGTACAAAACACAGACAGTAAGCCGGCAGTGAAGATTGATACCGTACTTTCTGCCGACAGACAAATAGCTTTGCAGTTTCCGGGAGTTGGCATACACCCGTTTGTATGCTCCTTTTAACGGATATGTGCAGAAACGTCTTTTTGATTCCCATGAGACGGTAGCTGCCGGTATGCCCGTCGTTTCCATCATCAGTGAGGGAAGCCCGGAGGTGGAGATTAATCTTCCGGCAGTGGAATATATTCGTCGACAGCAGTTTACCCGCTACTATTGTACATTCGATATTTATCCTCATCAAAGATATGCTTTGGAACTGATTAGTGTCACCCCTAAGGCAAATGCCAATCAGTTGTACACTATGCGGCTTCAACTGAAAAAAGAAGATAAACAGGCAGTTCCATCGCCCGGCATGAATACAATGGTAACTATCGAATGTAGTGAAGGAGATGTGTGTAACCTGTCGGTTCCCGGTGGAGCGATTCTTCGTGAGAACGGGCGTACGAGTATCTTTCTTTATGATGCTTCCAGTCACGCTATTCGCCGTTGTGATGTGACGTTATGAAATGAGTAAACTGGAAGACCCAGAAATAACGGTAAAGCTTGCCATGGTAGTCACCACCTATCCCGGTGCGTCTGCGCATCAGGTAGAATTAGAGGTGACGGATGTACTGGAGAAGAATATTCGCTCCATGGGGAATATAGATAATGTGGAAAGTTATTCCTACAACGATCTCTCCCTGATTCAGGTAGAACTGAAAACGACTGTCAAAGAGACGGACGTAGAACAATGCTGGGATCTGTTGCGTCGTAAAGTGGCGAACGCACAGGCAGAACTTCCCGAAGGTGCCAGTCCTTCTATTGTAAAAGATGATTTTGGAAATGTTTACGGAATGTTTTTCGCTTTGACGGGTGACGGACTTTCCGACAGGGAACTGTCTGATTATTCAGAACTGGTGAAACGTGAAGTCAGCGAACTGGATGGGGTGGAACGCGTCGACTTATACGGTAAACGTCCCGAATGTATTAATATCTCTCTTTTGCAAGACCGGATGGCTAACTTGGGTGTGAAACCCGCCGAAGTGCTAGCCACATTGAACGGACAGAACCAAACGACTTATACTGGTTACTATGATAATGGCGATAATCGTATCCGGGTGACAGTCAGTGACAAGTTTAAGACGGTGGAGGATATCGGTCGTATGCTGATTCAGGGACATGATGCCGATCAGTTGCGGTTGAGTGATATAGCCCGTATTGAGAAAGATTATGAAGATCCTACCCGCAACGAATTGTTTTATGACCGTCAGCGTGCGATAGGAATAATGGTGGCCGCTTCTTCGGATGCCGACATTATCAAAGTGGGGCATCAAGTGGAAAAGAAATTGGAGCAACTGAAAGTCGAACGCCTTCCAGCGGGGGTAGAGTGCCATAAAGTTTTCTATCAGCCGGAACGTGTAGGCAGTTCGTTGGGGACGTTCATTCTTAATCTGATAGAATCTGTGATTATCGTAGTTGTTATTCTGATGATTGCTATGGGATTTAAGAGCGGGGTGATTATCGGTATCAGTTTGGTAGTGACGGTATTCGGTTCCTTTCTGTTCCTTTATTTTATGAACGGTACGATGCAGCGTGTTTCATTGGCCTCGTTCGTGCTTGCGATGGGGATGCTGGTGGATAATGCGATTGTTATCATCGACGGTATTTTGGTAGATTTGAAAGCCGGAAAGAGTCGGATGGAGGCAATGACTGCCATCGGACGGCAGACAGCGATGCCTTTGCTGGGAGCTACTCTGATTGCCATCATCGCTTTTCTTCCTATCTTTATGTCTCCTGATACGGCAGGCGTTTATACGCGCGATTTGTTTATCGTACTCGCTGTTTCCTTATTGCTTAGTTGGGTGCTGGCTTTGGTGCACGTCCCGTTGATGGCTGACCGGATTTTGCATCCGGAAATCTCTGCGGCAACTACTGCTGCCGGAAAACGTGTGTATGAAGGAAAGATTTATGCTGTGCTCCGTTCATTATTGAAATTCAGTCTGGCACATCGTTGGAGTTTTGTGTTTACAATGATTGCTTTGGTATTGCTTTCGGCTTTCAGTTATCGGTTTATGAAGCAGGGCTTTTTCCCGGATATGGTCTACGATCAGCTTTACATGGAATATAAATTGCCGGAAGGGACTAACTCCACTCGTGTAGCACGTGACTTGGAAGAAATCGAAGTTTACCTGAAAAAGCGTCCGGAAGTTACACACGTCACTACTTCTATCGGTGGTACACCTGCTCGTTATAACTTGGTGCGTAACGTAGCCAATCCTTCCTTATCTTACGGTGAACTGATTATCGACTTCACCTCTCCGGACGATTTGGTGGATAACATGGCGGAAATTCAACAATATCTTTCACAACATTATCCGGATGCTTACGTAAAGATGAACCGCTACAATCTGATGTTCAAGAAATATCCTATTGAAGTGCAATTTACCGGTCCTGATCCTGCTGTTTTGCATCAGTTGGCAGACAGTGCCCGCAAGATTATGGAGAATTGCCCGGATGTTTACCTGATTACCACGGACTGGGAACCGCAAATTCCGGTACTGACTATTGAATATGACCAGCCTGCGGCACGTGCTATCGGATTGAGCCGTAATGATGTAAGCCTATCTCTACTGACCGCTACCAGCGGCATCCCTATCGGGTCTTTCTACGAAGGTATTCACAAAGATAATATCTACTTGCGTTGTCTGGACGAACACGGAAATCCGATTGAAAACCTGGGCAATACGCAGATATTCTCGTCTCTTCCTTCTCTGAACGGTTTGCTGACACAGGAAATGATGATGAAACTGAAGACAGGAACACTATCAAAAGAAGAACTGGTGGAAACGTTGATGGGAACAACTCCGTTAAAACAAATCAGTAAGCGGATTGATGTGAAGTGGGAAGATCCGGTGGTTCCCCGTTATAACGGGCAGCGTAGCCAACGGGTGCAATGTTCTCCTGTTCCGGGGGTAGAAACGGAGAAGGCGCGGCAATCCATTGCCACGCAGATTGAACAGATTCCGCTGCCTGACGGATATCGGCTTCAATGGCAAGGCGAGAGGAACGCCAGCACAAAGTCTATGCAATATCTGTTCAAGAATTTCCCGTTTGCTATCATTCTGATGATATCCATTCTAATCATGCTGTTCAAAGATTACCGGAAACCGGTTATCATCTTCTGTACTATTCCGCTGGTATTTGTCGGTGTTGTTGCTGTAATGCTGCTTACCGGGAAGACATTCAACTTTGTGGCTATCGTCGGTACATTGGG
>PPYE01233641.1_pt1 | contig 13548 bp, 11 predicted proteins | sample 1559881 | NCBI WGS metagenome assembly PPYE01 (sample SAMN08240022, study PRJNA423297) | Human gut metagenome, whole genome shotgun sequencing project.
CGAGAATATTGCGGTTCCTAAGACGGATGACCTGTTCTTGTTCCTCTGTCCAAGATACTCCCATCGGATGATTCTCCCCTTTCCTTTTTCATCGTCTGTCCTTTTACTTCTTGCTCCATCAACTGCAATGCCTCCACATCTTTCAGTTTGGAAAGCCTCCGGTACTCATACCCCGGTATCTTCTTATCAAAGCCACAGATCCCCTGATACGGACAGTAATCACATCCGGTCTTTCCTCCCAGTTCATATGGAAGGATCTCTGCTTCCCCGTCTAAGATCCGCTGCCCGATCCGGTTCAGGATCTGGTCTGTATATTCTGACAAGGTGGCAAATCCTCTTCCGTTCAACACCTTCGACGTCTCTGACAGGCTCTGATCCTTATTTCTTCCAACCGGGATTACATCGGAATTTCCCGAAAAAGAGCGGTCCAGATGGGTGATGACTTCCTCTGAGGAATTGACGATCCCATCCGGTTTTAACTCCTTTAGAACTGCCTTCTCCCCGAGATTCTCCCTGACTTCCTTTTCCACGAACGGATCCTTCATCTGATAGTAGAAAATCCCTGCCGGAACGATTTCTTTCTCCGGCTGTTTCTGCTCTTCCATCTCCATCACTGCATTCAGATAGACGATCAACTGTAACTGTAATCCATGATACATCTCTCCCAGCTGAAATGCCTTTGCCCCGGTCTTATAATCAATGACTTTCACATAGACATGTTCTTCGTCCTCATACAGATCGACACGGTCAATCTTTCCTCTCAACCGCATCCGTGCATGCTCTGACAGCGACAGATTGACTGACTCCAGATGTGCCATATTCCCAAAGCTGATCTCATATCCTGCCGGGACAAAGTCTCCTTTCTCCAGCTGCTTTGTCAGCGCCCACACCGTCCTTCTAAGCAGACGTTTCATGCGCGTGATCACATATTCATTTCTCGAAGAGCTGTACAGCACTGTATTTCCATAGTTTGTAACACCTGCCTCCACACTTTCCTCGATCAGCTGTTCCCTAAGCTCCTCAGAAACAGTCGTCCATGTCACCTGGTGCTCCTCTAATTTTTTTGAAAACTGTTCCATCGCGCTGTGGAAAATATTTCCGAGATCTACCGGTTTGAATCCATAGACTGCGCGTTCTTCCAGTTTCATTCCATAAGTAAGAAAATGGGCGTAGGCACAGGCAGAGAATTTCTCCAGTCTTGTCACACTGTTCTCTAAAATCGTGCCATAAAGCTTTCTCGCCATCTCTTCCGATAACTGATCATGCGGACGTTCCAAATGATTTGCCGCAAGCAGCTGCTCCATCTGCGCACGCCACTTCGGGTGCTTCTGATACCAGGTATACAGTTCCTTCCACGCCCCTCCAAATGTCTCACTGCGCAGCTGCAGTCCTTCCACAAGATATGGAAGTGCCGTCTCCGGTGTCAGTTCCTTCTCCCAGAATGGCTTCTCATCTTCCTCTTCCACCAAAAGTTCCGGATACATTCTTCTCAGATCTGCGATCAGATAAGCCGGACGCAGACTTTTCCCTTCTGAAGAAATCTTGGAAAAGGTCAGATACAGGCGCTCGGATGGCTTTGTCAAGTGCAGATACAGATAAAATTTCTGAATGTAGGCCTGCTCCTTCGCCCCCGGCGCAAGTGCCACCTTCTGCTCCTGAAACCGCTCCCTGTCATACTCGGACAGCAGTCCGCCTGCCCCCTGCTTTCCCGGAAGCCAGGTGTCGTTCACCCCTGCCAGAAATAATACTTTCACATCCTGAAGCCTTGTACGCTCGATATCTCCAACGACCACCTGATCGATTCCCGGCGGGATCACACCAACCTTCGCCTCCTGAAGCCCTGCATCGAGAAGTTCTCTGTATTCGGCAAGAGAAATGTGCTCTTCTCCAAGCAGTTCGGTAAACTTATCAAACAGTTCCAGTACGATCCGGTAAATCTGGGCATATTCCTTGGCGAGTACCAGCTGCCCCCGCTCCTGAAACTGTAATTCATATGCACTGATCTTCTGCTGCAGCTCTTCCTGCACAAGAAACGCATAGACTGCCTCCGTCACTTCCCGCACCGTCTTTTTCCGGCGCTTCAAGATCTCTGTAAGTCCTTCCAGCTTCTCTACAAATTTCTGCCGGAATGCATTCCAGCGAAGCATATCCTCAGCGTCTGCATGGGGACTTTGCCTGACCCACATCTCTTTCCACTTCTTATATCCACGAATACCGAGCGCCACCACATAGTTTTCCACATCGTCCACCTCTTCCCGTGTAAAACCGGTCAGATTTGTCCGCAGAAAACGGAACGTACTCTCATAGGAAAAGTTTTCGTCAATCATCGCCAGAAGACTCCGCAAGTATTCCACAAAGGAATTTAACAGCACACTTCGCTTATGATCCATGAAAAACGGGACCCCGCAAGTCTGAAATGCCCTTTCCATATACTCCGCATAAGTTCCCATATCACTGACGATCACGGCCATATCCCGGTAGCGGTATCCCTTTGTCCGCACCAGTCTCAGAATCTCTGAGACAATGAACACCGACTCTTCCTTCGGATTTTTGACCGCATGCAGCGACAATGCCTCCTGCTTATTTTCATATACCCGCTTCGTATAGCGGAACAGGTTCTGCTCCAGAAAAGCAAGCGGCGGATTTCCCCGGAATCTGACCGGGGCTTCTCCCTTCTTCCCATACAGCAGCACAGGGGGATCCACCTCAATGTTTTCCTCCCCCGCAATGTGCGTCAGCCCGGTTACCATCTGCTTGCTCAGAGCGAACAGCTGATACTTATGCTTTAGCTGGTAAGGATTCTCTCTCCGGTCGATCGTCACGGTAACTGTCACTTTCCGGCAGATTTTCAGAAGCTGCCCAAGCAGCCTGTTCTGTACCGGTGTAAATCCGGTAAATCCATCCAGCACGACCACACTGTCTTTTAAGATCTCTGACCGCTGCACGACGGCACTGAAGACATCCAACAGTTCTTCTCCGGTAATGTATTTCCCCTGTAGATACCCCTTAAATCTTTCCTGAAGCTTCTGGATATCGTGAAGCTTCCAGTAAAGCTGCGGGCTGATCTCTCCGCTCTCCATCACACGATCCAATGCCTCTGCGCCAACATCATACTGTGTAAATTCTGAGATCACCGATTTCACCTCGCTGATGTATCCGAGCCGCCGGATATTGCTTCCAAGCACCTTTAGTTCTCCTTCCATGTCCCCTGCAGCTTTCCTTAGAAGCAGGCTTTTCCCGATATCGTCAAGCACGATTCTCCTGTTTCCGCCCACTTCCTCAAAAACCCGGTGCGCCAGCCGTCCAAAGCTTAATACATCAATATTCATGATCCCATGCCGCGGATGCAGTCTGACCAACTCCTTCTGTGTCTGCATCGTAAACTGCTCCGGCACAAGTACTATATAATTCCGATTTGGATGTTCACATGCTCCTGCAATGACCTGCTCATACAGATATCTGGATTTCCCGGATCCAGAATTTCCAAAAATAAATTGTAACGACATCATTCACCTCTTACTTCTTTCCAAACACAACATTTCCCTGTTCATCCAGTATCTCATACCACTCCGGCACACTCTGCGTCATATAGAGAAACGGCCAGTCTTCTATTTCAAATTTCCGCTCTTTCTTTCCCGTCTCTTTGACGATCAATGTTTTCAGCGCCTTGCTGCAGACCTCAAATGCGTATGCCCGGTCATACTGTTCGATAAATCCATTTTTCTTCGCATTTCCAATCTTCACAGTCCGCACAAGCTTCATCACTTCTTTCTGAAACCGGTAGACATCTTCTTTTTCCTCGTAGGAAAGCGCTGCAATTTCCCTCTCTTTCAACTCCTCGGCATCTGCCGCCAATGCAAGCACTGCCTCTGTCCGGGATGGAAATCGCTGGCATTCCTCCTCAAACAATCTCTGCAACACCGGATGCTGTGTTTCCTCTCCACAATCCAAAATCTTCCATACCCAGTTTGTCCGGATACTCCCCTCTCTCCGGATGTAATGATAGATTGCATCAATGCCGCTTCTCGGAATCATCGTGGGCAAAGTCACCTTCAGGAAAGTCCCGTCGATCCCAAGTAAAGACAATTCTCCGGTTTCACGCCCTGTATTCACTACTCCTACATTATTCCCCAGCTGCATTCCCATCGTCAGCTGCTTGGAAATATAGTAATCAGCCACACGAAACCAGTTATTACTCTCTTTGACATCCCAGTTCCGGTTCAGATCCACCACCGTCTCAAAGACTTCCCCATCCAGAAGTCGGTCGATCTCTTTTCCATCCAGCAATCCCGATACGACCGGAACTGTCAGATATTTCCTGCGGCAGTATCGCACCATCGGCTTCCAGTACGCTTTACACCCTGCCACTGCTGCCGCAAAGATTCCAAGCACTATCAGCCATGCTGCCAGACCGTTTCCTCCAGAAAGCGCCCACTCTGCCATCTGCATCGCCGCGCCCGCTGCGATCATCACAATAAATAGAAATACTGTCACCACCATCATCTTCCGGAACCATGTTCCATGTCTGAGTTCTTCCTTATAAATCTTTCTCATACCTCTCCTCCTCTCCGGATTTTCTGCTCACTCCTGATCTGTTCCTTCCTGATTCCAAAATAAAAATCCTCCGAAAATCATGTATCTCATTATAACATGATTTCCGGAGGAAATATAGAATGATCTCCCACTTTTCGGAAGCGCTTTATCGTAAAATTAATTCTCCCGTCTGACTACGGTTTTCCGAATCAGCAGTGCACTGAGCACTGCCAGAAGTATCAGCATGACCGCTCCCGACACCAGACCATAGAGCGGATTGCCCTGTGCGATGCCGGATAACTTCATGACCGCATTCATGATCGCGATCATACTCTTTCCGCCAAACAGAAAATAGTCTGTGATCGGATATACAAACCATAAAACTGCCGGTACTCCAAATGCAAATACAAGTCTTCCGACTTTATTTAAGCGGTACCAGATAATGGACACGACACATCCTGCCCCTGCAAAAAGCGCATAGACTACGAACAGAAGCGCCACCGTTACGATCACTCTCACAACGAAAGATGCCCGGTCTAAAAACTCTGGATAAAACAGAGGTAACAGTTCACCACCAAATTTGATCTTCCCCCATCCGTTTAGCTTCTGGTCCACAATGCCAAGCAAAGTATCCGCCACTCCGCACATCCCTGCACCGGCTGCGAAGCCAAGCAGCTTTCCTGCCAAAACCTGTTTTCTGCTCACGCCATTCTGCAATAAAAACTGGAAACTTTCTGTAAATGTGCACATTCCTATGATCAGCATAAACATTGCCGACATCACATTCATCCCGGTCATCGTCACATGCTCTCCGCCGACTTTGCTTGCAAGAAACAGCGCCAGCAGACGCATCCCGACCTGAACCAGATATAAAACCCCGATTGACTGCCACACTTCCTGAAACTGATATTTAAAGCTCTTCTTCGTTCTCATACTTATCCCCCTCTAACGATTTGTCATCTGGATAAACATCTTCTGCAGATCCAGCTTCGCAACTTCAAGTTCTTCCGGCGCTTCTTTCCATTTTGCTTTGGAACTTCCGATCACATATGCTGTCTTCATCGTTCCGAGCATCTCTGCGCCGATCACCTCTTCGCCCTGAATCCATGTATCGACCGCTTCCTTTTTCCCGGAAACTCTGTATCCCCCGGCAAGCAGCTCCTCTGTCCGGCAATCCTTGATTACCTTCCCATCTTTTAAGATCACAACATGCTCGATCACGCTTGCGATCTCCTCGATCAGATGTGTGGAGATCACGATCGTAAACGGCGCTTCAATGTACTTCTCAAGCAGGATCCGGTAGAACATCTCTCTGTGATTTGCATCCAGACCAAGCACCGGCTCATCTAAAAACAGATACGGAACATTGACAGAGAGCGCAATGATCAGCTTGAAGATCGACTTATACCCGGTCGAAAGTGCCCGCACCTTTTTCTTTGTATTCAGTCCAAATGCCTTTGAAAGTTCCATTGCATACTCCATATCGAACTTCGGATAAAATTCCTCCGACCAGCGAAATGCCTGCTGAATCTTCATCCCTGCCGGGTAAAGTGTCTGCTCACTCATCAGATAGATCTTCTGCTGTACCTGATCATTCTCCTGCGCATTCTCTCCATCCACCAGTACTTCTCCCTGATCTGAGAAGATCCGGTTACTGATAATATTGAGCAGTGTAGACTTTCCCGCTCCGTTCCGTCCGAGGAGTGCATAGATTTTCCCCTCCTCAAACTGTACACTGACATGCTCCAGTGCCTTTGTATCCTTATATACCTTTGTCACTTCCCTGATCTTAATCCCTCTCATTTTGAAAATCCCCTTTCTATCATCGAAATGATCTCCACATCCGTAATCTCCAGCTTCTTCGCCTCCTCCACAAGGCGGCTTACAAAATTCTCATAAAACTGGTCTTTCCTCTTCTGTCTCAGCTTTCTCACTGCACCTTCTGCCACAAACATTCCTACTCCTCTCTTCTTATACACGATCCCGGCATCCACCAAAAGATTGATCCCCTTAAGCGCAGTCGCCGGGTTGATCTTATAAGTCACAGATATCTCTGTCGTAGAAGGAATCTGACTCTCTTCCTGAAATACTCCGGTCAGGATCGCATCTTCGATTCCTTCTGCAATCTGCAAAAACACAGGCTTCTCATCATCAAAATTCAGCTTCATCTTTTCCTCCTCTCGTTACACGGTTAGTTACTCAAGTAATTAACTATATATGTATTATATTCACCGGTCGCCGCTTTGTCAATTCCTTTTCGCAAAAAATTTCACTGTCAAAAGTTCTACGAAAAGAAAAAAGCCTCACAACGTTTTCCATCCGTTGCAAGACCTCTTTCTTGATCCTATTCTTTTTTTGCTATCCTATATCTTCCCACGCCAGAATGTCTTCTTGCTCTCCGGAATATTTTCCTGCTCTCTCCTAGAACACCATAGCGATGAAAGACGGTAACAGGCACACAAGCGCGCACAGCAGGTCGCCCAGAAACCGGCACACGATCCGTTCGTCATCATCTAATTCCCCAAACGGAATCACCTTCTCATCCACAAAGTCTACCATATCTTTTGTAATGTGCTTCTTCTTTTTCTCCTCTTTCTCTTCCAACAGATGATGGATGCGGACTCCGTCCAGTCTGAGATACTGGATCCACGCCAACATCAGGAAAATACATCCCGCCACAAAGAGCGCGCTCTCTGCAATCGACCGATATCCCCCTTGATTCAAAAACCTGTCCCACAGAAGGCAGAGTACCACCGCTGCCGCCAACTTTGTCACACACTGGTATAACATTGGACGGATCATATATTTCTTAAATATCATACGGATTTTTTTCATCATAGTTTTTCTTCCTTTACCTGAGTACGATTTCACTTTCTCTGTCCATATCATACTTTTCCACAAAAAATAAGTCTTGTCAAGGTTTTCCCAAAAAGTTCTTCCCTCAACAAGACCTATTTTCTCACTTTCATCCAGCCTTTTGGCAGCAGATTTTCTTCTGCCTCAGACTGCGATCCTTTTCTTATTTTTCGATCTCTCTGCGATATCCTTCCAGTTCTTTCTGATTTCCATAGACAAAATGTCCCGGGAGAATTTCTTCCCAAACCGGCTGATCTACGCTGTAATCATGAATAGACGGATCATAAACAATGAGTTCTTTTTTCTTCTCACGCTCCGGATCCGGAATCGGAACAGCAGAAAGCAACGCTTTTGTATATGGATGAAGCGGATGCAGGAACAGCTCTTCTGCCTCTGCAAGCTCCACAATACGTCCCTTATGAATTACCGCAATACGGTCTGAAATAAATCTTACAACAGACAAGTCATGCGCGATAAACAAGTAGGTCAGTCCTTTTGTCTTCTTCAGTTCATTCAGAAGGTTCAATACCTGTGCACGGATGGAAACATCCAGCGCAGAAATCGGCTCATCGGCCACAACAAACTCCGGCTCCATGATCAGCGCACGTGCAATACCGATACGCTGTCTTTGTCCACCCGAGAATTCATGTGGGAAACGAGAAGCAAATTCCGGTAAAAGTCCAACTTCCCGGAGTGCATTTTGTACTTTATTGTATCTGTCTTTCTCATCTTTATAAAGATGATGATTGATCAGACCTTCTGAGATAATGTAATCGACTTTCGCACGTTCATTTAAGGATGCCTGAGGATCCTGGAAAATCATCTGACATTTCTTGATCACTTCAAGGTCGAGTTCCTTGGAGATTTTGCCGCTGATCCGGCGTCCTTTGAACAGGATCTCTCCGGCAGATACCGGATTGATTCTTGTGATCGCACGCCCGATCGTTGTCTTTCCAGATCCGGACTCTCCTACGAGCGCGAACGTCTCTCCTTTATAAATATCAAAATTAACATGGTCGACTGCAACGAACTTCTTCTTTCCGGTTCCGAAGGTAATCTGCAGATCTTTTAACTCAATCAGTTTTTCTTTTTCTTGCATCGTCCTTACCCTCTTCCTTCCATACTCGCGCGAAGACGTTTGATTGCCTCCGGCTGTTCGATCTTCGGTGCACGCGGATCTAAGTACCACGTCTTCGCCTTATGCGTCGGTGTGATCTCAAAGAATGGCGGCTCCTCTTCAAAGTCGATCGCAAGTGCCTTCTTGTTACGAGGCGCAAATGCATCTCCCTTGATCTTATTGAACAAGTTCGGTGGTGTACCTCCGATCGTCGGCAGCGGTTCTCCCTTCACACCTAACTGTGGAAGTGAAGACAACAATGCCCATGTGTACGGATGCCATGCATCATAGAAAATCTCATTGACAGTACCATACTCTACGATCTGTCCCGCATACATGACTGCAACACGGTCTGCCACATTTGCCACAACACCAAGATCGTGTGTAATATAAATAACAGTCATCTTCAGTTCTTTCTGAAGGTCTCTGATCAGATTCAGAATCTGAGCCTGGATTGTTACATCCAGAGCGGTCGTAGGCTCATCACAGATCAGAATGTCCGGATGACAGGCTGCAGCGATTGCAATGACAACACGCTGTCTCATACCGCCGGAAAATTCATGCGGATACTGATTGTATCGTTTCTCCGGAAACGGGATTCCTACTTTTTCAAGCATCTCCAGTGCTGCCTTCTTCGCCTCGGCACCTTTGATTCCCTGATTCAGTTCAATACTCTCCTGAATCTGTTTTCCCACTTTTTTCAGCGGGTTCAGAGAAGTCATCGGATCCTGCATGACCATGGAAATCTTCTTTCCGCGGATCGTTCTCCAGTCCTTCTCTTTTTTATATTTTGCCAGATCTTTCCCATCATACATGATCGATCCGTTTGTAATGCTTCCGTTCGAGTCGAGCATTCCCAGAAAAGATTTTGTAAATACAGACTTCCCTGATCCTGACTCTCCTACAATCGCAAGCGTCTCTCCCTCATAAAGGTCTAAGGAACATCTGCGAATTGCCGTCAGTTTTCTGCCACGTAAGCTAAACTGGATTTCTACATCTTTCGCAGACAAGATTGGTTCTTTTGTCATAGCAGTCCTCCGTTCTATACGTGATTTCTCGGGTCAGCCGCATCAGAGAAAGCATTTCCGACAAGGTAGAACGTAACTGTAATAAGAGATACGATTACCGCCGGGAATACCAGCAGATACGGATGTTCGAGGAAATAGTTACGGGCATTTCTAAGCAGAATTCCCAGTGACGGTGTATCAATTCCGAGTCCGAGTCCTAAGTAAGATAAGGTAGACTCAAGCGCGATTGTCGATGGGATCGATAACGCAAGTCTCAGAATGATGATACTGATCAAATACGGAAGAATGTTCTTTACAAGCACTCTCCAGACAGGAGTTCCAAGACATCTCGAAGCGAGGTTGTACTCTCTGTCACGGTACATCATAACAAGGTTACGCACATTTCTCGCCATCGTCAGCCATCCAAATCCGATCAGTGAAACACACATAACCGTAAAAGACTGACCAACAAGCAGGGCGATCAATGTCATATAAATGATAACCGGTACGTTATTGATAATATTGTAAATTTCTGTCAGGATACGGTCAAGACTTCTCACATATCCCCAGATACAGCCAATAATGACTCCAAGTACACATTCTCCGACCGCAACGATCAGCGCCAGCTTAATGGAAGTCTGTGCGGCATACCACACCTGGCACCAGTAATCACGTCCGAGATTGTCTGTTCCGAACCAGTATTCGCCGTTCGGTGACTGAAATGCCATCGCTGAGTTTGTCTTCAGCGCGGCATAATCATATTTTCCGACATGCAGTGCGATGAAAGAGAAAATTACAAGCGCAAAAAAGACAATAGCCATCACAACTGCTGATTTTTTCTTCAGAAAATTCTGGAACACGGATTTCCAATAAGAATAGTCTGAATATCCGGTACGTTCCGCTTCTTCCGCAGAATATTCCACGAACCGGAATAAATCATCTTTTTTCTCATTTTCGCCCATTATCGCGTTCCTCCTTTTCCTGTAAGTTTAATTCTCGGATCAAGTAACATCATCAGAATGTCTCCGAGGAATACACCCAGTGTACCAAGCACTGCGTAAAGGATTACAAGTGTCTGCACAACATTTACATCGTAGCGGACAATCGCATCCGTCAGAAGTGGTCCCATTCCCGGTACAGAGAAGAATCGCTCTACCAGAAGTGATCCACCGATTGTGTAGAGGAATGAAGCCGGAACATACTGAGCCAGCGGAACAAACGCATTCTTAAACACATGCTTCACCATAATTCCTGCAGAAGAAGTACCCTTCACACGAGCCAGCTTAATGTAATCCTTATTCAATTCATCTACCATGTAACGTCTCGTCCAGAGCGCATAGCTTGCGATGGATGCCAGTGACAGACATACGATCGGAAGTATACTGGTCTCTGATGGATTCCGTGTCGAATACAGTGACGGAAGCCCGAGCACTTTGGAGCCGAATGCCAGTACAAGCGAGTACGACACAAGGCTTGGAACCGCATTTACAAAAATCGTATACGCTGTTCCGACATGATCTAAGATCCGGTCTTTATTTAATGTCTGGATGATACCGATAAAGATACCTACAAAAAGTGAAATCACAAGTGCAGTACATCCAAGTTTCATAGAAATTGTAAATTTGTCGCCAATTACCGTTACGACATCAACACCGTTCTGAATTCTTCTTGATTCGCCAAAATCGAATTTAAGAAGCTGCCCATAATAACGAACGAGTTGCTCCGGCATTGGATCTAACAGTCCTGCTGCCTGTAACTGCTCTTCTTTCTGCTCTTTTGTAAACTTCATTAACTGATCTTCTGTAAAGAAATAGTCTGTCGGAAGCATTCTCATTAACAGAAAAACGATCGTTACAACAATCAGGACTGTCACAACAGATTGTAACAGTCGCTTGATTGTATACTTAAACATTATTTATTGTATTCCTCTGCGAATTTCTCGTAATCTTCCGTAGTATAGGCGTCTACGGATGTCTCCCAGTTCTTATACATTGTATTCTGGATACCGAAAATTGCATGAGAAACTGAGTAATCATTTATTTTTGATAACTGCCATGAAATCTCAAGGTTGTATGGGATTGTCATCGCATGATTCAACATGTAAGCTTCTGCCTGTGCATAAGCTTCATATCTTGCATCGAGGTCACCTGTGATTGCATTTGCTTTGTTTACAAGATCTGTAAATTCTTTCCATGTAGCAATCAGATCAGGATCTGTCGCATCGTTGATGTTTGTGTAGTTCATTGAATAGTAAGCTGTATCTTCACCGTATGTCTCCTGTCCGAGGAAGTTCTGCACATCACCGTAGTCAGCTCCCCATCCATTCATCACGATAGAGTGAAGGCTTGGATCGATAACTTCCTGTGTACCGCTGGATACATATGTTCCGATGTTTAATTTTACATAGTCGTCGCCAAGACATTCTGCAAAGTTTTCCTGAAGAACTGTTGCAGAGTCAAGTGATAACTGAGAACCTGCCGGGATATAGTAATCAATCTCAACCGGGAATTTTACACCCTTCGCAGAAAGTTCTTCCATTGCCTGTTTCTTCAATTCTTCTGCTTTCTCTTTGTCAAGTCTTCTCATTGTCTTTCCGTTAGATTCCGGAAGTCCGATCAGCTCTTCTACTCTGTCAACATACTCTGTACCATCTGAGAAGTATACAAGACCTTTCATTGTGTAAGCTGTATTCTCGCAAGTAAGTGGATTGATCAGGTTCGCTCTCTCATAAGATTTTGTCAGGTCAAGTCCGTAGTAGATAGACTGACGGAATGCCTCGTTTGCTACTGCTGTATTCCAGTTTGTATCATCTGATCCGTCTTCGTTCTTCTTTGCGTAGTTGAATTTCATCTGGTAAGAGAATTTCTTAGGAAGTTTCTCTGTCAGATAATCGTGATACTGGTTGTTCTCATCTTCGTAGATCGCTCTTAAGTTTGCTTCTGCAAGGTCGATGTTGTCGATCTCACCTGTCTCATAGAGAGAGTATCCAACTGCTGAGTCTTCGATCAGTTTGATTGTAACTGTATCGAAAAGCTTACAGTCTTTATCCCAGTAGCTTTCGTTCTTTGTAAGAGTCTTTGTGTTACCCTGGATGAACTCTGTTAAGATGTATGGTCCGTTGTACCATAATTTGTCAATTCCTACAGATTTTACATTTTCCACACCAACTTCATCGATGAATCCCTGAGAGATTGGATACAGACATGCAGATACTGCTAATGTATCAAAATATGGTGTTTCTGCTGTACAGTGATAAACAACTGTATAGTCATCCGGTGTTTCGATTCCTACCATCTCAAGGAATTTGGATTTGTCAAGTTTTAATGCCTCATCCTTTGAGAGTGATTTTGTATATTCACGGTATTCCTTTGCACCTTTGATCATTGAGATCGGCATTGATGTATTGTTACCTGCATCGTTCTTGTGTGCATTTAAGATCCATTCAAGAGCTGTCACAAAGTCATCTGCAACCATGTCAGCCTTCTCATTTCCCTGCTGGTCTACCCATTTTACGTCGTCTCTCATCTTAAATGTCCATGTAAGACCATTGTCTTCTGTACCCCATTCTTCTGCGATACCTGCCACTAACTGTCCTTTCGGATTTGTCTCAAGGAAACCTTCGTTCGTGTTACAAAGTACATTCAAGTCATTTGCCATCTCTGTATTCAGAATGAATACGTTCTCCATCTCACGGTTCGGCACTTCGTAAGTCACAAGATCTTTAATCTCTTCGGAAGCCCCTTTTTCGCCTTTGGATTCTTTCTTGCCGCTGCCACATCCAACGGTTGTCACTGCCAGTGCAGCCACAAGTGCAAGTGCAAGCCACTTTCCTCGTTTTTTCATAACTTTCTCCTCCTTTTATAATTTATAGCGTTAAAGCTATTATAGTTTTTCATCGTCACATTGTCAATAAATTTTTTCTTTTTTTTGCATGTTTACGCAAAATACTTTTCCCGTTAAAATTCATCAGAATTTTCTATCTTTTTGTTGTTTTTAGTTAATTTGTATTCCATCCGGTCTTTTCTTTCTCTATTT
>PPYE01433405.1_pt1 | contig 13548 bp, 13 predicted proteins | sample 1559881 | NCBI WGS metagenome assembly PPYE01 (sample SAMN08240022, study PRJNA423297) | Human gut metagenome, whole genome shotgun sequencing project.
GAACAGTGATTTCCATTTATCCGGAATAGTGATTTCCTATCGCCGGACTGGTGATGGAAAATGTCCCGGAATACTCAACTAAACTCCCATATACCAATTTCTTTTACAAGCAAATAAATTAATAATGTCACTAAAAACATTGCCAATATATACATTCTAAAAAAAGATATGGCCGACAAAATTCCAGAAGATAATACAAACAATATAGATATAATATCTCGAATTTTTTCATTTTTATTTGTTAACTGCAATATTAATTTTCTTAAAACAAGCAACGTTAACAGAGCAAATAAAATATTTATACTTCCAGCATACCATTTACTAATGGTTCCTGGAAACAACGAACATACGGTATGAAGTAGAGCATAGTACAATGGCGGGTGAACATCTTTACTTTGATTTTCCCATACATTCTGATAATCAAAACGATGTTCTTTATCTACTGTTAAATATTTCAAAAAAGGTTCCGCCGGTTCAGAATATCTTTTTCCATCTTCAATACTGATAGCAATCCCGCCTTGATGGTTCGCCAATCCATAACTGTATGTTTCGTCTACATGATAATTCTCTTTATTGCTGATTGTCACAATCATCAAAATCAGAAAAAGACCGTATAAAATTAATACCGACAATGATGGTTTTTTTATAACTACATTTATCCGTTTATCTTTATTTTTGTCTTCTGAAATTTTTTTTCGCTTATCTAAATTGAAATATCGTTTTACTATATATTCTATTGAAGGTATAATAACAGCAATCACACCTGCCAATAAGATATATTTACACGCGAAATCCCTATATTTATTTAATTTCAAAATAATATTTCCTGCATTTTGAAATCCGTAAAATAAAATCAAATCCATAACCCAGTTCAATGTAATTACAGAAAAAACATATAAAATAATATTCTTTTTATAGTTTGTTGTAAAACCCAACATTTTACTTCTTACACCCAGCAGTATCAAAGCTGGAGAAAACAAAGCTATGATTGCCAACATACTAACACCTCATTTGAACCACATAAAAAACTGTTTTCTATGAAAAGCCACCTAATACTCTTATAAATAATTTTTCAGAAAATCATTTTAAAACAGGATTCTCCAATCGAAAAACATATCTTTCTACCATTTGATACACAAATATATCTGGTTTTTCTTTAAGAACTTCATCAAAAATTTCAGTATCCCTATGAACAAAATCGGAGTGCTCAAATGTTCTGGATAACATAGGTTTTAATGCATCTCTAAAAGAATCACCCATAAAAAATATTTTTCCATGCCCATCATTATATCTATACTTCTGATATGCATTGTTTCCGTTTTCATCATCATACAATGTTTCTACCGTTCCGCTATAAGAAATAAAATTTTCGTCATAAGCCTCCATTATTCCAGATAACATGGCCATATTTGCCAAATCACCGCCATCATATTCTCTGATCTCTATATTCTCAAACGATACCGGTGTAATATTTAACGCAGACATTAAAGCCTTATATCCTTCATATGCCCCCAAATCGTTCCAGTGAGTATCATATTTATAATATACATCATAATTTTCTTTTGCTTTTAACAACTCTTCTTTAGGATACACCACTTTAATATCACTATTTTCCCGAATATAATCTACGACTAAGTCAATATTTTTTTCTTCGTGGACTTCTTCGATCCCGTCTGGCATGTATTCACGATAAACATGTTCTTTGTTCGGCATTAGCATCAGGACAAATTCCATACCATTATCATGACACCATTTTTGCAATTCTGCTACATTTTTCAAAATCTTCTTCAATTGCTTTTCTGTATAAAGTTCCTTAGCCTGATAATCGTTAATAGATATACCACCCTCGCCCTGATAAAAGAGCCATCCATTTTTTCCCAAAATCACATCACTACTATTTATTTTATTAAAAAAAGTATACTGAATTTTTGTATTGAATCCCATTAATGCATCTCTGAAACCGATATTGTCATTCAGCCAACTATTAAATTCTGTTTTTAATTCCGGATTAATCGCTCCATCATCATTGAATACCTTCGGAAATTCAGCTAACGCCCTGTTTTCCACCGTAGAAATCATTCCAGCTTTTTTGTTAGAAAAAATCAGAGGAATGATGCATACAGCTAAAAACAATACAATAAAAATATAATTTAATACTTTTCGCATAACTTCCTCCTAAAACTGAAAATAGATAAATGAATTATAAGAAGATGAAACCACTCCCATAATACAAATTCCCATTAAAATAATCAAAATAACATTTTCAACTGCTATTGAACCGGCTATTTCTTTCACATACTTCTTATAAAGATTCTTCAAAATCGGCACGCTGAAAATAATAGCCACAATCAGTAATATGATATTAAATTTTGTCAGATACCAACTCACCGTATATCCTACCGAGCTCATGTCATTCAGACCAAACATAGACAAAATATAACTGCAAGCATGTTTTAATCCCGGAGCCCGGAAGAACACCCAGCCCATATTTACTACAAACATTGTATAAATATAGGCTATCGCTTTTTGAATAATATTTCCAGAACCAACTTTATGCCCCTTACTACCTAAAAATTTCTCTATAATATTAAAAAATCCGTTCCACAATCCCCATATGACAAAATTCCATGCACTGCCATGCCATATTCCGGTTACCAGAAATACAACAAAAATATTAAAATATACATTTCCTGTCCGGCTTCCACCTAAAGGGATGTAAATATAATCCCTGAACCAAGACGATAAAGAAATGTGCCATCTCCTCCAAAATTCCGTTATCGACCGCGATATGTATGGATAATCAAAATTCTCCTTAAAGCGGAATCCGAATATCCTCGCCAGGCCGATTGCCATATCACTATATCCTGAAAAATCAAAATAAATCTGCAACGTATATGCCAGAGAACCAATCCATGCCACAGTCACTGTCATCTCATGAGTAGAGATTCCCCATATAGAATCCGCTAAAATACCCAGATTATTCGCAATAAAGACCTTCTTAGCAAGTCCAATCACGAATCGCATTAATCCATACCGAATATCATCGCCGTCGACAGAACGATTCTTCAATTCTTCCTGCATGTCCACATATCTCACGATTGGGCCAGACAATATCTGCGCAAAAAATGTCATGAACAGCAAAAAGTCCACTATATTTTTTTCCGGTTTAACTTTACATTTATAGATATCGACAAGATAAGAGATTGCCTTAAACACGAAAAAAGAAATCCCAAGCGGTACAAGAATATTTAAAGCTGATATATCTGAACCAACTACTGCATTTATATTCTCAATAAAAAAATTCGTATATTTAAAATATCCCAGACTCAGTATATTAATTACTACACCTATTGCTAATAACCATTTATTATTCTTCCTATAAAAGATCAATAAACCTAACGCATAGTTAATCAAAGCTAGGATAATTATTATGCACAGCCCCTCCAGGCTTCCCCATGCATAAAATATAAAACCAAAAATCAGCATCCACAGATTTTTCAAATTATCTCTTATGAAAAAATAACTAACGGCTAAGATTGGAAAAAATATCGTTATAAAAATTAATGAATTGAATTCCACTTTTTCTCTCCTCAATTATTATTTGACACTACTTCACCTTCACCGCATCCTCGCTATTTGTGTCTGACACAATAAAATGCGGTCGATGTTTTGTCTCCATATACGTTTTTGCAATATACTGTCCTATGATTCCCAAGCAAAATAACTGTATACCACCAATAAAAATAATGACGCAAATTGTAGAAGCCCATCCAGCTACTGGATCTCCAAAAATTAACTGTCTTACGATGACTATTAACAACGCAATAAAGGAACACAATGTCATAAAGATACCAAACCAGGAGGCAATGCTGATAGGCGCTTGTGAAAAATTAATAATACCGTCTATTGCATATTTAAATAATTTCCAGAAACTCCATTTAGTCTCCCCAGCAACTCTTTCTACATTTTCGTAAGCCAACCAATAGGTTTTAAAACCAATCCATCCAAAAATACCCTTAGAAAACCGATTATATTCACTCATATTCACAATTGCTTCCACCATCTCTTTTCGCATCAAACGAAAATCCCTGGCTCCATCTACTATATCCGCATCGGATATCTTATTGATAATCCGATAAAACTTTTTGGCAAACCAACTGCGAATCTTAGGTTCTCCCTCGCGGCTCTCGCGCCTGGTCGCAACACTGGCGTATTCACCGGTTTCAAGAATCTGCACCATCTCCGGAAGCAAGGCCGGCGGGTCCTGCAGATCCGCATCCATAACTGCCACATAATTACCTGTGGCATTACAAAAGCCCGCATACATAGCTGCTTCTTTTCCAAAATTGCGAGAAAAGGAGAAATATTTTACATGTACATCTTTGTCAGCATATTTTTTTAATACGTCCAAAGTCTTATCTTTCGATCCATCATTGACAAATAAAAACTCGTAATCATAATTCATGTTTAACAATACTGTAGTAACTTCTTTATAGAAAAACGGCAGAGATTCTTCTTCGTTATAACACGGAATAATTAAAGATATTTTTTTCATATGTTCTTTCCTCTCATATACTATAAATTCAATGAGCTATTGCGATATTACACTTACATCTTCATCGTTATTTACTGTAAATATATTCTTTTGAATCTTGCATTACATATAAAGTATTTTGAAGTTCTATATTATTATTCTTTCAAAAAACAGATATATGCCAAAAGTCCTAATTATGTACAAAATAAATCACTTAAAAACAATATTTTACTTTTTCAAAAAAATGTTATTTAGCTTAGGTATCAAACTTAAAATTTCGATTATTAAAAATGATACAAAATAAATTACAATAGATAGCACAATAACTAACGTTGATTGATCTAAAATATTTTCTATCTTTCTAAGACATATCATTAATATCAGTTCATGAATTAAGTATATTCCAAAAGCACACTTGGATAATTCTGTAATAATACCTTCCACTTTTATCATTTTTAGTCTTGTACATAAAAGGAACACACAACCTCCTAATATGGGCATTAAATAAAAATCATACCACAAACTATATTCATAATTTAAGGAATATAATTTAAGCTGGCACCAAACAGCACTAACAAAAGTTATAATACATATTATAAAAATCAGAATATACTTCTTTATATTATTTTGAACGCATTCTACCAGACCTTTAAACCTAAACAAATAATAACCTAAAATTAAATAAAAGCCATATTTTCCCCCACCAAAACTTAAGTCCAACTGATTATTAAATCTATTTTCAGCTGTTACTTGCAAAGCAGATTGAAATAAATTTATACACGGTACTAAAAAAATATAAATATAAGCAATTAATATAAAAAATGTCAATTGCTTTTTATTTATATTTTGCAAGGCAATTGCTACATAAGGCAAGACAAAATATATGCCAATAATTACTGGCATATACCATGAATGCGGCAATCCAGCATGCTCTAAAAAAAATGCTTTTCTCAAATACTCTTGCGCATTAAACGGAACTTGATTAAAACACGCTAAAAAAATACTATAAATAAAAATCCATATTTCCCAAACAACCACTAATGACAAAAAATTATGTTTATAAAATTTAATAATTTCATTTGCATCATATTTTCTACCTAACAGAAGATATCCTGACAACATAAAGAATAGCGGAACCCCTGTTCTTCCAAATGTAAATAGCCCGATACAAAATACTCTTATTCTAATTGGTGCATCCTGCATAAAATCGAGACCAAGAGGATAAACTTCTTCTACTACATGATTAATCACAACACAAAATATAGCCAATGCTCTTATACAGTCTAATGTTATATCACGTTGTTGTATTTCATTTCTCATTACACATTTCTCTCTTTCTAACATATAGATGTAGAAGAATTCAGTACCCAAACAGTCCGTTGGGGATTTATCCTTTCATTGTTTAAGCTGTATGATAATTAGGCAATCTAACGTCGCTTCTTAGGACTATCATTGGCGTCCGTATGAAAACCAGTTAGCCGGTCTGTCATTGCAGCCATTTAACTTATACAGGTTGAACTACCGTACTATACGTTCATTTGATTTCCCAAGAGAGGGAATCGACGTAAATGGTAGATAGTCTGGAGCTGTACAAAATTGGAGCAAACCTGTATGATAGAGACAGATTTGCTCCAGTCTTTATCACGCTTCTCCTTTTCTGAATTTTCAGCAACTCGCCGGCAGGTTCAGCGATCACTAGAGCAGATCATCCAGAAATCCACGGGGTCTCTGTTATCCAGATGCCTCAGAAGCTCTGTGAAATAATACTCAAAATAATCATACAGTTTCAGGCCATTGGCTTTCGCTGTTTCCGCACTGCTATAGATTATGGCACTGGCCTTTACTCCTGTAATCGTATTGCTTCATCACTCTTTTCTTCTTACCGATATAGGATCCCCAAACCGGCTGCTCAGCGGTATTATTGTCCATGGGAATCTCCTCATCAAGGAATCAAGGAACACTTTCATGTATCTCTCCTGATAGATAGAGTATTGGAAACTTTCCCAGGTCTTGCTTTTCTGCGATACCCTCGGGAGATTTTCTCTTATCCACACGAAATATGATCCTCTGTCAAAACTATTCAGTCTTTCTTCTGTATGTTCCAGAGGCATGTCGTTTCCTCCCGATAGTCAATTGGTCCAGGTATAACAGGAAACGACAGCTTTTGCGAATCCTGCACGGGAAAATTGTCTATCATAATGCCTATGGCCGCAAATGAATGAAGACTGTGGATGGAGACTGTTCCACATATATCCTCCCCAAAAAGAAATGCTGGCAACATACGGTATCTATAGCCGATGACCACACCTAAGCATGTCCTTGCTGCCGGGAACATAATGTCTGCTACTGTAACAGCAACGCCTCAGCATTTTCTCTGTTTTACACGAAGTCGTCCTTAATATTCCGGAAGCTCCGCAATCCGACAGCTCTCTTCGATGTGAGCATCAGTTCTTCCATCAACCAGCAAAACTATTGCTTTACCAGCTTCCGTACTTTTTCCACATTCCTTGCCACTGTAACTAGCTCTCTGATAATCTTTTATATAACAATTTCCCATCTTCTATATATTTTATTTTCCTGCATTTTCTCTCTTCCTATTTAACAAAACAAATATTGCTATGCTAATAGTAGTTAACATGATTCCAACATATAAACCTGGTGTCCGATAAACAAGTTCTATATGATGTTCTCCACTCCCAAGATCAAACGACATAAATGCTATATCAGTTTTTTCAATGTCAATTTGTCTTCCGTTATCATATACTTTCCAGCCATCTGAATATGGAACAGATGTAAACACTGTTTCTGGCTGTTTGAGATTAATATTACAAGAAACATGATTATTAGAAATTGAAACGCTATCTGCAGGTCTTTTAAGGCCAGAAATGTTATTCAAAATATCAGTATAGTTTCTTGCATACAACTTCATATCCTTTATTGAATAGATTCCTGAGTTATTGAATGTGATAACAATCTTATTTACATCCTGCTCTGTATAACCAAGATTCAACAGCCAATTTAATTTTCCTCCATAAAGATGGCTATAATATGTGAATGCGGAATATCCGCAGCCAAGGTTGTTAACTACGTTATTATCTTTATATCCCTGTAAATTTATAGAATATGATTCAGCTTCTCCATTTTCGAAATTAACTGTATCCAGATAAAGATATATTTCCGCAGCACTTTGCTCTGGGAATCTCAATTCAATTTGGCTCCCATCATTTACAACGTTAATAGTATCTCCCTCTATGGATATTCCATCCAACGGGATAAGTTCGTAATCAACAAAGTCATTCTGAATATCCAAATCCTGAATAGAAGAATTTGCTTTATCAGCATCAACAACACAGGCCTGAAGAAGAACCTGTTGTTTCTCATATGGACTTAGTTTATTGAATTCATCATAAGAAACCGCTTTATCAAAAGAATAGAAAAGCGAATTATTCTCATCCGGCTTATATGATTGCAACCAGCTACCATTAATAATCTCATCTGTTTCTAATTGATCAAAACCAATTGGTTTCACAGGATTATCACCAGTAGTAAAATAGTGATTGACGCCCATAAGCGCTTCAAGTTCGCTTCTACGCTCCAATCCATCATAGGAAAAACAAGCAGAACTGCCGTTGTTCATGGCCAAAGCAGAATGAAACTGGTCAATATTATCGTTGTAAACACTAATATAAAAATTCATCCCACTTACGCCATACATCCATGAAGCATTTCTGACTTGTCCTGTCCCCCAATGATCATATCGCGTACCATCTGATGTATCAACTTCATTTAACAATGGAAGCCCGCCACTATTTATTACTGCAGAATATGCTGTTCCAGCATCCGTCCATTGATCAAACCCATTACTATAATCTTTTGAATAGTTAAAGAAAGCCATACAAATGACACAGACACATGAAATAAATGAAATTAAACACCTAAACTGTTTCTCTGTTATTTTTGAAAACACAAAACAAAGCAATGTAATCATTAAAATGAGATTTGCGGCAGTATCAAATTGTTCCCCACTAGCCTTGAAATATCCATGCGAAATAACTATATAAAGAGCAGAAGCTATCACTAAAACAGATAACTGACCCGCCTTCAATTCCTTAAGTCTCGGAACCATCATTGTAACGATAAATGAAACAAGGAGATTGTACGCAAACACCCATCGGTTTGTTGTATAACTCATGCCATTCATGATATGCCCTACCATAGGTATACAGAGCCCCGCTGTCATGAGGATAAACTCTACCTTAATCTTCCAATTTTCTTTCCGATATAGGAAAAGCACGATTACGCATATTAACGCAATTACGCCCCACCCTATATTACAATCACGTCCCAGCATATTATATGATGTTGTCCACCCAACAAACATTCCTGAATAATATGATTTATCGAACCACATCGGAAGATAATGGGGCAATCCAATCCGTCCAGCTTGCAGCATGACAATTATACTCGGCAAAAGGCTAACTGCGGAAATGCCTGCAGCAATAACAGAATAAAGCAAAAAACGCAAAATCATGCCAGCAATATTTGAAACATTTTTTACCAGTGTCTCGGAAAATACAAGTTTTATCACACAATACAAAAACACCAAAATACACATCATGTATGCAAAATAAAAATAAGTGGCAAATGCAATAGCAAGCATAATTACATATAATACAGGTTTTTTCTCCTCAAATAAAATATCTACACCAAGAATTAAAAGTGGAAAAATAATCAATGGATTAATAAAAAAAGACTGATAAAAACCAACATAACCAACTGCTGAAAATGTATATATAACAGCCCCGCATAAAATAGAATAATACGGATATTTCCGATGTCGTGCAAAAATACTGTATGCAATACCGCAGGCATAAAATTTCATGGTAATCATTGCAGCATAACCGATCTCAGCGTATTTTGTCGGAATAAAAAATGAAATCCAGTTAAACGGATCCCACAGATACGCAGCTAACGATGTCAGGATATCACTACCATAACCTATTGCTTGATTCCAAAGTGGAATACTAAAATGATGATTAACAATCAAATCCTTTATAATAGATCTTCCCCATTTTCCAAGATACATAAAACTAATGTAATGTTGGTCAAAACCGTCAAAACTTCTGAAAAAAGTTTTCTTATAAAAAATCAAATAGACTCCAAAGCAGAGGAAAAACAATATAAAAAAAACAAGTGTATATTGTACAAAATATTTTTTATCTGCCCATCGTAACTTTTTTTGTCTTCCCATAAGTTAATCACTCCTTTCCAGGCCTAATAGCATTTAATCAAGTTACGCCAAGAAGAAACAAAGACATAACGGCCTTCCAGTTTCATTATCAGATAATTCCAGACTTCTTTCGACTGATGGATTGAATGCTTATCACAGATGATCCTGATAATATCTCCTTCTGGATACATATTATCAAGCTTCTCAAGTAACATTCTAAAATCTGAACTTTTATGTGTTTCGCTTACTACTGGAACTGCGATTCCAGTAAGAAGATCAATACCACCAATGAAAGATAGTGTTCCAAGACGTTTATACTCATGGCCTCGATATACGCAGCCTTTTTCGGCAGTCGGTCTGAAATCATCTCCCGTTGTTGTCTTTGCCTGTATCCCAAGCTTTTCATCGTAGGATACTGTGTGAACCATAGGACCTCCCGTCGGAACAATGATATTCCCATTTTCGTCTAACTGCATCTCAACCTGTTTATATACGACTAAACCATCGTGTATTTGGGATTCGAAATCCGAATCTCGCTTTTCGCAATAATACTTAATTTTAAATGGTTTTATCCCAGATCTTTTTAATTTTTTTGAATCATGGGGCTTGAATTGTAACCATCCTTGAATAACCAGATTCTTTTGCATGATTCTGTATACGTTGATAGAGCTTTTTTAAAGTTCACAGTTCCTGCGAGTAACCAAGATCACAAAGTCTCTGACAGGCAGGCTAATAATCCACTCCTTCTACGATATCATTATATGATCCCCCTCGAGATTTATATAAAAATATTTTTGCACGATTAATGACCTGAGTCTGAATCATACGTTAACAAACAAGAGACTACAAATATTCTAAGTCATCATTTGTGAGCATTATTGCTTTTGCGTATGCCATACTGATACCTAATTTCTTCTTTATATTTTCAATATAGTACAATCGAAAATATTTAGCTAGTTATTTAATTCTCTTGTGTTAGGCATCAACGCTCCTGCTGATTCTATTTTGGATTAGATTATACCCTCTCTCATAATCATTGTAATTGGAGAAGACATTCCCATGCGATAAAGAAAATAGTTCATCAAGGACTAAGCATTCATCCTATCAAGAGCCATGACTTAGATTGTGGCCCCACCATCGAACAGCTGGCTTCTTGTAACAGAACCTATGACTTTATCACAGGAAATTGGTCTAATCCACCATAGCAGATATTCAGGCGTTTTTCAGCCAACCATCAAACATATATAGTGGACTTTTAAATAACAAAAATAATGATTAAATACTTAAGTGTTTGCATCTTAGTTCAAGCATCCATTTATGGACTTTCAGCCAATTAACAGTCATCTCCATACAACAGAGAATCCCAAATATTGTAATTGCTTGAATCCAATAAACAAACCAATGATGAATTTGAACATGCTTTGCCATTACCATAAACCCACACATATGGATAAGCTGACACAATTAATAGTATAGCCGTATTACTCCACTGATACACAAGCACTCGGAAAACAATTGCTTATTTTTAGAAAAATTATATCTAATTTTATACACTATCATCTCGCTACTCTACAGTTTAATCTAATCTTTTAAATCGACCTTGCTACACCATTTCCAATAACTATAGAACACTTTTTATTAAAATTCATAGTTGACATATTTTCTCTATCTAGTAGATGGCATTATTTCCAGAAAAATACTTGTCTCACTATAACTGCAATGACATTAAAAACTATCACAAAGAAAACCCTCTACAAAAAATCATCACATGATTGGATTACTCCCTGTATAAAGAATATCCTTCACACAAAGTATTTAGTAATCAATACGTCAAGGTATACTCGTTTATTTCTTAATATATTTTCACAGCACCTTTCTTACCCATGGAATCTTTTTAAGTACCAATGTTATCCCATAACAGATTATAAACACAATTGCACAAAACAACAATGCTGCCAGCATCTTATTCATCTGCCAATCATGACGAAATACACTCCACAAACCAGAAAGATACTCTTTAATTACCACATGCAACAAATAAATACCAAAAGTACAGGTTCCTATAGACGTAATAATTTTTTTTGCTATATTTGAAAAATCATGCCATTCGACAAAAACTTTCACCATTATATATATCGCTATACATGGCACTACTATAAACATAGAATGAAATATTTGTGAATAACCATAAAGAGCTGAGTCCACTATACAATCTTATGTTACCTTGCCAAAAACGATATTCTAGACACGGAATCACTGCCGTAAATAAAATAAATAAAACTATAAGATATTTGTAATCTACCTCTTGTATTATCTTTACTATGGCCCTTAAGAAAGGCAGCGCAATTAAAAAGGCAATATATACATATAAATACCAAAAAATTACCGAAATTTGATTTGTATATAATTTTTCTACATAATCTGCAAGAGATAACATCGTCTGCCCAGTCCAGAACCCCAACCCAATATATGCGATCGCTGAAAAGCCAATCAACGCTATCACTATTCTTGTTATTTTCTTTAACCAGATTGTTTTTAAATCTGCATCCTTTTTTAATATCAAAGCTCCTGCAATCATAAAAAACAGAGGTACCGATATTTTACAAAAAATTGAGAAAAACATATAAACCCAATATTGCAGACTTCCTCTCTCATAAACAGAGAATAAAAAGAATCCCTTTGTATTTGTATGATTAAAAATCACAAAGTAAGCTGCAATAATACGTAAAATCTCTATATGAACCTTATCTCTTTGTTTCATTTGTATTCCTCTTCCTATATCAATCGCCTCTTATTTTACAATATTACAGTTCAAGCATTTAAACAAAATATCTTCTGTTTAAAACTTACTTTTATCTTTTCAATCTTAAAATGTTATATCAAACAATATATTTCCAGAAAAGCATAACCTATTAAATTAAAACATTTTTTCACTTTCTTAGCTATTCCACCGTCACAGACTTCGCCAGGTTCCGTGGCTTATCCACGTCCAGACCACGGGCCACACTCACATAGTACCCCATCAGCTGCAGAGGGATGATCGCCAGAGTCGTGGCAAAACACTCGTCTGTCTTCGGCACATAAACCGTAAAGTCTGCTGTATCTTCAATGCTGTAGTTGCCATAGGTGGTCACTGCCATCAGATAAGCACCACGGCTGCCCACTTCCACCAGATTACTGATGGTCTTCTCGTACAGGTCGCTCTGCGTCAGCACGCCAACTACTAGGGTACCATCCTCAATCAGACTGATCGTGCCGTGCTTCAGCTCGCCAGCCGCATACGCCTCGGAATGTACATAGCTGACCTCCTTCATCTTCAGGCTGCCCTCCTGACAGATGGCATAGTCCAGACCACGGCCGATGAAGAAAACATCCTTCGCATTAGAATATTTGCTGGCAAACCACTGGATCCGCTCTTTGTCATCCAGCACCTTCTGAATCTTATCCGGCAGGGTCGCCAGTTCCTTCAGGTAAGCCGTATACTGCTCATCTGTGAGAACGCCCTGTACATGACCGGCCTGCACTGCCAGCAGATACACCGCGATCAGCTGCGTGCTGTACGCCTTGGTCGTTGCCACGGCGATCTCCGGTCCGGCATACGTATAGAGCACATAATCACTCTCCCGGGCGATGCTGGAGCCCACCACATTGACAATACCCAGGACCGGCACTCCCTTTTCCTTGGACAGGCGCAGGGCAGCGATGCTGTCCGCGGTCTCTCCGGACTGGGAAATGATGATGACGATGGAATTCTTCGCCAGCTTCGGATCCCGGTACCGGAACT
>PPYE01644016.1_pt1 | contig 13545 bp, 11 predicted proteins | sample 1559881 | NCBI WGS metagenome assembly PPYE01 (sample SAMN08240022, study PRJNA423297) | Human gut metagenome, whole genome shotgun sequencing project.
ATGCCACACCGAGAACAGCGCGCCCGGCAGTGCAGCCAGCGGCCCGAAGTAGATTTTACCCAGCGCCGCGGCGAGGCCAGAATTTTGCATCCCCACTTCAATCGCCAGTGTGCGGCGGTCGATTCGTCAAAGCCAAACAGGCGTCCGCCCCAGTAACCGCCGAGCAGGCCAATGGTGTTGTGCAGAATCACCGCGATAATCACCACGAAGCCAACCGAGGCAATATGCGAGGCGGAACCGGCGACGACCGCGCTGATGATCGCCAGAATGCACAGCATTGAGAAGGCGGGGAGATAGGGCTCTACCGCTTTCACCACGCGCGGGAACAGGTGATGAATCACCAGACCGAGCGCAATCGGAATCACCACAATTTGCAGGATACTCAGCAGCATACCCATGACATCGACCTGAATATGGGCATCCACATACAACCGGGTCAGTAGCGGCGTGGCGACCACGCAAACCAGCGTGGAGACCGACGAGATGGTGACGGACAGCGCTACGTCACCTTTCGCCAGATAGATCATCACGTTAGACGCCGTTCCGCTGGCAACGCTACCCACCAGCACCATCCCGGCGGACAGCTCCGGCGGCATATGGAAAGCCAGCGCCAGCAGCCAGGCGGCAAGCGGCATCACCAGGTAGTGCAGGAAAATCCCCGCCGCCACCGGCGCAGGGCGCGACAGTACGCGCTTAAAATCATCCACCTTAAGATGCACGCCCATGCCGAACATAATCAGCATCAGCAGCGAGGGAACCAGCGGCCCGATAGGCGTGAAGGTGGTTGGTATGAAGTAGGCAATAACAGAGAGCAGCAGCGCCCATAACGGGAACAGCCGGGTGATAACGGCGAGCATGTTGTATTCCTTGCAATATATTGGTGTTGTGTTGTGTTTTTATAGAAAAAAGCCGGGTTCGAGCCCGGCTATAGTTATTATTTATCGCGTGGTGGAATATTATTCAAACAAATTATGGTGAAGTTTCTGCACCACCTGCTCCGCTTCGGCGCCTGGCACCAGGAAACACAGGTTGTGGCTGGATGCGCCGTAGCAGATCATGCGAATGTTGAACGGCTCCAGCACGCCAAACACCTCTTTACCCACGCCGCAGGCTTTCGACAGGTCGTTACCAATCAGCGCGATCAGCGCCAGATTTTCTTCCACCTCGACGCGACACAGCGCCGACAGCTCCATCAGCAGTGACTGCGTCAGCAACGTATCGCCGGTTGAGGTCGACCCCGTGGTATCGAGCGTCAGCGCGACGCTGACTTCTGAGGTGGTGATCAGATCCACCGAAATATTGTGGCGCGCCAGGATGCCGAATACCTCTGCGAGGAAACCGCGCGAGTGCAGCATGTTCAGGCTGTGCAGGGTCAGCAGCGTCTGCTTGCGGCGCAACGCCAGCGCGCGGAACAGCGGTGGATTAGCGGTTTCGTTGCACACCAATGTGCCGCCCGCTTTTGGATCTTTACTCGACCCCACAAATACCGGGATGTCGCTGCGTACGGCAGGCAGCAGCGTGGCCGGGTGCAGCACTTTCGCGCCGAAGGTCGCCAGCTCGGCGGCCTCTTCAAACGCGATTTCATCAATACGTTTGGCTGCCGGTACCACGCGCGGATCGGTGGTATAGATGCCAGGGACGTCGGTCCAGATATCCACGCGGGTCGCGTGCAGCGCTTCGCCGAGCAGTGCAGCGGTGTAGTCGCTGCCGCCGCGGCCAAGCGTAGTGGTGCGGCCTTTGCTCTCGCTGCCGATAAAGCCCTGGGTAATCACCAGGCCTTCGCTCAGACGCGGCGCCAGCTGCTGGGTCGCCAGCTCTGAAAGCGCGGCAACGTCCGGCTCGGCGCGGCCAAAGCGGTCGCTGGTACGCATGACTTTACGCACGTCAAACCACTGTGCGGCAACCTGACGTTCACGCAGAATTTCAACGAATAAAAGGGTCGACATCAACTCACCGTGGCTGACCAGCTCGTCAGTTAGCGCGGTTGAGGTTTCTGCCGAGGCGGCTTCCGCCAATGCCGTGAGGTTTTCCAGCAGACGTTCGATTTCGTCGCGGATCACGGCCGGATTGGCCAGACGTTCCAGTACGGCGTTCTGAATGGCGCGGATAGCGTCCAGTTTCGCCTGACGTTCCGCGGGCTCCAGCCCTTCGGCCAGTGCAACCAGCAGATTGGTGACGCCGGCCGAAGCAGACAGCACAACGAGACGTACGTTAGCGTCGGAGAGCACCACGTCGGCGCTGCGATTCATAGCGTCAAAATCGGCTACGCTGGTTCCGCCAAATTTGGCGACTACTAATGCTGTCATAAATAACCTCGTGTCAGGGGAGGCCGGGTTTACGTAAACCGGACCAAATTATTCAGCCTTGGCACAAGGGAAGAGCGGAAGACGGGTGGGCGCAGAGCAATAAACAACTACGATATCACCCAGAAGTGCTCCACCACTTGTGAAACGCGCGACTGCGAACGTTTCTGGTGACAACCCAGGGGATTCAGCCCCTGTAGCCGATGATGAACGCAACCTGTTGTTCACGCATCTCGGCGTTGCTCCCCCTCAGGTGTTTTCACAGGATGGGTTCCTCCAACACCGTTTACCTGGGCAACGCGCCTCTTCTGGCCTGCGCACGCGCAGGTAGTACATTTATAAATAAAGGGTTAGCGGGTCGCTTGTCAACGCCGGGGTTATGCGGATTTTTCATGCAGGCGAGCCCCACAGAAACGGGGCTTATAAAGACTATACTTTTGTCTGTTTTGTGCACGATTTTGTCACCCGGAGGGGGGGATAACATTAAAACCATCACAATTTTTTGTGACAGGCGCTACAATCGAGGACAGTTTCGATTCTTAAATCAGAAGGGTATTGCTAATGAAAAACATCAACCCAACGCAGACCGCTGCGTGGCAGGCACTACAGAAACACTTCGATGAAATGAAGGACGTTACCATTGCGGAACTGTTCGCCAAAGATGGCGACCGTTTTAGCAAGTTTTCCGCAACCTTCGACGATCAGATGCTGGTGGACTTCTCCAAAAACCGCATCACCGAGGAAACGCTGGCGAAGCTGCTGGATCTGGCAAAAGAGACCGATCTGAGCGGCGCGATTAAGTCCATGTTCTCCGGCGAAAAGATCAACCGCACCGAAGACCGTGCCGTGCTGCACGTAGCGCTGCGTAACCGCAGCAATACCCCGATTATCGTTGACGGCAAAGACGTGATGCCGGAAGTGAATGCGGTGCTGGAGAAAATGAAGACTTTCTCTGAAGCCATCATCTCGGGTCAGTGGAAAGGCTACACCAGTCAATCCATTACCGACGTGGTAAACATCGGTATCGGCGGCTCCGACCTTGGCCCGTTCATGGTGACCGAAGCGCTGCGCCCGTACAAAAATCACCTCAACATGCATTTCGTGTCCAACGTTGACGGTACCCACATCGCCGAAGTTTTGAAAACGCTGAACCCGGAAACCACCTTGTTCCTGGTGGCGTCCAAAACCTTCACGACTCAGGAAACCATGACCAACGCCCACAGCGCGCGCGACTGGTTCCTGGCGAGCGCGGGCGACCAGAAGCACGTGGCCAAACACTTTGCGGCGCTGTCCACCAATGGTAAAGCGGTGGGTGAGTTCGGTATCGATACCGCGAACATGTTCGAGTTCTGGGACTGGGTTGGCGGTCGTTACTCTCTGTGGTCGGCAATCGGTCTGTCGATTATCCTGTCCGTAGGATTCGACAACTTCGTGCAGCTGTTGTCCGGCGCGCATGCGATGGACAAACACTTCTCCACCACCCCGGCGGAGAAAAACCTGCCGGTACTGCTGGCGCTGGTTGGCATCTGGTACAACAATTTCTTCGGCACCGAAACTGAAGCGATTCTGCCGTACGACCAGTACATGCACCGCTTTGCAGCCTACTTCCAGCAGGGCAACATGGAGTCAAACGGTAAGTACGTTGACCGTAACGGTAATAAAGTGGAACACCAGACTGGTCCAATCATCTGGGGCGAACCGGGCACCAACGGCCAGCACGCGTTCTACCAGTTGATTCACCAGGGCACCAAAATCGTACCGTGCGATTTCATCGCCCCGGCCATCAGCCACAACCCGCTGTCCGACCACCATCCGAAGCTGCTGTCGAACTTCTTCGCCCAGACCGAAGCGCTGGCGTTCGGTAAATCCCGCGAGGTGGTTGAGCAGGAATACCGCGATCAGGGTAAAGATCCGGCAACTCTGGACTACGTGGTGCCGTTCAAAGTGTTCGAAGGCAACCGTCCGACCAACTCCATCCTGCTGCGCGAAATCACCCCGTACAGCCTGGGGGCGCTGATCGCCATGTACGAACACAAAATCTTCACCCAGGGCGCTATCCTCAACATCTTCACCTTCGACCAGTGGGGCGTTGAGCTGGGCAAACAGCTGGCAAACCGTATCCTGCCGGAGCTGAACGATGATAGCGCAATCGACAGCCACGACAGCTCAACCAATGGCCTGATCAACCGCTATAAATCCTGGCGCGCGTAAGGTTATATATTCTCAATGCCGGCATCATGCCGGCATTTTTTTGTCAGATAATTCTGTATATCCTTAAATTCCGCATTATATTTATATTGAGCATAATCCTAAATATCCCATTAACTCACCCGTTCTTTCAGACTTTCCGTATATTGAAAATTATTTTAAGTGCCGCAAGACACTGTTTTGTATGGCTATTAATATTTATTGATTTATATTTTCTTATTATCTGAAAAATCTTCTCCCTATTTCCATCGTGCGAATTCCGTTCATTTGGTTGTGTATACTCGATGACGCCTGAATTATTTCAGGTATATCTCCATTCATCTAATGAAGGGAAAATGTATGAAGAAAATCCTCTATGGCCTTGTTGCCATATCGGCGTTTGCTGCGGCAAGCGTCAGCGCGGCACCGGTAGAAACCGGGGAAGCGGCTGGCGTAGCGGCAACGTCTGTGTCTGCCGGGAGTTCAACCGCCACCAGCGCCAGCACCGTCGGTTCTGCGGTTGGTATGGCGCTGGCAGCGGCTGGCGGCGATGGTTCCAATACCGGAACCACGACCACAACCAGCACGACCACCAGTACCCAGTAACACGCGGTACTTTAATGCTAACCACACTTCGGTGTGGTTATTTTGCCCCTGGAGAAGAAGCGCCGTGAAGCGACTTATGATTCCTCTTTTTTGCCTGCTGCTTCAGGCGTGTTCACCCAGCACCAAGGGGCTGGGGCAATCGTTATGGAGCAGCGTGTTTGGTGCGTCGGGTGTACAGCTGACCGATGACGACATTCAAAATATGCCCTACGCCAGTCAGTACATGCAATTGAACGGCGGCCCGCAGATTTTTGTCGTGCTGGCCTTCTCGGAAAACGGTCAGCAGAAATGGCTCACGCAGGACCAGGCGATGCTGGTGACTCAGCGTGGTCGTCTGGTGAAAACGCAGCTCGCGGGCGATAACCTGCTGACGGTGAATAACCTTGATAACGATCCGCTGGCGCATCCCAATCAAATAACCGATGGCACGCGCTGGACCCGCACGATGGGCTGGACGGAACACCAACAGGTACGCTACGCCACGGCGACCTCCACTTTCCGCTGGGACGGCAGCGATACGCTGACGATAGGCAGTGAGAGTACGGCGGTGCGCGTACTGGAAGAAGAGGTAACCACCTCCGAAGCCCATTGGCGTAACCGCTATTGGGTGGACAGCGACGGGCAGATTCGCCAGTCGGAGCAATACCTTGGCGCAGGCACTTTCCCGGTGAAAACCACGCTTATCAAGGCGGCAAAATCATGAAAAAAACGTTAATTGCCGCCGTGATGCTGAGCGTCATATCCGCTACCGCGCAGGCGGCAGGCACCATTGAAGTCCATCAGGAAGGGGTGGCGAAACCGCTGACATTGACCAACGCCGAGCGTCTGGTAGACCTTGTGGGCCAACCGCGACTGGCAGGAAGCTGGTGGCCCGGTGCGGTGATTGCCACGCCGCAGGCAACGGCCAAAGCGGAACGTGAACACCAGGCGCTGCTGGCGCAGCTTGCGGCGCTGGCGGCAGATGAAGGAGGAAGTACCGCCGGCGCGATCAACGCCCTGCGAAATCAACTCCAGGCCATGCCGGTCACAGGCCGCCTGCGGGTACCGCTCGATCCGGATACGGTGCGAGTACATGCCGAAAATAATCCCCCGCTACAGGGGAACTATACCCTGTGGTTAGGGCATGAGCCGTCGACCATTACGCTGGTCGGGCTGATTGATAAGCCCGGAACGGTGACCTTTACGCCGGGACGCGATGTTGCCAGCTACCTCAATGATATCAATCTGCTGAGCGGCGCGGACCGCAGCTACGCCTGGGTGATTTATCCGGATGGGCGTACGCAGAAAGCGCCGGTCGCGTACTGGAATAAACGTCATATTGAACCCATGCCCGGTAGCCTTCTTTTTGTCGGCTTTGCTGACTCGTTGTGGACGAATAAATATGAGGCGCTCAACGCCGACATTCTTCGCTCCCTGTCGCAGCGGAGACCTGAATAATGCCTAAAAAATGTCTATATAGCCTGCTGGCTCTGGCGGTCAGTGCGGCCTGTCATGCTGAAACCTATCCCGCGCCGATTGGCCCATCGCAGTCAGATTTCGGCGGCGTGGGCCTGTTGCAAACCCCCACCGCACGTATGGCGCGTGAAGGTGAGTTCAGCCTTAACTATCGCGATAACGACCAGTATCGCTACTACTCCGCTTCGGTGCAGTTGTTCCCGTGGCTGGAGACGACCCTGCGCTACACCGACGTGCGCACCAAAAAATACAGCAGTGTTGAAGCGTTCTCCGGTTCGCAGACCTACAAAGACAAAGCCTTCGACGTGAAGCTGCGGCTGTGGGAAGAGAGCTACTGGCTGCCGCAGGTAGCGGTCGGCGCACGGGATATCGGCGGTACCGGACTGTTCGATTCGGAATATGTTGTGGCCAGTAAGGCCTGGGGACCGTTTGATTTCACCCTTGGTTTAGGCTGGGGCTACCTGGGCACCAGCGGTAACGCCACAAACCCGTTCTGCTCCTACAGCGATAAATACTGCTATCGCGACAACAGCTACCGTAAGGCTGGCTCTGTCGACGGCAGCCAGATGTTCCACGGCCCGGCGGCCTGGTTTGGCGGGATTGAATATCAGACGCCGTGGCAACCGCTGCGCTTAAAGCTGGAATATGAAGGCAACAACTACCAGCAGGATTTTGCTGGCAAGATTGAGCAAAAAAGCAAGGTTAACGTCGGCGCCATTTATCGCGTCACCGACTGGGCCGACGTCAACCTTAGCTATGAGCGCGGCAACACCGTGATGTTCGGTTTTACCCTGCGCACGAACTTCAACGATCTACGTCCTTCCTATAACGATAACGCGCGTCCGGCCTACCGACCACAGCCGCAGGATGCCATTCTTCAGCACTCGGTGATGGCCAATCAGCTGACGCAGTTGAAGTACAACGCCGGCTTTGCCGCGCCGAATATGCAGGTGAAAGGCGATACTCTCTATGTGACCGGCGAGCAGGTGAAATATCGTGACTCCCGGGAGGGAATCGAACGCGCCAATCGGATCGTCATGAACGATCTTCCTGAAGGGATCCGTACGATCCGTATTACCGAAACGCGCCTTAACCTGCCTGAAGTGACGACGGAAACCGACGTCGCCAGCCTGAAGCGTCATCTGGAAGGTGAGCCGCTCGGGCAAGAGACGCCGCTGGCGCAAAAACGCGTGGCGCCGATCGTGCCGGAGAAAACGGAACAGGGCTGGTATATCGACAAATCACGCTTTGATTTCCATCTCGACCCGGTACTCAGCCAGTCCATCGGGGGGCCGGAAAGTTTCTACATGTATCAGGTTGGGGTAATGGGCACGGCGGACTGGTGGGTGACCGACCACCTGCTGACCAGCGGTAGCCTGTTTGCCAACATCGCCAACAACTATGACAAGTTTAACTACACCAATCCGCCGAATGATTCGACGCTGCCGCGCGTGCGTACACATATTCGTGACTATGTAGAAAACGATGTCTATGTGAATAACCTGCAGGCTAACTACTTCCAGTATCTGGGCAACGATTTCTACGGCCAGGTGTACGGCGGCTATCTGGAAACCATGTACGGCGGCGCGGGGGCGGAAGTGCTGTATCGCCCGGTTGATAGCAACTGGGCATTCGGCCTGAACGCCAACTATGTGAAGCAGCGTGACTGGCGCAGCGCGCAGGATATGATGAAGTTTACCGACTATAGCGTGAAGACCGGCCACCTGACCGCCTACTGGACGCCGTCGTTCGCGCAGGATGTGCTGGTGAAAGCCAGCGTTGGGCAGTATCTGGCGGGAGACAAGGGCGGCACGTTGGATATCTCTAAACACTTCGACAGCGGCATTGTGGTTGGGGCTTATGCCACCATTACCAACGTGTCGGCGGATGAGTACGGCGAGGGCGAATTCACCAAAGGGGTCTATGTGAATATCCCGATGGATCTCTTCACCTCTGGCCCAACGCGCAGCCGCGCGTCTATCGGCTGGACGCCGCTGACCCGCGACGGTGGCCAAATGTTGGGGCGCAAGTTCGAGCTGTATAACATGACTGGCGATAAGAGTCTGAACTTCCGCTAACGCTGCTGTAGCCCGGATGAGGCGTTTACGCCAACGCCGGGCTACGATTATAGCCGCCGGAGCAACCGTGCTGGGTTTCCGGCATATACCCCTTTCTCACTGATGGAGCGTGTTACCACGCTGCCTGCACCAATGACCACGCCATCGCAGATCGACACCGAGAGAATGGTTGCGCCACTGCCAATGGAAACATTGTCGCCGATAGTGATGCGTCCCCAGCTTTCACGATCTGCGTTAGGTTTTCCCTCGCGGAACATATCGTTGGCAAACATGACGCCGTGGCCGATAAAACAGCCGCGACCGATGGTGACATATTCGCAGATAAAGGTGTGCGACTGGATTTTAGTCTCGTCGCCGATCCAGCTGTTGCCCTGAATTTCGACAAACGGGCCAACGAACACGTTGTTACCAAGCGTGCAGTCATAAAGGTTGGCGGGTTCATAAATGACGACGTTGTCGCCGCGTACCACATTGCGGATAGCCACCTGGCGGAGTGAGTGCATAGTATCCCTCTGATAAAAAACGTTCTCCTTAAGTGTAGCGTGATGGGGTACAAGACAAACATGACGCCGATGCGTTCTTTATTTCGATGGCCGATGCCAGCGCAACGCTGCGCTGGCATGCTTTCCTTTAATGTCCGGTAGAGCCATCCGGGATGCAGTTCACGCCCGGTTTACGATCCGGCGTGTAGAGCCGAAAGCACTCGGTTCTTCTGTCGACGGGAAGCGTTTTGATGTCGCTGTGTTTCGCTGTTGGAATGACTAAAGGGCTAGCCGCATTGCTGTGCTGCGCCGGAGTCACCGTCGTGTTGTTGATAGCGAAGACAGAGGCGGGCAGAAGCACGACTGATAACCACAGAGTAGAAAAATAACGTGTCATTTTTACCACCTTATCAGATGAATTTTTATCCGTTCCAGGGGAACAACGAAAGTGTTGGCGCTTTATTTCAGCGGGGATATCAACCGAAAGACTGATTTACACGAGTGGGCACAACGACGAAAAGGTGGAGATAAAAACTAGATCTGGATCACGTTTTTGCGCTATACAGAGATCTCGGCCCAGCGAAAGAGGTGCTAGCTATGACGTCACTGACTCGCCCACGTGTAGAGTTTATCTCCACCATTTTGCAGACCGTGTTGAATTTGGGTCTGCTCAGCCTTGGCCTGATTCTGATCGTTTTTCTCGGTAAAGAGACGGTGCATCTGGCCGACGTGCTGTTTGCGCCGGAACGCACCAGCAAGTACGAGCTGGTGGAGGGGCTGGTGGTTTACTTCCTCTACTTCGAATTCATCGCCCTGATTGTGAAGTACTTTCAGTCAGGCTTCCATTTCCCCCTGCGTTACTTTGTCTACATCGGCATTACCGCGATTGTGCGCTTGATTATCGTCGACCATAAGTCGCCGTTGGATGTGCTGATCTATTCTGCCGCGATTTTGCTGCTGGTGATTACGCTATGGCTGTGCAACTCCAAACGGCTGAAGCGAGAGTAGGCCGGATCGCCATCCGGCAGCGTGCGCCGGAGTTGTCTGATGGTGCTGTGCTTCTCAGGTCTGCTTCTGGCGCAAACGACAAGCAAAAAAATGGCGCTCCGTAGAGCGCCAAACAGTCACAAGTTAGGGTTCGTTCAAGTTGAGGATAATAGCAGTGGCATTGCTGATGAAACTTAGCCCTTCACGCCGCCGGCCGTGAGGCCGTTTACCAGCCAACGCTGCGCGAGCAGGAAGACCACGGTAATAGGGATGGCGGAAAGGACTGCCGCAGCGGCAAAGTCGCCCCACAGATAGTTTTGTGGGTTGAGGTATTGCTGCATACCTACGGCCAGGGTGTAGCTGTTCACATCGCGCAGCAGGAGCGATGCAACCGGTACTTCGGTAATGGCGGCGATAAACGACAGGATAAACACCACCGCCAGAATCGGTACGGACAGCGGCAACAGCACCAGGCGGAATGCCTGCCACGGGGTCGCGCCGTCCAGCGCGGCCGCTTCTTCCAGCGAGCCATCGATCGTTTCGAAATAGCCTTTAATCGTCCACACGTGCAGCGCAATGCCGCCAAGGTAGGCGAAGATCACGCCGCCGTGGGTGTTCAGGCCGATAAACGGAATGTACTGGCCCAGACGGTCAAACAATGCGTACAGGGCAACCAGCGACAGCACCGCAGGGAACATCTGGAAAATCAGCATCCCTTTGAGCAGCGTGGCCTTGCCCGGGAAGCGCATACGGGCAAAGGCGTAGGCGCAGGTGGTGGACAGCGCCACGATGCCAATGGCGGTGATTCCGGCGATTTTCACCGAGTTCCACAGCCACAGCAGCACCGGGAACGGCGGCGGGGTAACGCGGCCATCGGCGTGCTCAACGCTGAAGCCCAGCGCCAGCTTCCAGTGTTCCCAGGAGATCTGTTCCGGGATAAGGCTGCCGGTGGCGAAGTTCCCTTCACGCAGCGAGATAGCGATAACCATCAGCAGCGGGAACATGATCGCCGCGATAAAAATCAGCAGCAGCAGGTGCGTGGTAAAGAGACGCAGTTTCTGAGATTTGGGTTGTACCATAGCCATGTTCGTTGTCTCCCTTAATCAAACTTCATACGCGTGGCTTTCAGGTTCACGATGGCCAGTGCGCCTACCAGCAGGAAGATCAGCGTGGCAATCGCCGCCGCCAGACCGAAGTCCTGGCCACCGCCGCCTTCAAAGGCGATACGGTAGGTGTAGCTCACAAGCAGGTCGGTATAACCGGCCGGCGTGGTGGTGCCGAGACGGTCCGGGCCACCGTTGGTCAACAGCTGAATCAGCACGAAGTTGTTAAAGTTAAAGGCGAAGCTGGCGATCATCAGCGGCGTCAGCGGCTTAATCAGCAGCGGGAACGTAATCTTAAAGAAGTTCTGGAACGGACCGGCGCCATCCATTGCCGAGGCTTCGTACAGGTCGTCCGGAATCGCTTTCAGCAGGCCCATGCACAGGATCATCATGTACGGGTAGCCCAGCCAGGTGTTGACGATAACAATCATCGAACGTGCGGTAGTTGGGTCGCTGAACCAGGCCGGTTTGATACCGAACAGGGCGCTCAACATCATGTTGATTTCACCGAAGCTCTGGTTAAACAGCCCTTTGAAAATCAGAATCGAGATAAATGACGGTACGGCGTACGGCAGAATCAACAGCACGCGGTAGATGGCCTTGCCCTTCAGCGCTTCCCACTGTACCAGGCAGGCCAGCACCATGCCGACGGCGACGGTCAGAATGACGGTCAGTACCGAGAAGACTACCGTCCAGACGAAGATGGCGATGAACGGCTTCTGGATACCCTCGTCGGTAAAGACGCGGGTGAAGTTATCCCAGCCGATCCCAACGGTGTAGCCTGGGCTTAACTTCTCGTTGCCCCAGCTGCCGTCGGCGTTAACGGTCTGGTAGAAGCCAATATCGTTGTTTGGACGATATTTCACACCCGTCTGGTTATTGGTCAGCAGGCCATCGTTGGCCAGCGTGTAGAGCGGCTGGGTGCCGGAGAACTGGCGCAGCGAGCTCATGGTGACTTTACTTTCATCCGGCAGAACGGCGGTCAGCTGGTTCAGCGCCTGACGGTTCTGGGTAATCACGCGCAGCTGCACACGTTCGCCGTCCGGCAGCGCTTCGGTTTCTTTTAACTGCAGTTTCTGCTCGCCGCCAATTTTAAAGGCGTCGGAGAGGTAGTTTTTACCGCTTTCACCGTCGGTGAGGGCCAGCTGCCACGCGTCGCCCGCCGGGAAGAGGCTGAAATTATAGGCTTTGCCCGCCTGATAGCTACGATCCATCAGGACCTGCTGGGCGCGCTCAAAGGTAAGCTGGTTAGTGCTGCTGTAGTTGGTAAAGGCAATGGCGATGGTACAAATCAGCGGGAACAGGACGAACAGCCCCATCCCGGCCATGCCAGGGTAAACGTAGCGCCAGGCGTAGGTCTTACGGTTGGCGAAAATATACAGGCCCGCTGAGCTTAAGATCAGCGTCATGATGGCAAACAGGTACTCCCCTTGTGCGTACATTAAAACTACAAGGTAACCCACCAGCAGGCCCAGCAGACCAATCACTGACCATTTCAGCGTGTCGCTTTGCCACCAATGATTCTTTTTAATGACATCCATGGGGATCTTCCTCTACAGCGTTGAAACTTCCTGGCCGGAGATGTGCCTGATGGCGCTGCGCTTATCAGGCCTACGGTACGTTGTAGGCCGTATAAGGCATTTATGCCGCCATCCGGCACAGGCTCAGCGGCATTACTTGGTGATACGGCCCTGTGCATCTTTCAGCGCAGCATCGACGGTCTGACGACCGCTGGCGGCGTTGATGACTGCGGTACGAACGGCATACCAGAATGCAGACATCTGCGGGATGTTCGGCATGATTTCGCCTTTCTGGGCGTTATCCATGGTGGCCGCGATACGCGGGTCTTTCGCTAACTGATCCTGGAAGGATTTCAGCGCTACGGCGCCCAGCGGTTTGTCCTTGTTCACTGCATCCAGACCCTGGTCGGTCAGCAGGTAGTTTTCGAGGAACTCTTTCGCCAGCTCTTTGTTCGGGCTCGCGGCGTTGATGCCGGCGCTCAGAACGCCAACGAACGGTTTAGACGGCTTGCCTTTGAAGGTTGGCAGCAGCGTTACGCCGTAGTTCACCTTGCCCTTATCGATGTTGGACCACGCCCACGGACCGTTGATGGTCATCGCGGTATCGCCTTTGTTGAAGGCTGCTTCGGCGATGGAGTAGTCGGTATCCGCGTTCATGTGTTTGTTTTTGATCAGGTCAACCAGGAAGTTCAGACCGGCTTTGGAACCCGCGTTATCCACGCCCACGTCTTTCACGTCGTACTTGCCGTTTTCAAACTTGAACGCGTAACCGCCGTCGGCAGCAATCAGCGGCCAGGTGAAGTACGGTTCTTGCAGGTTGAACA
>PPYE01320976.1_pt1 | contig 13544 bp, 15 predicted proteins | sample 1559881 | NCBI WGS metagenome assembly PPYE01 (sample SAMN08240022, study PRJNA423297) | Human gut metagenome, whole genome shotgun sequencing project.
ACGCCATTAAATAAAGAAAGGGTAAATGATATATTTAGTTTCGCTGCTGAAGCAGCATAATATTTAACGGACTATTGTAGTTAGTAAGAAAATATACAGTTACTACTTAAGAACGACATACTACTCCTATTTATAATCTTCCAATAAAAACATACGATTTGCCATTATATTCGTACCTTTGCAAGGTAATATCCCGAATTAACATAATATATTTGCTCTTCCGATGTTATAAAAGGCTAAAATACAGAAAAACAATAAAATTATATGCAGTCTTTTAGTCACAATCTGCTCCTTTTAATAAAAAGGAAAAGTATATCTATGAAAGTAGATGTTGATATAGACGGATGTAAACAGGGAGAACGGGAGCTCTCGGAAATTTATACAAGGCATATTCCGACAGATTATTGCGGATATGCCAGCACTATGTGACAGACGAAAGCACGGCAGAAGATATTTTGCATGATGCGTTCATCATCATCTTCACCTCCATCAAATCGCTGAAAGACAACTCAAGATTGGAGGGATGGATGATCACCATTGTAAGGAACCTTTCTCTAAGGTACCTGCAAAGCACAGAGAAGGATGGCATTCCTCTGTCTAGTCTGGGCATAGAATTTTTGAGCGAAGAAGACGAGGAAGAAAAGAATATAGAACTTGAACTATTGCTGTCGGCAATAGAGTCGTTACCGGAGGGGAACAGGGAGATATTCAAACTCTCGGTTCTGGATGGTCTTTCCCATAAGGAAATTGGAGAACTGCTTGGTATCAATCCTCACAGTTCATCTTCTCAGTTGGTTCGGGCAAAGAAAATGTTGCGGATCATACTGATGAACTATTGGATGCTCTTCTTGCTTCCAATTCTGATACCAGTCTATATCTATTTCGTAACGAAGGACAAGACTGTTGGAACTTCTGAACACAAGCAAACAGCAGTAACCACTCATAAGGAGCTGCCAGGACGGGTTCAAAAAGAATCTGCCTCTCAAAAGATAGTGCAACCAAGATATTCCATCCCATCAAGTATAAGTACCAGTAATAATGATGAACGTGCCTTGGCAGAAATGGCTACCTCTACTGAAAAGATTTCTTCACGGATGATAACAGATAGTGTAGAATCCGAGCAGCAGACTGTAGTTTTCCATGTGGATTCTATACAGAAACAACTGGCTATAAAGGGTATCAGCACCAAAGACTCCGTGCTTCGTATTCCAAAAATTTCCGAAGAAAAAATGATGGCATTGAATGAAAGTATGTCGCCTAGTGTCAGCAATAAGAAGAAATACCCATGGACATTTAACTTCGGCTATTCATCTAATGCCGGAGCAAATGGAGCCATGTCCAATTTGAACTACCTATCAGTAGTAGATTACGCTAATGGTGGGGCTGCGGCCAAATTATATACATGGGATGATTATGTAAATTATTTAGTTCGGAACAATGCACTGATGGATTCCGTCGAGAGGGCAAAAATGTCATGGATAGCACTGAATAATGCAACAGAGGGCAACGCTTCCTTAGGTGAGAAGGCGCATCACTACCGCCCCCAGACCTTTAGTTTGTCGCTCAACAAGCAACTAAGTTCCCATTGGACTTTTGGAATAGGATTGACTTACACAAGAATGAAGTCTGATTTTGAGAGTGAGTTTCATGGTGCGACCTTGTTGAAGACCCAGAAGATTGATTATGTGGGCATACCATTGCGATTGACCTATCGTATATGGAGCAAGGGACGATTCAATGCCTATACGACCGGTGGAGTGACATTCGAGATGCCAGTTCACAGTTCACTTGATAAGAAGTATATCATAACGTCTGACTCGTCCTACACGTTAAAGGGTGACATCAAGCCACGTTATCAGTGGTCTGTGAACTTAGGTATCGGTGTTCAGTATAGGCTATTCAAGCCTTTCAGTCTGTATTTAGAACCTAACATGTTCTATTACTTCTGGAATGGCAGTGGCCTTGAAACCTACCGCACAGAGCATCCGTTCATCATAACAGTACCATTTGGATTGCGGCTTACTTGGTAAATGAAATAAATAGATAAAAAAGTCATAAATATTGTGCAGTCTTTTCGTGGTTTTCTGCTCTTAACAATAAAAGACAAAACTCAAAAGAAAGAATGTACAGTATTTATGACTACATCCACAACGGAATAGTATTTGCCAACAATGTAATACGCAGACGGCATAAGGAACTTACTTCCTTGATGATATATTCCACTACCAACTGCCAGTCACGTTGCAAGCACTGTTCCATTTGGAAGAAACCTACGGAAAATTTAAGATTAGACGACATCATCAAGATAATGAACAGCAAATGTATAACGAAACGCACGACGGTCGGCTTTGGAGGGAGGTGAGTTTATCCTTCATCCCGAAGCAGACAAGATATTGGGATGGTTTGACACTCATCATCCTAACTATACGCTGCTGTCTAATTGCCTTGCGGTAAACAAGGTAATATCTGCCGTAAAAAATCATTACCCCAAGCATCTGTATATTTCACTTGACGGCACCAGAGAAACCTATCTCTATATGCGTGGCAGGGATGGATATGATAAGGTTATCGAAGTTATAGAGGCGTGTAGGGATATTGTTCCTATTTCCTTGATGTTTTGCCTTTCTCCGTGGAACTCGTTTGAGGATATGAAGCATGTCATAGATTGTGCCAAGAAATATAGCATAGACGTGCGTATTGGCATTTACAGCACAATGTCATTCTTTGACACGACCAAGGACTTGATGGAAGCCAATGATGATAATTTCATTCGTCAGATACCTTCATCCATACATCAAACGGATGAAAATTTTGATTTTGTGGCCCTATATGACGAATGGAAGAATAACAGGCTGAAACTGAGGTGCCATAGCATTTTCAGTGAGTTGGTCATCCATTCCAATGGTGATGTCCCGTTGTGCCAGAATTTGGACGTGGTCTTGGGCAACACCCATGAGAACACGCTTGACGAGATATTCAATTCAAAGGAAACCTGTAAGATTCAGTGTCAACACTCCAAAACGTGTAATCAATGCTGGATCAACTATCACCGGAAGTATGATATTATCCTGTTAAGGAATCTGGAGAAAATGTTTCCCAAGCGACTGATAGAATTGTTTTACGGGAAATATCAATGGACCAGCAACACGCAAATCACCTATAAGGAACATTTCAAGCAAATAACAGCATAAACTATGGGATATATAGACGAAATCATCGGCAGATACAAGAGTGTGTGGAGCATAAGGGAACTGAACCATATCTACACCCAACGGTATGCTCTTGTAGGTCTTGGCAATCATTGTGTCAGTAACCTGTTGCCTGTGATACAATATCTTCAGTTGCCATTGAAATACATCTGTTGCACCTCGGAGAAGAAAGCCGGGCTGATTTCTCAAAAGTACAAGGGAGTAAAAGGTACGACTTCTTTACAAGACATCTTGAATGATGATACGGTTTCGGGAGTCTTTGTGGCTGCTAATCCACATTCGCACTTTCATATAGCAAATGAAGTCATTAAAGCAGGGAAGTCCTTATTCATAGAGAAACCACCGTGTGAGAACGAGAGGGAACTAAAGTCTTTGACCGATACCGTCAAATTATACGGGTCAAAACATATCGTTGTCAGACTGCAAAGACGTTTTGCCCCAGCCACTCAAATCCTGCAAAAGCGATTGAGAATTGGGAGGGGGCGGCACTATCATTATCGCTATCTTACGGGGTTATACCCAGAGGGTGATGCCCTGCTCGACCTGTTCATCCATCCTCTTGACTATGTTACGTTTCTCTTTGGTAAAGCAAGGGTAAAGGCAGCAGAGGAAATGCGCAGCAAGGATGGTGCCCAGACCTTATTCCTTGTGTTGGAGCATTAAGGTATAACGGGGATGCTGGAACTATCAACAGATTACTCTTGGCAGGATGCACAGGAACAATTAAGTATTAGTACGGACAAAGGACAATATGTATTGGCCAGAATGGAAAGACTCGATTTTTCCCCAAGACACTCTGCTATATGGGGAATCCCTTTGGAAAAGGTCTTCCAAAATAATTCAACCGTCGTCAGCCTATACGGAAGGAATGGTTTTGTACCAACGGTTGGGAATAACCAAATTGTGTCACAAGGGTTCTTCTCGGAAATTCAAGCGTTTGCCGATATGGTTGAAAACAGATGCGAGGATAATCATGCCTTTGGCTTGGAAAGTGTCAAGCATGTTTATTCCTTAATGGCAGAAATAAAGAAGTATATGAACATAATTGACGACCACATATTATAATAACTAATTAAATCCAACAAATTATGAAAAGGTACTTTTGTGTATTACAGGCGTTCATCTTCTCGTTGCTGTTTATTGGTTGCAGCAATGAAGATGAGTCTGCTTCAACTCCCACAGTGCAAGCATCGAAAACGGAATTGTTTGCTATAGGGACAGCCCGAATGACAAGAGCCGCTTCAAGCCCCTATCTCTTTACACTTGACAACATCAAGTCTTTCAACGCGCAGACCCGTGAGATTATTTTTCAAGATTTTGAGCCGACAAGTCAGCTTTTTCCCATTTACCGTAACATAGAAATACATTCGTATGGTAAGGTTCTACTCCATATCTCAACGTTTGTGTCATCTTTCAATAGTCAAATCTTCACAGACTTATCATTAGTTTCAGAATCTGGCAAGTTTTATCTGAGTGACTGTTACCCACGCAATATTGAGGACAATAGTCAATACGTTAAAGAGAACAAGGCTATTGTGGAATCACGGGAAAAACGGACTACAGAATGGGGAGAGTTTTTCTCAATACTCAAAAAGCATGGGAAATTGATTGAATAAAATCTCCTCATTTTTATAAATGGAAAGTTGTCTTTTCAGCTTTCGGCAATACAATTCTTTCGAGCAACAGTTTTAACCAGTCGATGAGTGGTGTAGATTGAGATGACGACAAGTCCTACTTCAGTGGGGCACAACTTATACTTCAGTGCCCCACTACTTATACTTTAGTCGCTATTAACATTTCAGCCGCCTTCGGCACAAAACAATCAAACCTATGGCATTCTACAAGAAAGTACAGATGAAAGTGAACGGCAAGTGGTATCCCAAATCCGTTCTCGTAGGCTCTGCCATCACGACGGAGCAAGTGGCAAAGCGTGTGGCAGCAGAATCAACGGTAAGCCCCGCCGATGTGCGTGCCGTGCTCACGGCATTGGGCGGAGTAATGGGCGACTATATGGCGCAGGGGCGTTCGGTGAAATTAGACGGTATCGGCTCTTTCTATTTCACGGCGGCGACGAATAATAACGGTGTGGCAACAGAAAAGGAAGTAACCGCTGCGCTCATCAATGGGGTGCGCGTGCGCTTCATTCCCGAAACTCGGTTCAAAGGAGGTGGCACAAGAGCTACAGGTGGTGGTCGCCGTGCCGTTCGCAGCCTGACCGACGTAGACATCGAATGGGAAGAATGGAAAGGCAAGGTGGATACGGATAATCCAGACTCTACATCGGGCGATGACATAAACACCCAGCCTTGATGTAATTTGATTTATAACTCTCTAATTTGTATGGTGCAAGCCCTGTTGGGAAATATTGGTGTCCGGTAAAACTTTTTAGAGACAAAAGAATGATTTCCAAACGCTGTTTTTATGCGTATGTGAATTTCATTTTCCAAAAGTAAGCCCCTAAACTTTCCTCTTTTTGTAACTTTCCTCGGCTGTCCGCTAAAACGAGCCAATAAATGGAAGAAAAGAGCCCCAGCACATACGTCTTAAAGCATTTAGAGGCTGGCTATGAAGAAGAACTGCTCAAATGTATGGCTTGGTTGTGCCATAAAAACGGCTGTCCGCTAAAATAAAGGGTATGAAAATATGTGAGGGGCTTACTTCTTAAAAAATGTATCTGTAATGCCTATTTATTAGCACTGCAGATGCATAATTAGGATTTTTCAACTTTTAGCGGACACCAATAGTTGGGAAACAGTGCTTGCGCCGTTTGTTTTATTATACAAGAACTATTTGTTGTTGAATATTGTTCATTTTAAGTATAATTTCATGTTTATTTTGTAAATTTACAATTGATTTTTCTTGAGTTCAACCTTTTATACTTATCTTTGCATTATATTTCATGATACTTTCAAGGTGTCAATATATCGTATGGAAGAAAAAAAAGCTTACTTTGAATATCTAATAGATAGTTTAATTCAGAGAAACAATTGTAGTTTTGATGGTTTCACAACTCTGAAATTAATAAAACTACTATTCTTGGTTGTTGGCGTTTCTTCGACAGAACAAGAGAGAGGCTTAACAACAATTTTTGATAAATTCGTTGCGATGCCTTATGGTCCTGTAGAAAGTGATATTTACAATTTTATCCAAAATAATGCGCTTACCAAATATAGCATAACTTCTTCTCAATGCAAAATAAAGAATGTAAATACAAACACAAATTTGCATGATAATCAAAGACAAGCTATTGATAATGCAATAGATTTATTGCTTGAAAAGAATCCCCGCATATTACAATGTCAGCCTTTTGAATTGGTTGATATAACCCATAAATGGAGTTGTTGGAGAATCTGTTATAACTGGGCTTTGGAAAATCGTAAGAAGAGCATTGGAATTCCTTCACGAATGATTCAGAATAGTGTAAAATACTATCAATAACGATATGGGGCTTCACATTGATAATTGCATTGAAAAATATAAAGAATTATTTTCTAATCATACAGAAGAAGATAATCGCAGTATGAAGCAGAAGCTTCAGGCTGAGCAAAAGAAAAATGATTTTGAACGTATCTTCTTTATAAAAATGAACGAAGCATTATTTGCTGGTGAGTATTTGCAAGATAACTATGTAAAAAAGATTGAGGAATTTGAGAATGTTTTAATACAAAACGACAGTGCCTATTCTACAATAGTGAGAAATTGCCTGAAAAGATTTAAGGATTTGATCTTTAAAATTCAAGAAAGAATAAAAGATGATGGCAAAGAACTATTGATTTCATTGACATCACAAGATACAATAAGAAGTAGTAAAGAAGAATCTCATAAATATTATAACAATTGGGTATCGCTTTCTTTAATGTTGGCTTACCTTGACCATACATTAATCAACAGAAAAGAGTATAGAGAATATCTTATAGGGATAATATGTGAAATACAATCCATACAAGATGGGCTTGATGATAAGGAATTGCATTGCACATATGATAAAATGAAAAGCAAAGCATCTCTTCTATTAAAAAAGACATGCATATATAACGAAGATTCTCCACATTATTATTCTGTTGATTTTGAGATACAAAATATAAATGACATAACAAAAGACGATGATTATAATCGTAACTTAATGTCATTATTTAATACTATGTATTTGGATAAGAATGGTTTTGAGAGCGAAACTATTAAATTATATCAACAAGAATTTTCACAAGAAAGGTTCTCTTCCCTTGGCTTTGTGGTTTTGGCATATCATTATGGGACTTCAACCCAAAAGGCAATAGAAAGGCTTGACAACCTATTAGAAAATTTTGAGATGTACTCTAAGCAAATAGCGCAAAAAGAACTCTGCCTATTTGATCGATATGCTATGAAAAGCATAAGAAATTATATTTATAATTGCCGTTTTTCATTGCTTTTGAAACAAAAAAAATATACAATAGAAAACTTAGAAGCAGACTTGAATAAAATTGAAACTATTCAAGAAGAAACAGGAATATACAATTACCATCCATATAAAAAGATATTAAAACACTTAGATGACTATTTTAAAGAAAACGAGGAAGCAGTAACGCAAAAGCATTTAGATTTGTTCAATAAAGTTTTTGAGAAATACCAATCTTCATATGAGGCTTGTATACAAAGACATTTTCAACCTTTCCATCTTTTGATAGATGATTGTAAGAGAGGTGGATTTTTTGTTGCCACTTCATTTTCCAGACCTATATCTCCCACTAAACTAAAAAATAGTGAAAGAGAATACAGAGACACAAAACAATACTTACCTATCAGTTTACGCTTAATAGAACGAGAGAAAAAAATCAAAGGCGTAGAAACTAAAATAGAACATTTTAGAAAGGAATCCTTTGAGTATTTGGGCGTATTCATCGCAGTGATAACTTTCCTGTTTGGCAGTATTCAATTATTTGGCAACAGCGAGATTAAGGTAGCAGCCTCAATTATCAATATCGTATCATTGGGTATCGTCTTAGGACTATTTATGGCAATGCTATATATTGTTTTATATTGTAAGCAAAACAGAATCTGGCTTTTAATTACATTTATCATTCTAAGTTTTATAGGTCTCGTTGTTTATAGTAAATGTATTACATGACGTAAAACATGATCTTGATGAAGCAGGATATTGATGTTCCATTATCAGTATAGAAATTGATATATATATATAAGTATTGCGACTATTATTAAGTTTTTCTAGTCTCTTTTGTAATTTACCTCTAACATCTTTTCCAAGTCCGAAGCCTTATAGAGTATTTTCCCTGCAAACTGCGTGTAGGGGATAATCATCCTATCCCGATAGTCCTGCAAGGTGCGGGGACTGATATACAGTCGTTCGCACACCTCCTTGCCTGTAAGGAAGTGCTCGCCGCCAAACAGCGGTTTGTGTGTCTGCGCCACTTCCTTAATCCGTTTGCTCACACTATTGATGGCGGACAGCAGCACCTGCATCTCGTCCGTCTCCATATTCAAGTCCCTTACCTGTTCCATAATACTCTTGTCTTATTTGTTGTTCTTTTATTTGTTCGTTTTTGTTTTCTCAGTTTTGGTTTGGAGCAACAGATCCACGTCCTCACGCTTGTAATAGCACTTGTGCCCGATTTGAGAAAACGGCAGCACTCCCGTATCCCGGTAGTATTGCAAGGTGCGCTTGCTGATGTTAAGCAACCTGCACACATCACCGTTGTGCAACCAATCCGTGTGCTTACTCTGTTCCCCGAATGCCTTGTGGCAGGTCTCGGCAAGGCTGAGTATCTCTGTCCTCAACTTTGCCCAATTTGAATCCGTAATAATAAAATATCCCATTTTCTCATTATTGTTTTGTTTGTAATTCCTTTTTGTTTTGCGCTTCATCGCACGTTTCTGCCTGCAAAAGTATGATGTGTTTTCCATACCTCAAAGCAACAGGGAACATCAGGGAAATACAGGGAACTTGAAGGAAAAGGCAATGCATTTCATCGGCTGGCATTTACACCTTTTTGCCCTGTTTTTCTTCTTTCACCGTTCGTTTAGTGTAAAGATACGTCGTGCCTATCCAATTCTATAGGTGTTGCTCAAGTGGCAGCTTGTGGCACTTTTAATGTGCCCAAACGCTACTACATCTCTGCACAGATTCTATCGTTTGCAATATCGGTGCAGAATACTGTAAACATGCGTAAGGGGCACACTATTGTCTTTGCCTTTTCTTATTGTTTTATCCTCTGTTTTGGCTTAAATCAACCTTTTTCTTTTCCCACTTCCATAAAAAAAACATGTGAACTTTATAGCAGACGGGCGCAACATTATGCAAGCACTCTCCGAATGCTTGGAACTTACCCATTCTCTTAATAACTTCGTTCTTGGAAACAAAACCAAGCATATAATGAAAACAAGCGCAGATAAAGGCAAATCGGAGGGTGGGTACAGCACACTCAGACCGAGAAAGGCTTCCTCCAAGAACTCGGAGATAGAAGCCTATCTCTCCATTCGCTATGAGTTCAGATACAACACGGTATTGGGGAGGACTGAATATCGAAACAAGACAAGCAGCGATTTCACAAAGGTGGGCCGTTATGAAATCAACACGCTCCGCAGGGAGATAGACAACGACATCGGGATTATCACATCTTCCGATAACCTCTATTCCATCATCGAGAGCAGTTTTTCTCCACGTATCAATCCCATACAGGAGTATTTCAAGGCATTGTCATTGGTGGATATAGGCTGTGATGAAGGTAATAGTAACATCTCCTCTCTTTCACTGAAAGCCATTCCCGATTTGGCTAGTTGCGTTGTGGTGCGCAACTCCGACAAATGGTTACAATACCTCACCAAATGGTTCGTGGCAGTGGTAGCCAACGCAATGGACGACTGTGAGTGCCGTAACCATACCTGCCTCGTGCTGACAGGCGAGCAGGGAAAGTATAAGACCACGTTTTTGGATTTGCTCTGTCCGCCAACCCTACATGGTTACAGCTATACGGGCAAGATATATCCTCAGGAGAAGGACACGCTTACCTATATTGGACAGAACCTCATCGTAAATATCGACGACCAGCTTAAAGCTCTTAACAAGAGGGATGAAAACGAGCTGAAGAACCTTATCACCTGCCCGATGGTCAAATACCGCATGCCCTACGACAAGTATGTGGAGGAACATCCCCACTTGGCAAGTTTCGTGGCATCTGTGAACGGCAATGACTTCCTTACAGACCCTACGGGCAGCAGGCGGTTTCTGCCCTTTGAGGTGCTTTCCATTAATATAGAGCGTGCAAAGGCAATCTCAATGGACAGTGTCTATGCGGAAGCGAAAACTTTACTAAAATCAGGCTTCCGCTATTGGTTTGACGATGATGAGATAGCGGAGCTATACAAAGAGAGCGAGGATTTCCAAGTGCAGACGGCAGAAATGGAACTCTTATTACGCTGCTTTGAGAAGCCAACGAAGGATAATCCCCATTATACCTATATGACCACCACAGAGATAATCACCTACTTAGGCTACTATACGCACCATCCCTTATCTTTGAAGCACATGGGCGAAGCCCTTAAAAGGAGTAGTTTTGAGAAAGTGAGCAGAAGGCGAGATGGTGGCAGTCCCATCTATGTATATAAGGTAATAAAGATACTCCCTTGTCCCTTGCCAAGTTATTGCAGCAGTCAGATGTAGTAGGCGTATGTAGTAGGTTGGTAGTATGATACCGTTCTGTAAACAAACATTGATTATCAACAACTTAACTTGAAATAGTATGTAGTAAGAAGAAAGATAAAAAAGTTTGGAGGGAAAAACTTCGGAAAGAGAAAATCATTCAGACGGCATTCAAACACATCATTATCATTCAAACAAAAATTATTTAATCAATTCAATTAAAACATATCACAATGAACGAAGAAGATTTATCTCTCATTAAGCGATACCCCATCGTGGAGTATCTTGAAAGGAAAGGTATCAATCCTGTCCGCAGAACACCTTCCTATGCCATGTACCGTTCACCGCTGAGGGCGGAAACGCATCCGAGTTTCAAGGTGGACACTGAGAAGAACCTTTGGATAGACTATGCCGAAGGCAGGGGCGGAAGTATCATTGACCTCTGTATGCGTATGGAGGGCTGCACGTTGTCGGAAGCCATCCGCCACTTAGGGCAGACCGCTTCCTTTGATACAGCGTACTGCCCTCATAATACAGACAACTCCATACCGGAAAGTCGCAAACCAATGGTTCCTGTAAATGAGGCAAGAAAACTTATAGGCATATCAGACACCCTGCCGCCACATTTGCAAAAATACCTAACGAAAGAACGTTGCATAGTTTTGGAAAAGGCTATGCCGTTTCTCAAATGTATCAGCTATGAGGTAAGAGAGCAACGCTACCAAGCCATTGGCTTCGCCAATCAATCGGGAGGATATGAACTTCGAGACGACAAGACATTCAAGGGAACGATTGCCCCAAAGGACATCACTCCGATATTCACGGACAAGATAACGGATAAAATGCAACCTATCTGTGTGTTCGAGGGTTTCATGGACTTTCTATCTTTCCTTTCAATGAAAGAAGAAATAACGAGTGTCTGTCTTGTGCTAAACTCGGTAAGCAATGTGGCAAAAGCTATCCGCTATCTGAATCACCGACACCTAACCCATATCCATGCCTTCCTTGACAATGACGATGCTGGGCGGAGAGCCGTACAGGAGTTTGCAAGGGCAGGTCTCCAAATAAAGGATATGTCCCGCTATTACAAGGATTTCAAAGACCTCAACGATTTTCATGTCAGCCGTGTCCGTGAGCAGAAGAAACAGAAATGGCAGATACAGACACAGATGTCGGTTATAGAACAAAATCAAAATAAGAAATCAAAACAAGTCAAACTTAAAATGAAATAAGGATATGGAAAAGAAGACAAAGATAACAGACAAAGACTTGTCAAGGTATTTGGGCGTGGAAGATGAAGCAGAGGAAGAATCTGCTTCACAAGAAGCGACTGTGGTTCCTGAAACAGGAAGACCAACAGACGAACAGAACATAGAGAATACCATGCACTCCGAGCCTGCACGGAATACTGAGAACGTAACCGTTCAAAGACGTATCAGTGCCAAGATGAGAAAGGAAACGCTCGGTGCCTACAAGCAAACCTACCTTGTGCCAACCAAACTGAACGACCGAAAGGCGGTTTATCTGAGCAGGGAGACACAGGAGCATGCGGACTTCATCGTGCGCAGGTTGGGCGACAGGGGCAGCAACCTTTCAAGTTTTGTGGAGAACATCGTGCGCCTCCATCTGGAGGAATATGGTGAGGACATAGAGAAATGGAGGAAGCTTTGAACCCACAGGAAAAAGGTCGAGGGTATTCCTGAAAAGGGACAACCTTTCCACTTAAAACCCTCAACCCTTTTTTCAGAGAACATGGCAACGGACATTTGTCAAACCTACTGAACGGTGGGAACGCCACGAACGCAGTCAGACATGGAATGCACGGCATTCACTTTTCGATTGCAAAACGCCTTGTGCGTAAACGGTCTGTTAGCTGATATTGCAAGACGTCAGTTTGTACCCACAAACTGCTCTTGCTCCCCTCATTAGACCATCGGGGAGATTAGACCGTAATCACTCCGTTCTCATCGGTCAGTATTCAAAAATTAAGCAAAATTGAAAATAAAGAAAGAGAACTTTTATATGAACAAATATAATAGCAGAACTGCCAAATGGCAGCAACAGGGTAAAGAAGAAACGAGGATGAATAAGACAGAATTCGTCAAGGTACGATGCACCTTAGAGGAAAAGCAACGTATAAAATCAAAGGCGGAAAGCACGGGGCGGAAGTTCTCCGACTACTGCCGTGAGATACTCCTTAACGGAGAAGTTACAGCCGTTCCCAAGATGACCGACAACGAGAGGGAAGCCATTGCCATACTCCAGCATGCAGGACGGTTCTACGGGCAGATTTCCAACCTCATCAAGGTCAAGGATGAGGAGTGGCTACATATCACAAAGAACCTTTCCCTATGTGCCAAAGAAGCATTTAAGCGATTTTACGACCCTCACTTTCGTGTGGACGATGATATATATAAGGTCTTAAATCTGACAAGAGATGATAGGTAAATGCAAGGCGATAGCACACGGCAGCACGGCTTTGGACTATATTTTCAGAGAGGGCAAACTCGGTTATCGGCTTGCTTTTCACAATCTTTGCAGCAGGGAGGCAAAAACGATTTATGAAGAAATGAAAGTGGCCAGCGACTACAACAGCCGTTGCAGGAACAAGTTCCTCCGCATCGAAATAGGCATCGCACCGCAGGACGAGAAAAAGCTGTCAGTGTCCGAACTCATGTGGATAACCCATTTATTTGCCA
>PPYE01208210.1_pt1 | contig 13542 bp, 16 predicted proteins | sample 1559881 | NCBI WGS metagenome assembly PPYE01 (sample SAMN08240022, study PRJNA423297) | Human gut metagenome, whole genome shotgun sequencing project.
TAATCCTCTTTAGCTCAGTCGGTAGAGCGCTCGGCTGTTAACCGATAGGTCGTTGGTTCGAGTCCAACAAGAGGAGCCAGATAAAGCAGTAGATTTTCTACTGCTTTTTTTGCGTTAATTTTTTTATTAATGCTTTTTACTTGTTAAATTTTATTAAATATGCTAGAATATTTATTGTTAATTTGTATAAATTTAATTAGGAGGTTTTATGATAAAAAAGTATCTTATAGTTTTTTTAGTTAGTATGTTGCCAATAATAGAATTAAGAGGAGCAATTCCTATAGCAGAGGGGATGGGGCTTAATATATTTTGGTACTACATAATAGCAATAATTGGGAATATACTTCCAGTTCCTATTATATATCTTTTTGCAAGAAAGGTATTGGAATGGGGAAAAGATAAAAAAATAATTGGGAAATTTTTTACTTGGTGTTTAGAAAAAGGTGAAAAGGGTGGAGAAAAATTAAGAAAAACAGCAGGAAATACTGGTATCTTTTGGGCCCTACTCATCTTTGTAGGAATTCCGCTTCCAGGTACTGGAGCATGGACTGGAACTCTTGCTGCAAGTTTCTTAAAGCTTGATTTTAAAACTAGTATATTTGCTGTAACACTTGGTGTTATACTTGCTGGAATTATCATGTCACTTGGCAGTAAAATAGTATCAATATTTGGATGGGTAGGAATAATTATTTTAGTAGCCATTATACTTGCTGCTGTGGTATTATCTATTATTATAAAAAAGAATAAAAAAAAATAGAATGTTAATTTGACAAATATGATATAATGTTAGTACATTATTAGTTTAGATTTCTTTGATTGAAAGGAAGGTTATTATGGGAAAAATAATTACTTCTGAAAGTACGATTTACTGGGCTGAGGTAATGATAAAAACTAGGGGTACAGTCCGGTCAGTAGCAAAAAATGTTGGGGCATCTAAATCTACTGTGCACAAACATTTAACAGAGAACTTAAAGAAAATTGACTACAAATCATATAAAAGAGTCAAGGCAATTTTAAACAAAAATAAAAAAGAGGCACACCTTCGTGGTGGAATGACCACGAAAGCCAATTATGAAAAAAAGAAAATGATACAAACTTAAATTTATAAAGATGTATCTGAACTAGTGATGAAAAAAGGTCAAGTGAATATTAATCACTTGGCCTTTTTATATAATTCTTTCAATTTTTCTTCAGTAGCAATCCCTTTTATAAAATCAACTACATTACCATTTCCATCTAAAAGATAAGTTCTTGGAATCGTATTTGCATCTTTATCTATACTTGCACGTATTGTTTTTTTATTATCATAAATAATGAACCAATTGTAATTTTCGTAGGATTGAAAATATGAGTTTAATTCATCAACTGAATTATCATGAGATACAACTATAAAGTTTATATCTTTATTATTAATCATAAAACTATTTAATGCCTCTGATTCTTTTTGGCAATTTGAACACCATGAAGCCCAAAAAGATACCATTGTATATTTTCCCTTTTCAATATAATTCGTAAGTAGTGTTTCATCTACATTATTTATTATATATTCATTTCTGTTTTTAGACTTTAAATTTAGATATTTACCAGATGTTTTCATATATATCGTATACACTAAGTATAAGGATGCAATTAATATGCTACCTACTACAATGAGTATAAGTATTAATCTTATTTTACTCATTTCTTTTGCTTTAATTATTCGTTCGTTTTTTTCTTCTTCAGTTTCTATAATATTTTCTTTTTCTTCTATCATTTTAAATACGCCATCAAGCTCTTTATTTCTTCTTGACTTTTTACTTAAAAACATATTATCAACTCCAAAAAAAATTATAAAACAAAATAGCCTAAAAAACAATAAATATGTCTAAAAAAATGATATAAGATTGAAAATATACATAGAATATTATATAATATACGAAAAAAGAGGAGGAAGTAAAGTGATAAGACTATATAATACTTTAACTAGAAAAAAAGAAGAATTTATTCCGATTCAAAAAGGAATTGTAAAAATATATAGCTGTGGACCAACAGTATATAATTATGCTCATATAGGAAACATGAGAGCTTATATTCTTATGGATACTCTAAGAAAAGTTTTAGAATATAATGGGTACAAGGTAGAACAAGTTATGAATATAACGGATGTTGGGCATATGACCTCAGATGCAGATTCTGGTGAAGATAAAATGGAAAAATCAGCTAGAATTATGAATATGTCCGTTTATGAAATAGCTGAAAAATTCACAAAATTATTTATGAATGATATAAAATCACTAAATGTTAAATTACCAGAACATGTAGTTAAGGCAACTGAACACATTAAAGAAATGGAAGAGTATGTAAAAGAGCTTGTAGATAAAGGCTATGCATACGAAACTTCAAAAGGAGTTTATTTTGATACTTCAAAATTAGAAAACTATGGTAGATATCTTTCACCTAACAATATTGATGGACTTCTTGCAGGCGCTAGAATAGAAGTAGATAGTGAGAAGAAAAATCCACTTGATTTTGCACTTTGGATAAAGGCACCAAAGGAACATATTATGCAATGGGATAGTGCATTTGGAAAATGTTATCCAGGATGGCATATAGAGTGTAGTGCAATGTCTAGAAAATATCTTGGAGAGGAATTTGATATTCATACAGGTGGGGTAGACCATATTCAAATACATCATGAAAATGAAATAGCTCAATCTGTTGGAGCAACAGGAAAAATTTTGGCAAGATATTGGTTACATACAGAATTTTTGCTAGTAGACGGCGGAAAAATGTCAAAGAGTTTGGGAAACGTTTATACTTTAGCACAATTGCAAGAAAAAAATATTGAGCCATTAGCGTTTAGATATTTTACATATAGTTCTAATTTTACCAATAAATTAAATTTTACTTGGGAAGCAATTAGATCATCACAAGTATCATTAAATAAATTAAGAGAACAGGTAAATAAAAATAAAGGTGTAAATACTAAATTATCAGAAGAAAAAATAAAAAAATATGAAGAAAGATTTTTAGATGCAATAAATGATAATTTAAATATGCCTATAGCAATTTCAGTTTTGTGGGATTTGTTAAAAGAAGAAAAATCAAATGATGTATATGAACTTGCAATGAAGTTTGATACAGTACTTTCTCTTGAACTAAATAAAAAGATGGAAGAGACAGAAATACCAATCGAAGTACAAGAACTTTTAAGAAAAAGAGAAGAAGCAAGAAAAGAAAAGAATTTTGCCTTATCTGATGAGCTAAGAAAAAAAATTTTAAATCTAGGATATTTAGTAAAAGATACTAAAGAAGGACAAAAAGTAGAAAAGAGTGAAAAGTAATGCCAATATTAAACAAAGAAGATAAAAAAGAATTAGAAATGTACAACAACTTCGTAAGAAATTATCCTGGTGCAAGCCTTATGCAAGATATAAATTGGAGTAAAGTAAAAAAAGAGTGGAATAATGAAATTGTATACATTAGTGAAAATGGTAACATTATAGCTTCACTTAGTATATTACTTCAAAAGGTTCCTAAAATAAATTCATATCTTGCTTATTGTCCTAGAGGACCAGTATGTGATATTTCAAATATAGAACTTGTCGAAAATTTACTAAAAGAGGCAGAGGAACTTAGAAAAAAATATAATATATTTGTAATAAAGATGGATCCAGAGGTTTTACAAAATGAAGAAATTTCAAATTTATATAAAAATCATGGATTTCGTGTCAGTGGAGAAGAAGTTAGCGTAGATGAATTGATACAGCCGATACATAACATGATATTAAATCTTGATGGAGAAGATGAAGAAAGTCTATTTAAGAGGTTTTCTGAAAAGACAAGATATAATATAAGACTATCAAATAAAAAAGGTGTTAAGGTTAGATATTCTACTTTAGAAGAAGACTTAAAAGTGTTTTATGATATTTATAAAATAACGTGTAAACGTGATAAGATAGGATGTAGAGCATATTCTTACTTTAAAGATATGTTAGATGCATATAAAGGCTATTTAAGGATATATGTTGCAAGTCATGAAGGAGATAATTTGTCTGCTGCTATATGTATTAATTATGGAGGAAAAGCCTTTTATATATATGGTGCAAGTAGTAATGAAAAAAGAAACCTTATGCCAAATTATGCTATGCAATGGGAAATGATAAAGTGGGCTCTTGAAACAAAATGCACAAATTATGATTTTGGTGGGGTCTTAAATCTAGATAGTAACAATGGTCTTTTTAGATTTAAGTCAGGATTTTGCAAAAAAGAAGGTGTTACTGTATTAATTGGAGAAATTGATAAGGTATATGATAAAAAAGTATACTTTGCATATTCAAAAGTATTTCCTAAGATAAAAAGTGTTAGAAAGTTTTTTAGAAACATTAAAAGGAATATAACATCAAAAAAATAAGTATAATTTAAAAAGGAGATGATATATTGGAAAAAGAAGTTTGGAAACCTGGTACTTTAGTGTATCCTGTACCGGCAGTGTTAGTTTCATGTGGTGATGGAAAAAAGGATAATATATTTACTGTGGCATGGACTGGTACTATTTGTACAGATCCGGCTATGACTTATATTTCAGTTAGAAAAGAGAGATTTTCTTATGATATAATAAAGAAAACTGGAGAATTTTGTATAAACTTAACAACTAAGGATCTTGCATTTGCAACAGACTATGCTGGTGTAAAAAGTGGAAGAGACGAAGATAAAATTAAAACTTTAGGGTTACACTTAAATAAAGGGAAAAATGATTTCGCAAAGATAGTAGAGGAAAGTCCAGTAAATATTGAATGCAAGGTTAAGGAAATAAAGGAATTAGGAAGCCATGATATGTTTTTAGCAGAAGTGGTATGCGTTAATGTAGATAAAAAATATTTTGATGATACGAATAAATTTGATATGTCAAAGTGTGGACTTATAGCTTATACGCATGGTAAATATTATGAACTTGGAAATGAACTTGGAAAATTTGGATTTTCTGTAAAGAAAAAATAAACATAGGAGGGATTTTTATGGAAGATAACTTTAGTGTTAGTGGAGGTCCAATAAAAGAGGTAAAAAATGTTTATGCAAAAACTTTTTTATGGATGTTTTTAGGACTTCTTGCAACCGCAATAATGAGCGTTTTTACATATTTAAAACTTAGTAGTATACCAATTGAAAGTGCAATTAAGGTTTATCCGGTATTGTTAATAGTAGAGCTAGTAGTTGTAATAGTATTTTCACTACTATTTAGAAAATTGCCACCAGCTGTAGTAGCTGTACTTTATTTTATTTATGCCGTAATTAATGGGATAAGTTTATCTAGTGTATTGGTAGCGTACGAATTAAGTTCAGTAATATCTATATTCTTTATAAGTGCATTTATATATTTAGTACTTTGCCTTATCGGAATGTTTACTAAAGTAGACTTAAGTAAAATTGGCACTATTGCCTTAGTAGGTTTGATCGCTTGCGTTATAGCAGGTATAGTAAATATATTTTTAGGAAATGATATGGTAACATTAGTTATAGACTGGATTGTTTTAATATTCTTCTTTGCAATTACTGCATATGACGCTCAAAAGATAAAATTTAATATAGAAAATGGAATAATTCCTGAAGAAAAAGCTCATATATATGGAGCTATGGAATTATATCTTGATTTTATAAATATTTTCTTAAGGATTCTTAGCATATTTGGAAAAAGAAATGACTAATAATTAGGACTATTAGTGTAGAAATGTTTAATTTCTTACATTAATAGTCTTTTATTTTTTATAAAATTACTAATAATATGTATGGTGATATATATGAATAAAGTAAAAAATGAAATTGAAATTTTAGATTTTTTAGATGCCGAAGTATTAATGGAAAAAGATACATATTCTTTCATCATAAAAAAAGAAAAAGAAAATAAAAAAAATAAGGTTGAAAAAAAATTAAGTGATGAGTTTTTAAAAAAGATTGGAGAAATAATCATTGAATATAATAAATTTTTAAATTCAATAAATAAAATGTTAAAAAATAGGGGAAAGGAGATAAAAAAAGAGGATTTATTATTTAGGGTTATGTCATATTTTTCTACTGATGAGAGTGATACGGAAGAAGAAATAAAAAAGCATTTATCTCATGGAACTGAGGTTGTAAAAAATAGAATATATGAGAAAATACAAGAAAATAAAGAAATTTCAAAAACAATTCAAAACCTGATATTAAGATTAATAAACTTTCAGAACACTATTATTTAGAAGATTTAGTTGACATCATGCTAATTGAGTGGTATAATGCTTTTATAGGTATACAGTATATCTTTAAAATAATTTTTAAAAAGGAGAAAAAACAATGGCTAGCAGACAAAGAGTAGTAACTTTAAGTAAGGCGGATATTGCTGATATGATTTTATCATATTCAGTAGAGGCATTAGAGAGCTTTTTGGCTCTTACAAACTCCGAGGTACGTATGATGGTTAAGAAAATGCAGCGGCTTTCAGAAAAGGAACTTTTGAAGATTGCTTCTTTGAGAAGTGAACACGAACTTTCATTTGACCAGCTATACGAAAAGCAGCTTGAAATGGATGAGCTTATGGAAAGAGAGGAACTTCTGCAGTAGCATAATTTTAAAAGACTTGGCAAATGTCAGGTCTTTTTTCTTTTTTCCAAAAAAATACAAAAAAAGTATTGCATGTAAGCAGTTTTAGTGTTATAATTAATATAACGTTTTAAGGTGAGAGGGTATGAAAATCCTCTCACTTGTGTATATAGGGGGTATTAGAACTTGAGCTTAAAAATATCTGAAGAATTAGAAAATAGCATTGAAAACATAGCTAAAAATAATGGCTTTGACATAGAATATATTGAATTTGTAAAAGAGGCAAATGGAAATGTTTTTAGAATAGTTTTAGATAAAGAAAATGGTGTTGTATCAGTTGATGATTGTGAATTAATTAGTAAAGAAGTAGAAGATATTGTTGATAAGAAAATAAGTGACGAATATGTATTAGAAGTGTCATCTCCAGGACTAGAAAGACAATTAAAAAACATACGTCTTTATAAAAAATATATTGGAAAAGAAATATATTTAAAAATGTATAAAAAACAAGAATTTGGAAAAGAAATAGTAGCAACTTTAAAAAATGTTGATGAAGAAGAAAAAAGTATAGTTGTTGATTATTTAGAAAAAGAATATAAAATAAAAATAGATGATATTGCATCAGCACACACAACATATGATTTTTCAAAAGTTTTAAAAGATGATGATGGAGTAAATATAAACGAACTTAAGAAGTTTTAGTAGGGGGAATAAGAAAATGAAAAGTGAAAAAATAAGTCCAAAAGAATTATTTAATGCTATTGATCAAATTTATGAAGAAAAAGGAATAACTAAGGAATATTTAATAGAATCTTTGAAAATGGCACTTGAGGCAGCATATAGAAAAAATTACGAAACAAATGAGGACATATTAATTAAAATTGATGAGAATTCAATTAAAGTATGTGCTGTAAAGCAAGTAGTAAAAAATGTTGAGGATCCTAATGTTGAAATTGACTTAGAAGAAGCAAAGAAAATTTCTAAAAGAGCAAAAATAGGAGACACTGTAAATATAGAAGTAACACCTAAAAATTTTGGTAGAATTGCTGCAGTTGCTGGAAAACAAATAATAGTTCAAAGATTACGTGAGGCTGAAAGAAATTTAGTTTACACACAATATGCAGATAAAGAAGGACAAATAGTTATAGGTGTTGTACAAAGAACAGATAAATTTGGGACTATAGTTGATCTTGGAAGAGTTGAAGCTTTAATTCCAACGAAAGAACAAGTAAAAGGAGAACAATTACAAACTCATCAAAGAATAAAAGCTTATGTTGAAAGTGTCACAGAATCAGGAAAATTTGGGCCACAAATAGTTTTATCAAGAAAGTCACCAAATTTTGTCAAAAAGTTATTTGAACTTGAAATACCAGAAATTATAGATGGAATAGTAGAAATTAAATCTGTTGCACGTGAAGCAGGTAGTAGAACAAAAGTAGCCGTATGGTCAAATGATGAAAATATAGATCCAGTTGGAAGTTTAGTTGGTAAGAAAGGTATTAGAATTCAACCAATTATAGACGAACTTGGTGGAGAAAAAATTGATGTAGTTCCATACAGTGAGGATGTTCCAAGCTTTATTATAAATGCTTTATCACCAGCTCCAATACTTGCTATAGATATAAATGATGAAGAAAAAACAGCTACAGTAGTTGTTCCAGATGAAGCCCTTTCTTATGCGATAGGAGCAGGCGGTCAAAATGTTAGACTTGCAGCGATACTTACAGGGTGGAAGATAGATATAAAAACTGAAACAATGATAAAAGATGTAATTGTTGAGTAGGTGGACTTATGCCAACAAGAAGTTGTGTAGTATGTAAAAAAAGAGATGAAAAGAAAAACTTAATTAGAATAGTTAGTATAGAGGGAAAAGCGATTATAGATAAAAATCAAAAGATAAATTCAAGAGCAATTTACTTTTGTAACAATGAAAATTGTATAAATAAATTCATAAAATTAAGTCAAAAGAAAAAAATAAATATAAAAAGCAATATAGATATGGAAAGCATAGAAAAAGCTTTAAATGATATTAAATGATAAAAAATAAATTATTTGATATAAGAAAAGGAAGTAGAATATGGGTAAAGAATTAAATGAAAACAACAAAGCAGGAATGCATATAATAAGAAGAAACGTAAAGGTTATAAACACTACTGGACAAAAAAGTGAAGTAGAACAAATAACTACGAATATATCAGGAGAAGTAAGAAAAACGCATCAAACTGTTGACACTCAAAAAAATAGTACACGTTATGATAAACAAGGTCTTGGTGTTGTTGCACCTAAAAAAACAAATTATAACAATAGATCTAGGTTTGGAAATAATAGACCTCCTGTAGTAATAACAAGAAACGGCAAACCAGTAGAACCTGAAAAGTCAAAAGAAGTAATAAAACCAAATATTTCTCAAGAAAAAAATGAGAGAAATAATGTAAATTCTAATACGAATACGGTTGCAAATAAAAATGTTGCAAGTGATTCTTTCCGTACCCAAAATTCTAATAAAAATTACGAACAAAGAAGAAACACTTCTTCAAATAGAAATACAAATTACTCTAAACCTTTTAATAGGGAAGATAGAGGAAATAATAATAGACCATTTAATAATCAAAATAGACAAAATGGTGGAGTAAGAAAACCTTATGAAAATAGAGATAATACATCTTATCAAGTTAATAAGTTTATGAAGCAAACGTCTTCAGCTCCAGTAGAAACTAAAGAACAAAGAGAATATTCTTCTAATCAAATAGATAAGAAAAAATACGAATCAAGAGGAAATGAAAATAAAAAAGAAAAACTAGATAAAAATAAATTAAGAGAACAACACTCAAGAGTTGCTACTTCAAAATTAAGAGGAATGGAAGTAGACTCAGATTCAGGAATGCTTGATTTATATGAAAGAGATACAGATCTTTCAAGGAGACGTGCATCTTCTCAAAAGAAGAAAAATCAAAAACAGACATTAAACCAAACAAAAATAATTCCTATGACAGAAGTTAAACTTCCAGAAGTTATGACAGTTAAGTTTTTTGCAGAAGCAATAAAAAAACAAGCCTCTGAAATAATTAAAAAATTGTTTTCACTTGGAATTATGGCAACAGTAAACCAAGAAATTGACTTTGATACAGCATTTTTGATATCACAAGAATTTGGAATAACTGCAGAAAAACAAGTAGAAGTAAGTGAAGAAGATATCTTATTTGATAATTCTGAAGATGATGAAAAAGATTTAGTTCCAAGACCTCCTATAGTTGTAGTAATGGGACACGTAGATCATGGTAAAACATCATTACTAGATAAAATAAGAAGTGAAAATGTAGTTTCAAAAGAAGCTGGTGGAATTACTCAACATATAGGAGCATATAAAGTAAAATGTAAAGATAGGGAGATATGCTTTTTAGATACTCCTGGACATGAAGCATTTACTGCTATGCGTGCAAGAGGAGCACAAGTTACTGATATTGCAATAATAGTTGTTGCAGCAGATGATGGAATAAAGCCACAAACAATTGAAGCTATTGATCACGCAAAAGCTGCTGGTGTTTCAATTATAGTAGCTATAAATAAAATAGATAAACCAACTGCAGATGTAGATAGAGTTAAAAGAGAATTAATGAATGTTGGCCTTGTAGCTGAAGAATGGGGAGGAGATACAATTTGTGTTCCTATATCAGCACTAACAGGTCAAGGAATAGATCAATTACTTGAAATGGTATTACTCGTAGCAGAAATGAAAGATTTAAAAGCAAATCCTAATAAACAATCTAAAGGTACAGTACTTGAAGCAAGACTTGATAAATCATCTGGTATTTTAGTTTCTATGTTAGTACAAAGGGGTCAGTTAAATGTTGGCGATACTATTGTAGTTGGTGATGTAATTGGAAAAGTACGTGCTATGAAGGATGATAGGGGAAGAAAAGTAAAAGCTGCGGGTCCTTCAACTCCTGTAGAGATATTAGGACTTCAAGAAATGCCTCACACAGGGGACCTTTTCTATGAAGTAGACGATGAAAAAATGGCAAAACAACTTGTTCAAAAGAAGAAAGCTGAACAAAGAGCAAAACTTATAAAACAAGGCTCAAAAGTAACTCTTGATGATCTATTTGGCAAAATAAAAGAAGGTCAAATTAAGGAGTTAAATATTATAATAAAAGCAGATGTACAAGGATCTGTTGAAGCCTTAAAAGAATCTTTAGAGAAACTTTCAACAGAAGAGGTAAGAGTAAGAATTTTACATGCTTCAACTGGTGGAATTAAAGAGAGTGATGTTACACTAGCATCAGTATCTAATGCAATTATAATAGGATTTAATGTGCGCCCAGAACATGAAGCTCAAAAACAAGCAGATAAAGAAAAAGTTGATATGAGGCTTTATCGTGTAATATACGATGCAATTGACGATGTTCAAAAGGCATTAAATGGATTGAAACCTAAAAAATATAAAGAGATACAACTTGGTGTAGCTGAGGTAAGAAAAGTGTTTAAATTAACAGATGTAGGAATAGTAGCAGGATGTTACGTAAAATCTGGAAAAATAGTAAGAAATGCATCTGTAAGACTTGTAAGAGATTCTATTGTATTATTAGATATAAAAATTGATTCTCTAAAACGTGAAAAAGATGATGTTCGTGAGGTTGCCGAAGGTTATGAATGTGGTATTAAACTTGAAAAATTTAGTGACATAAAAGAAGGTGATATCTTCGAATGTTTCGAGATGGAAGAGGAAAAGTAATATGCAAAGAAAAGAAAGATTAGAGCAAGATGTAAAACTTGCTCTAAGTAATATTATAAATTATGAAGTTAAAAATAAGGAAGTATCAGGTCTTATATCAGTTACAGATGTAAATATTACACCTGACCAAAAATATGCTACTGTATATGTTAGTGTATTTGGAAAAAATCCTGAAAAAGTACTAGAAGGATTAAAATCTTCTACAGGATTTATTAAGAACTCTTTATCTAAAAAGGTAAAATTAAGATTAATACCTGATATAACATTCAAAATTGATGACTCTATGAATTATGGCGCAAGAATGGATAAAATAATAGATGAAGTAATCAAAAATGATGAGAAAACAAGAGAAATGAAAAACAACTAAGAAGGGGAGATGCTAAATGTTTGAGAAAATAATAGAGGAAGTAAAAAATGCAAATAATATTTATGTTTCAGGCCATATAAATCCTGACGGTGATTCTATAGGTTCTACTTTTGCTGTTTATCTTGCTTTAAAAAAGATGGGAAAAGATGTAAAACCTATTTTAACAAAATATTCTAAAACATTTAGCTTTTTGCCTTTTATAAATGAAGCCAAAGATCATGTTGAAGAAGAAAAATATGATTTACTTATTTGTGTTGATTCAAGTTCAAAAGAAAGAATCGCAATTGGAGAAGAAGGTTTTTCAAAAGCCAATAGAACAGTCTTAATTGATCATCATGTTAAAGATAAAGATTATGTAGATGTTAGTGTAGTTGACCAAGAACTTCCAGCAGCAAGTGAACTTGTATATAATTTTATAAATGAGCTAAATGTAGAAATAGATGAGAATATAGCAAGTTTTTTATATATGGGAATTATGACTGATACAGGAAGTTTTAATTATTCTTCTACTAAACCATCAACATATATGATAGCTGCAAAATTAATAGAAGCTGGGGCGGATTTTTCATATATTTGTAAAATGATAAATGATACTATGTCTGAGGGAAAATTGTATTTAATAAAAAGTGCAATAGAGAGAATGGAAAAGTATTATGATTCTATGGTTAGATATACTTTTATAGATTATAAAACAATTTCCTCTTATGATGTGGACGATGAAGATGCAGAGGGAATGACTAACTATTTAAGAGCAGTTTCTGGCACAGAAGTCGCAATATACGTTAGAGAAAAGAGTACAGGGGAACTTAAAGTTAGTATGAGATCTGGTGGAAAAGTAGACATCGCTGACGTTGCAATGAAATTTGGCGGTGGCGGTCACAAAAGAGCTGCTGGATTTACTATGAATATTGATGGAAGTACTTATGAAGAAGAAAAAAAGAAATTGCTAGATTATATAGGGGTGAAGCTAAATGATGATTTCGCAGGTTAAAAATGGAGTTTTAAATATAGATAAACCTCAAGGAATCACATCACATGATGTTGTAGATGTAATAAGGAAAATTTTTCCAAATGTAAAAGTTGGACATACAGGCACACTTGATCCAATTGCAACAGGTGTTTTACCAATATGTATAGGAGAGGCAACAAAACTTTCTGATACACTAACAGCAGAAAATAAAGTATATAAAACTAAAATGCTACTTGGTGTAGAAACTGATACTTACGATATTACAGGTAGAATTGTATTTGCCTCAATTGTTCCAAAAGATGAGATATACATTAAAGAGAGAATAAAACGTTTTATAGGAAAACAAAAACAACTTCCACCAATGTATAGCGCTATAAAAGTTGATGGAAAAAAGTTGTACTCTTATGCAAGAGAGGGAAAGAGTGTAGAACTAGAACCAAGAGATATAGAAGTATTTGATATATCAAATATAGAAGTAGATCTTACTAAAAATGAGGTTTCAATGGTAGTGTCTTGCACAAAAGGTACGTATATAAGAAGTTTAATAAATGATATAGGTAAAAAAATAGGTTGTGGCGCTGTCATGGTTGAGCTTGAAAGACTAAAAACAGGTGAATTTAAAATAGATGACTCAATTAAATTATATGACTTTTTAAAATTACAATATGAGGAAATGTTAGATAAGATTATCAGCATAGAAGAACTTTTTATTGAAAGTAAAAGGATTAATTTTAAAGATGATGAATATAAGAAATTTTTAAATGGAATTATGTTTGATGTTGAATCTTCTACAAAATCGATTGTAAGAGTATATGTAAATAATAAATTCAAGGGAATTGGAAAAATTGAAAATAATAAGTTGAAAAGATTTATTATAGAATAATATTATAATAGTTTAAAAATAGCAAATAATATAAA
>PPYE01276080.1_pt1 | contig 13541 bp, 16 predicted proteins | sample 1559881 | NCBI WGS metagenome assembly PPYE01 (sample SAMN08240022, study PRJNA423297) | Human gut metagenome, whole genome shotgun sequencing project.
AACAAGGACAAGCTCTCCGACGACGTGGCCAAGGAAGTCACCGACAAGGTCAACGAGCTCAAGGAAGCCCTGAAGGGTGAAGACATCGAGAAGATCAAGACCGCCCAGAGCGAACTGATGACCTCCGCCCAGAAGATCGGTCAGGCCCTCTACGCCCAGCAGGGTGCCGCCGACGCCGCGGGTGCGGCCGGAGCGGGCGCTGCCGGTGCCGCAGGTGCCGGTGCCGCTGACGATGACGTTGTTGACGCCGAAGTCGTGGACGATGACGACAGGGACAACAAGTAATCATGTCCGACTTCAACAAGGACGAGTATCTGAACGATCTGCCTGATATGGACAACCTGTCCGGGCAGACCGCTCCCTCCGGCACCGGCCCGGCGGCGGATGACGCCGCTGCCGGTGCCCCCGAGTCGGCCGCTGCCGATACGGCGGCCGACTCGGCACAGGCTGAGGGTTCCGCCACCGCTGCAAACGCCGAAGACGCCGCTGCCGACGACACCCTGACCCCGCTGGGCCAGGCCAAGAAGGAAGCCGCGGAATATCTTGAGGCTCTCCAGCGTGAGCGTGCGGAATTCATCAACTTCCGCAATCGTGCGCAGAAGGAGCAGGATCGCTTCCGTCAGCACGGCATCATCGACGTACTTACTGCGTTACTGCCGGCTCTTGACGACATCGACCGCATCCGCGAGCATAGCGAGATGGACGACTCCTTCAAGGCCGTATCCGCAAAGATCGACAAGGCTTTCGAGAAGTTCGGCGTCGAGAAGTTCGGCGAAAAAGGCGAGGACTTCGATCCGACCAAGCACGATGCGATTCTGCACAAGCCGGATCCGACCGCCGAGAAGGAAACCGTCGATACCGTGGTGGAAGCCGGCTACCGCATCGGCGACCGTGTGATTCGCGCGGCCCGTGTGGTCGTGGCTTCCCCGCAGGGCTAAAGTCAGCTACCTCACGAAAGGAGGCACATCATGGCTGAGAATGAATGGCTGAGCAAAGACTTCTACAAGGTCCTCGGTGTCTCCAAGGAGGCCACCGACGACGAGATCACCAAGGCATACCGCAAGCTGGCGCGCAAGTATCATCCTGACCTGAACAAGACCAAGGAAGCCGAGGAAAAGTTCAAGGACATTTCCGAGGCGTACGACGTGCTGAACAACAAGGAAAGCCGCCAGAAGTATGACGCGGCAGGAAGTTCAAGACGCATATCCCCGCCGGTGTGAAGGATGGTCAGAAAATCCGTCTTGCCGGCAAGGGCAAGCTTGGGCGCAACGGCGGCAAGAACGGCGATCTGTATCTGCAGATTTCCGTCGCCGAGGATCCGAAGTTCACCATGCGCAAGCGTGACATCATCATGGCCTTGCCGATTACGGTCGGACAGGCTGTCGCCGGTGCGAAGGTGAGCGCCAAAGACATCGACGGCAACGAAGTCACTTTCAAGGTGCCGGCCGGCTCTTCGAGCGGTACCGAAGTGCGCCTTTCCGGCAAGGGCGTAGCCAATCCGCGCGGCGACGGTGATCTGATCGGTCGTGTGGAAATACGCATTCCCGACAGGCCGGGCCTTGCGGTCAAGCGCGCTGCGAAGGAGTTCGACAAGGCGTGCGGTGACTTCGCCGATGAGCTCGCCAAGGAGCGCTGAGTATCATGGCACGGTCACGCGTGGAGCAGCAGGTTCGCCAGCTGTATGAGATGTGTGCCGTCGCGATTGTGGCCGGCAGGGCTGATCTGGACGGTGCCGATGAAGTCGGATTCGACATCGAACTGCCGGTGTTCACGGTCGGCCGTGCCGCCGAGCTGGCGAATGTGCATCCGCAGACGCTACGGCAGTATGATCGCCTCGGGCTGGTCGTGCCGCGGCGTACGGGAGGCGGTGCCCGTCGATACTCGTTGCGGGACGTATTCCGCCTTGTGCAGGCGCAGCAACTCAGTCAGGAAGAGGGCATCAATCTGGCTGGAATCACGCGGATCCTCGAACTTGAAGAGGAGAATCGTGAACTGCGCCGACAGGTGGAGCGGTTGCGCAAGCCGGCCGGCTCCAGCGTATTCGCGGCTGACGCGGACGGTGGCATCGTGGAAATCGAACGTTCTCGCAGGGCTCGCATGTGGCGGCGGCAGATTCATGTCAATACACGCGAATTGCCATCCGGACGGAGCGGATCGGGTGAAGGCGAGGAGTCCAAATCCATGGTGATTTGGGGAATTCGTTAAAGTTGACAGCAGATTTTCGGAAAACATTCAAAACTGGGCATGCCTGACGGGGTGATGCCCAGTTTTGTTATATAGTGGGCCAAAATAACCCCTACTATTTGACATGATGTCGTTATTGTGAGAAATAATAGTGTTTATCCGTATTTCGGCTGTTTTTCTTACGATGAGTCGATTGATTCGTAGAATATAGTTCGATTTCCCGAAGGAGATTCGGGGATGGGCGACCTTACGGTGTGTGGAACGAGGAGTTAGGAGCGAACAGTGCCAAGAGTTGCGTTCACTGCCAAGACCCGGAAATATCTCGGGACTCTGGATGCCGTGGAATCGGTCACCCAGTATCGTATTTGCTATTCGAAGGAATTCCGTGACGACTGCATGAGGCGATATGCCGAAGGTGGTTCACCTGCGGCGATCTTCCGCGAGGCCGGGCTTGATCCGAAAATCATCGGGTACAAGCGTGTGGAACGTTGCATTGCCCGCTGGAAGGCGGAGGATGCCGCGAAAGCCGAGCAGGAGCAAGGCGACGCGGAAAAGAACGACGACGCTGAAGAGTAGTCGCAGCGTAATTGACACGAAATCGTTCCGCAGGGTGGCAAATCCTGCGGAACGATTCCGTATTGGGCCCTTGATGAGGCGTCACTGTCTTCGGCTGCGTTGGGCTCACGGCGGCATGGTCGCGCTGGTCTGCTGAAATAGTCATGGTATTAAGGAGGGAATGTCATGGCTGTTTCGAATGGTGCGGGCGATAACGGGCTGCTGCTGAAGGCCGTGTTCTGGGACATGGATGGCACGCTGATTGATTCCGAACCGTATTGGCACGAGGGTGAGCTGAAGATCGCGGCCGAACATGGCGGCTACTGGGATGAGTCGCCTCGTCATCTTGCGCAGAATCTGGTCGATCAGGCGCCGGCCGGAGTGTTTGCCGGATTCGTGTGCGGCGATGATGACGTTGCGAAGAAACCGTCGCCGGAACCGTATTTGGAGGCGGGTCGGCGTCTCGGCATCGCGCCGGAGGATATGCGATATTGCATTGCGATTGAGGACTCGATGAGCGGCCTGCGTTCCGCCGTCGCCTCCGGTGCCACCACAATCGGCCAGACCGGTTTCATGCAGCTCGACAATTCGAACGGCCCGCAATTCGCATCGATCAAGGGATATGACGGCATCACCGCCGACGTACTTGATGCCTATGTGCGTCAGCGCGTCGGTGCGTGAATCCGGTCGGTGCGTGAATCCGGCCTCGGAGAGGAGTCATCGCACTAAGGCGTCGGCGACTGGAAGAGGCCCTGAGAAGACGCCTCGCAATATGAAAATCAAAAAGCCCGCTGCGGTGGAATGAATGCAGCGGGCTTTCGTGGAGCTGACGGTAGTCGAAATTTATGTTGGTATTCCGCCATTTATAGGCTATTTCATATTTTTGTGGTGATGAAACTGGGTATATCGGCGTGTTGCGGATCTTGGGTATATGCTTTTCTGTTTGAAAGTGCTTTTTGGTAGTGGCATATGTGCTAGTTAAAAGGGAAGGTGACAATATGACTGTAGTGGAACCGCAGCTAAAGCCTGTCCTGAAGTGGGCTGGCGGCAAAAAGCAACTTCTTGATAGGCTTGAAGAACGTATGCCGCACTCTTACCGGCGCTACTATGAACCATTTATTGGTGGGGCTGCCTTGCTCCTTGACGTACAGCCTAAATCTGCCGTAATTAATGATGTGAATGCGCAGCTGCTTAATGTCTATCGCCAGTTGCGGGCTGACTCTGAAGCCGTAATAGACATTCTTCGAGATTATGATGGCGTCTCCTGTGACAAAGCTAGGTATCTTGAAATGCGGCAGAAGTACAACGAAAAAATCGCCTCTGCCACTTTTGATGTGGAATGTGCCGCGTTGACCATTTGGATTAACAAGCACTGTTTTAACGGCCTTTATCGTGTAAATTCGAAAGGGCTCTTTAACGTTCCCTACAACAATAAAATAAATGGCCTTTCGATGGACGAAAATAACCTGCGTGGCGTGGGGGCGTTCCTTAGGAATAACGATGTTGAAATTAGGGAAGGCGATTTCGAAGTAGCCTGTGAAGACGTGCAATCTGGTGACTTTGTCTACTTCGATTCGCCTTATGTTCCGATTAGTAAAACCGCTAGTTTTACTGATTACACCAAAGATGGATTCACTTACGAAGACCATTGCCGGTTGGCTCAGCTTTATAGAAAACTTGATGCTTTGGGCGCGAAAGTGATGTTAAGTAACCATAATGTGGATCTTGTGTATGAACTGTATGACGGTTTCCATATCGAACCTGTTTCTGTACGACGTGCGATTAATCGAGATGCCTCTAAGCGTGTCGGTAAGGAAGTTATTATCACCAATTACCAAGAATAGGGGGATGAACGTTCGTGAAGAAAGTGTTTGCCGATCCGATTGCACCTGCTTATCAGACTGAAAACGAAGAACTGTTTCTTGGTGACACTTTCTCATTGCTGCCAAAAATGCAGCCTGAATCGGTGGATATGATTTTTGCTGACCCGCCGTATTTTCTTAGTAACGGCGGCATTAGTTGTCATTCTGGCCGTATGGTTTCTGTTGATAAAGGGGACTGGGATAAGGGCGCTTCATTTGAAGCCAAACATGAATTCAATCGTAATTGGATAAGGCTCTGCAAAACGGTTCTTGCTCCTAACGGAACGATATGGATTAGTGGAACTCTTCATAACATTTATAGCGTTGGGGTTGCGTTAGAACAAGAAGGCTTCAAAATCATCAATAACATAACATGGCAAAAAACGAACCCTCCGCCGAACCTTGCCTGCCGTTGTTTTACCCATAGTACGGAAACTGTTCTGTGGGCACAAAAGAATGATAGGTGTTCAAAACATTTCTTTAATTATGCTCTGATGAAAGAAATGAACGGCGGAAAACAGATGAAGGACGTGTGGACCGGCTCATTGACTCCGAAAAGGGAAAAAATCGAAGGAAAGCATCCTACGCAGAAGCCTTTATATCTTTTGGAACGAATTATTCTTTCTTCTACGGAACCAGGCGATCTTGTCCTTGACCCGTTCTGTGGCAGTTCAACAACTGGTGTTGCAGCGCAAAAACTCGGACGGAAATATATTGGTATCGACAATGAACCGGAGTATATTGAGCTATCAAAACGCCGACTTCAAAAGGATATAGGATGACAAGAAACTTTGACGCTTGGCTTGATACGCTGCACAACAGCATTAACACGTACAAATTCTATGTTGATTTCGATAAAATCTACGCGAAGGTTGATTCTATCAAGGTTGAGCTGAATATTCTGAATTCGCTTATTGGTTCAAAGAACATTGAAGATGACTTCCGTAATATTCTGACGAAATATCCGGAAACGCTGAAGTGCATTCCAATATTGCTAGCAATTCGTTCGGCGGAGCTTCATGCCCAAGACGAAGATGGCTCTTTCGACTATCGGTTTGATAAGATGAATTACTCTATCGACCAGTATCTTGTATTCATGAAGAAAACGGGTCTTCTTGATTTAATTGCAAACCATATTGTGAACAACCTCGTTGATTATGTTCTAGGCATTGAAACAGGACTTGACAGCAATGCTCGTAAGAACCGTGGTGGGCACCAGATGGAAAGTCTGGTCGAAAACTTCATTAAGAAGACCCACGCAGAGTACTACAGGGAAATGTATCTTTCGGACGTTGAAGAAAGGTGGGATGTAGATCTCTCTGCTATATCCGCCGAAGGAACATCGACTAAGCGCTGGGACTTCGTTGTAAAGACACCTGACACAGTATATTTGATTGAAACCAATTTTTATTCGGGTGGCGGCTCCAAGTTGAATGAAGTCGCAAGAAGCTACAAGATGATTGCTGAAGAAGCCCAAGACGTGCAGGGTGCGAAATTCGTTTGGATTACGGATGGTGGTGGATGGCATAGCGCCCGCCGCAACCTCAAAGAAACTTTTGCTGTAATGGATACTTTGTACGATATTGCCGATCTGGAAGATGGCGCTTTGGATGTTCTTTTCCAACGGTGACGTCTAGCTGTTCGTTGGTGTGTTCTACGCGCATAGCTCTCCTATGACCACGGAAAGGCCGTGGCGATAGTGAAAGGATGCTGCTATGCGTATCCCTGTTGATGTTGCCCGTTTTGCCGATGAACTCCAGTTCCTCTCGGCCTCTCCTGTAGCCGTGTTTGAAAACGGCCACCGTGTGGAAGGGCAGCAGGCTGCTAACGGTGACGGTATGCCTCTTTGGGCTATTCAGACGCTTGTCCTGCGTGCTGGCCGCCGCGCCGAAATCGAAACCGTAAAGGTTCCGTCGCCTGTCATGCCGGACATTCGTCCGACTGCACCAATTGTCTTCGACGGTTTTGTTGCCAATTCTTGGCAGAACAACGGGCGTTCTGGCGTAAGCTTCTCCGCTGCTGCCGTTTCCGAAGCCTGAATGAACTAAAAGAGGTTCGGCCTATCGGGTCGAACCCCTTTTTTGGAGAAAAGGACATATCTTGAACACTAATAACGATAAGGGCGGAGCTATTGCCCAAGAATGTGCATGGCTGCTGTATCTGACCAGTACGCTCGTGTGGGGTGTTGCTATTGCTGCTTCTCTGTATGCTGACTGGCTCCCGTGGTATGCCATTGTGCTGCTTTTCGCTCTGCTGGTTGTTTTAATCACAATTCGCGTATCTTCGTTGCCTACTCCTTTCAAACGTGCGGCAGGCTATTGTCTACCGTTTTACGGTGGGTATTTGCTCTATGTTCGTCGTTCTTCGCGATTGCTGGGCAACGAATTTGTGCGGAAAAGCGGACTGGTGGGAAAAAATGATGGCCGCGATTACCGTGTGTACTTGACTCGACCAACCCGATGGGCGGAAGGTCTGCTAGAAATTGTTGATCTACCTGTGCGTGGTCTGAACGAAGAAAAATTAAAATCTATTCTGTATGAATCGCTGGCGTTATGCGACGCAGAGGATTTTGACCTGTACCGTCCTACGCCTGTTTCACACCCCCATCGGTGGAATGCGACGTTGTACTACCATAACCGGCTTGACTCTTTGGAACCTCGTATGCTTGACGCTGTACCGCCTGTAAAGGCTTATAAGGGCGTTTTTGCGGTGCGTGTAGGGCAAACGGTACAGGGCGATAGCTGGATTGACTTTAACGGCATATCTGGCGTTATTGCTGCTGGAATTCCAGGCGCGGGTAAAACCGCAGCCGCCGACCTGATGATCACTGCGTTGCTTTCCCGCCCTGACTTGGCACGTGTGTTTGTTGCTGACGGTAAAGGCGGGGCTGATTGGCTTTGGTGTAAACCTTATGTCGAACGGTACACGAACGATGATGGTTTCGATGACGTGCTCGACCTGCTGCACTCGGCTTATGATCTTATGCAATACCGGTTGTCGACTAATTATGCACAGCATGGGGATAGCAACTTTTGGCACTGGGGGCCAACTGCTGATTCACAAATGTTATGTGTCGTACTGGATGAAGTGCAAACATGGACTAGTCCTATTGGCCGCGATAAAGAAACCAAAGCAAAAGCAGAGGAATTCATTGGGCTGCTGCAAGGCCTTGTAAAGAAAGGCCGTTCTGCTGGCATTGTAGTGATTATGCTAACGCAAAAGCCAACTACAGACGCTCTTCCTAGTGGTATACGTGATAATGCAGCTTGCCGTATTGCGTTCCGGTGCACAACTCCTGAAATGGTGAAGGCCGCTATGGGGGACGTGCTAGAAGGTGAACCAACTCCGCTTAATCTGCCTTTTTCTCGGAAGGGGCTTTCTGTAATGGCTAAGCCTGATGGCGGTACCGAATTCATGCAATGGGATTACCTGCCGGAAACTGAAATACCTAACCTGCTGGATACGGCGCGTAGCGGCGTGCCGCCCCGCCCTTAGCACAGCGGTTGGGGCGTGGCGGCCACTAGACGCTTTTCTTAGTGGCCGTCTATTGCTGCCTATTTGTAGTGTTTTTGGAGGGCGGGAACGAAAATATAATTTTGCCAACGCAGGTTTTGTAAATGCGCGGCCGAAAGGACGCGCCGAACCCCGTAGGGGTTCGTCCGAATGGTTTACAAAACCTGTGTTGGCGGTACGCTGAAGGATTTCCCGCACTTCAAATATTTCTTTCGCGCCCCGAAAGCCGTCACCGGCGACGGCTAGAACGTGTTCTTCCATAATTTGGCTGGTTCTAAGAATTGCTAACAAAGGCTAAAACGTTGATATACCAATGAATTTGGTTGGGTATCAAAAACGTAAAATGTGATGTAAATCACATTTTTTCTGTCGCTGGCTTCGATTTTATTGGTTGTGGGCGGTTTCTAAAAATGGCTTGTTTCCAACGTTTTTGTTTTTAGATTACTGCCGCCTCTTTCTTTTGTGACGCATAAGGGCTGTGCGTGATAGTTATTATTGCGCGCGCCTCCGGCGAACATGGGGGCCATGAGCGTGTTTGCACGGCGGCATGCCGTAGGCATGTCGGATATTACCCGTGCAAACACATGACTTTTTACTTTTCGTCGACTAATGGCTATTTTCTGCCTTCTTTCGACGTCTTGGAAAGTGCTACGGAAAAGTGCTTCCACTTTTTTGTTTTGGTGCTTTCGTCTGCCTGCATAGGCGCTCTCCGAAAGGAGGGTTTCTGATGGCCAATGTTGAAAAGACATACGACTTTAAGAAGATCGCAGCTGCCATTGAAAAGAAGCAGGGACTTCGCTCCGGTGCGAAACGGAAAGCGTGGTTCCTTACTCTGAATAACCCTTGTGAGCATATCCCCGAATGCTCTGACATGCAGCCCGAAGAAGTGGTGGATTGGGCTAACCGGCATTGGTGCATGAATTCCAAGGGCGAGCTGAGGAAAAATCGCGGCTCTGGTTGCTGCTACGAACGTGGCCTTAAGGAACATACTGACCACATTCACATCGTTCTATGTGCGATTAATACTGGCTGCACTGCGGAAGTCGTCGTCAGGGCTTTCCCGATGGCGGATGTCGAAATTGCTAAAGGTTCTGTGGAAGACCTGCGCGACTACCTAGCTAAAACCGGTAAGCACGCAGACAAGGAGGACACCACCGTTGTCTCGCCCCGCTATATGGGCGAAGCGATCGTGGATAACCCCAATGCTAAGGAAAGCCGAGAAGATGGTGAAAAAGGGCTTTCCCGCACGGAATCGCACCGCAAGCTCGTGCTGGATGCTATCTGGAAGGATAATTACTCTTACGAAGACATTCTCGCTGACCCTGAACTTAGCGTTTACGCATCAGGTATGCGAAAAGATATGCTGCTCGACTCTATTGCCGCCCGCGATAATGCCGTAGCTTTAAGGCAAAAGAGGGTCGTACGCTCTGCTTGGTGCGCTGACAGCTATTCGATGATGACCACTGTGGAGGCCGCTAGGAACTGGCTCGTCGCCAACTATGGAACGAACTGGGGGGAGTGGAAGCTTGGGAATATTGCTCAGCCTGCACTGAACTCCACATGTAAGGCCGTTCTTGTTGTTTGGCCTTCTTCTTGCGATGGCGTGAAATCTGCGTATACGGATGAGCTAGCCAATTTGGTTAGTTCGGCACCGTTTCAGGTGCGGCGTACGTATGACGATTTTTTTTGGGCTGCATGGGATACTGTCCTCATTTGTAGCCCTTACATTGCGCGTCTTACATGTGAAGGCTGCTCTGCGCAGTTTGTTCTTGGCAAGCTGCTTTCCTCGCCTTTGGAACTTGAAGGGTTTACGCGAATTTGTAACGCGGTACCTCAACTTCCCGATACTTCGACACTTCGTAAGTTGGCTGATTACTTGAACGTAGATATCACGGAAGAACAAATCGATGTTCTTCCGGACCGGCTCAAGGCGGCTTTGGAAAAAGGAAATTTTCAGGCGATTGCCTCCGCCATGGGCATGGGCTTCTTCAATAAGTTGCCAAGCGTAACCCGAAACTACGTTCTGTCGGTTTATGAATATCACAAGGAGGTGGGGCACTAATGGCTCTCTCTCCTGACGATTGGTGTACGCGAAAAGAAGCCGCTGGCTATCTGCATGTAAGTGTGCAGACGATCACCCGTTATTGCTACGCGGGCCGTTTGACTTGGCGGCGCATCGAAGGCACTAGAGGCATTCGCATAAGAACTGATTCGGTACGCCGGATGTTGGACTGGGATTATGCATCCTGACTTCTAGTCAAGTCGGGCTAGTTCGGTTTTTAGCTGGGCTAGCTCGGCTTCTTTTTTCTTTATTTCTTCCTCTACCTCTTCACGCGTCCGTTTGGGGTTTAATAATTTACTTTCGACGGTTTCAGCGATTTTCTTTTGCTGTGAATCGTGCACTTTCTGATAATGCTCAAGGCTTGTCTTTGCGTCGTTATGCCGCGCGAAATTCATTGTATCTTTCAAACTTGCTCCACTGGTTATAGCTGTGTCAATGGCTGTTGCCCGAAGCGTGTGGAAAACTAAATCAGGACGCCCCGCTTTTACTTTAGCTTTATCGAAATAATGTCGCAGGGTTGTGTCACGCATAATTCCATCTGCCGCTAAAGGCGCCTTAAGTAGCTGTTCTTCTGGATTCCGGCCTTCTGTGATTGGCCGCAACTGTTGTGCTAGCCGCGGGGGCATGTATTTGTCGGCCTTGGATGTTTCATTTTTTGGATCTTTAAGTACTCTGCGGCCTCTATCTCCCGCACTTTTTCCGACGGAATGCCGGATATGTATTATTGACTGGTCAAAGTCTATGTCACCTACTTGTAATGCGCAGACCTCTCCAATTCTCATTCCCATTATTGCCCCAAGCCAAATAGCTTCGTTGTATGGTGCTGGCATGTTTTCGTAGATAATGCTCAGCTGTTCTGCTGTTGCTTCTGGGATTTCTGCCTGTTTGGAACGTGGCATTTTGGGCGCAGTCCCGATAACAGGGTTTTGCTGGATGATTCCTTCGTTTTTAGCCTGATCCATGATTTGTTTTAACTGGTGCCATGCTTTGTTCTTAGGATGTGCCGGAATTTGGGTATGGTTTCGCCACTGCGTGACTTCCGCTTCTGTGACGTTGATAATTAATTTATTCCAGAATGAGCATGTTCTTTCTAGCCATTTTTGATATTCGCGTATTTTTCTCTTATATGCTTCTGCTGGTTCGGAGCCACTTTTTGTATGGTAGTTTTCCAGCCAATCGTTGGCATACTTGGCTAATGTGATGTTTTGGCGCAGTAGTTCCTGTTGCTGCTGGATCTGCCGCTCCTTTGGCGGTGTCCAACGTCGTATGCCTTGTTTGTGCTCTTGAACAAGCGCATGTTCTTGGTTGAGCCATGCGTATGCTTCGCCTTTGGTATTGAATACCGGGCTTTTTATTCTTCTGGGGTTAGCTCCCTTTATGGGGTTGGCGTAAGTGCCGCGATATCCCTTGCCTAGTCGTTCAATGCTGCCCCATGTTCCTGCTGTTCTTGCCATGCTTCAAGAATATTCAGGGTGGTGATTTTTTTGGGGGATATTTTTGATATCTGGTGATGTTCTGTGGATATTTAAACGGGTGTGGTGTGTGAAATCGATGGCATGAAAACCGTTGGAAAATAGCGGAAAACAAATCAAAAAGCCCGCTGCGGTGGAATGAATGCAGCGGGCTTTCGTGGAGCTGACGGTAGTCGAAACCGCGACCTCTTCGATGCGAACGAAGCGCTCTACCAACTGAGCTACAGCCCCTTGGATGTTACCTTGCTTCGCAGGGCAACTCTCAGAACTTTAGTACGAAGTGTGTACGAACGCAATTCTGTACGTTCGCGTGTTGCGATGCCTTTCGGGCGGGCGGCAAAATCTCCCGATTCGCCGCCCACCCGAAACGATGGCTGGGAATGATTATGCCTGTCAGGCTTCGGTAGCCGGAGCCTTCTTGCCGAACTTGGCCTTGAGCAGGCCTACGATCGTCGGAATCAGCGACAGTACGAGAATTGCGACGATCACCAGTTCGAAGTGCTTCTGCACCGCCGGAATGCCGCCGAAGAAGTAGCCAAGCAATGTGAACAGGGTGGACCAGCACAGACCGCCGAGCACGGAGAACGGCGTGAAACGGCTCCAGCGCATGCCGGAAATACCGGAAATGAACGGCATGAACGTGCGGATGAACGGGAAGAAGCGGCCGAGGAACACGGCCAGCGGGCCCCACTTATCGATCATGGCTTCTGTTTTGGCGATGCGTTCCGGCGTCATGGCCTTGACTTTGCCGGATTCGATGATGCGGCGACCGAAGAAATGGCCGATCCAGTAGTTGCACTGATCGCCGATGATCGGTGCGCACCAGACAACCGGCAGCAGCGCGAACAACGGCAGAGCGGCGACGCCGGTCTTGGCGTCGGGTGCGGCGAAGAAACCGGCTGCGAACAGCAACGAGTCGCCCGGAAGGAAGGGGAAGAACACCACGCCCGTCTCGATAAAGACGATGAGGAAGATGAATCCAAGCGTCGGGGCGACGCCCATGGCGATCCAGCTGGCAATCGCAGTGCGCGGGTCCTTGAGCAGATTGATGAAGAAGTTGATGATTCCCATGGAGTTCTCTCTGTGAATATGTAGGCATACGGGTATACGAACCAAGGCTAAAGCCTACCAGTGGGGCTCTAGGGCGAGACCGAGCGGAGGGCGAAGGGTGGCCAAATCTGCACAATCCGTCAATGTTTACGGTGGCTATGGCTCTGCTCAATCAGCATGATTCCGGTGGTCTGCAGGCGCATCGGAAACTTGTTGGCGGTCATCCGAATTCTGCCAGCGAACCCGACCGGAGGGCATCCGTTTGGTCGGCAGATGTCACGCCAGCAAACACCGGGTGGGAACCGTCCGTGTATGTCGGCGACTGTGGCCTGATTCATGAGTCTCGTCCGCTGAAGGGGTCTTTTTTCCGTTCGTCAGGTTCGAATCTGCCTGCTGATGCGGGTGGTTGCGTCCGTAGGTTGCGAGTATCTTGCGACTACTCGACGGCTACGGCCTCTAAATCGACGTTTTGGGGCCGTCGCTGCCGAGGAGAGGCCTGCTGCTCGCAGATGGTGGTCTTGTAGTCGCAAGAAGGCGCCGCCTTCAGCGTGTCGAAACGTTTGACATATTTTCTGTGTGGGGGTATGATTATTGAAACGTTTCGACGAAACGATTCGATTAGTGAGATCGAGGGGTTTCGCCGGTGACGACTAGCGTCGATGCAACGCATTGCAGCGCTGAAGGACGCGAAAGACGATGTCGAGAACGCAGGGAAGCCGAAGGAGGCGATGACGATGGCAGGCATCAAGGATGTGGCCCGTGAAGCGGGGGTGTCCGTCAGCACCGTCTCGTATGCGCTTTCCGGCAAACGTTCGATTTCCGCCAAGACGTCCGACAAGGTCA
>PPYE01359469.1_pt1 | contig 13537 bp, 14 predicted proteins | sample 1559881 | NCBI WGS metagenome assembly PPYE01 (sample SAMN08240022, study PRJNA423297) | Human gut metagenome, whole genome shotgun sequencing project.
CACGGTTATCAAAGGTTGAAAGAAAGGAGAAGTATATTGTAGATGACCAGTTAGATGGGTCAGTTACAATATACCAGGTAAACAATTATGAACAAAACACAACTCGCAAATTATTTTGACCACACATTTTTAAAACCTTATGCAACTGAAGCAGATCTTACTAAATTATGTAACGAAGCCAAAGAAATCGGAGCCGCTATGGTTGCGATCAATACAACTTGGACTAAATTCTGTAAAGAACAATTAAAAGGAACAAACGTACATGTAGGAGCTGCCATTAGCTTTCCTTTAGGACAAGCCGGTCTAGCATCTAAGATTGCCGAAACAAAGATTGCGATTGAAGATGGAGCTGACGAAATCGATTATGTCATTGATATTGGACAAGCAAAAATGCACCACTGGGACTACATTAAAAAAGAAATGGAAAGTATTGTTTCGATTTGTAGAGAACATAACGTCATTTCAAAAGTTATCTTTGAAAATTGTTATTTAGAAAAAGATGAAATCAAACAATTAGCTTTGATTGCCAAAGAAGTAAAACCAGACTTCATTAAAACAAGCACAGGCTTTGGAACTGGTGGAGCCACTTTAGAAGATGTTCAATTAATGGTTGAAACTGTCGAAGGACAAGTGAAAGTTAAAGCGGCTGGAGGCATTCGTGATTGGAAAACATGTAAAGCCATGATCGATGCAGGTGCACAAAGAATTGGAACAAGCTCATCCCTAAAAATCTTAGAAGAATTTGAAGTCGAGGCAAAATAACATGAAACCATTTCTTTTAGAACCCATTCACGATTATACAATTTGGGGAACCAATCATATCTCTAAAGCTAGAGGCATCAATGAAGACTATGGGACTTGGTGGGAAGTCAGTGCCCACCCCTATTGTTCAAACAAAATTGTTGGAACGGATAAAACATTAATGGAAATGATTCAAGAAAACCAAGATGAAGTATTAGGTAAAGGCTATACACTTCATGAAACATTGCGATTAGCTTATCTAGATACAAAAGATGCATTAAGCATTCAAGTTCATCCCGAAGATGACTATGCCCTAGAACACTCCAATGATTACGGAAAATATGAAAGCTGGTATATTCTAGATGCCAAACCAGGCGCTACTCTAGTTGCCGGAACAACAATTAATGATGCAGATGAAATCAAAAACGCCTTAATGAACAATGATGTTGATAAATATTTAAACAAAGTAAAAGTTCATAAAGGAGACTACATCATCATTCCTAGTGGTATGCTTCATGCCTTAGGAAAAGACATCTTAGCTTTAGAAGTAGGTACAAACTCGAACACAACCTATCGTTTCTATGACTACAACCGTAAAGGAAAAGATGGAAAAACACGTCCTTTACATGTTAAAGAATCTTTTGATGTCACAAACTTCAATTTAAAACCTACTTTTGTTCCACAAAAACAGGAAACACACCGAATTGGAGATTGTCCTAATTTTACTGTAGATGAAGTTTATGCTGATTCTGATATTACCTTAACATGTGATGAACATTACATGATTCTATCCAATATTGATTCAGATTGTACGATCGTATGGAACAGTGAAGAAATTGTGTTACCACAATACGATAGTCTATTTGTACCATTCGCATCCAAAAAAATCACAATCAAACAAGGAGCACACCTATTAGTGTCAAATCCTAGAAAGGACTAATTTATGAAAAACATTTTAGTTACCGGAGCCAATGGCTATATCGCAAGCTTAGTAAGAGCGTATCAAAAAGATAACTTTAACTGGATCTGCATGACAAGAAAGGATGCAGACCTTACAAATCCTGAAGACGTAAAAAGATTTGTAGCGTCTCAAAATTTTGACATTTGTTTTCACACTGCTGCCAATGCGACAACTGCATTCTGCAATGAACATCCAGATTTAGTTCATAAAATCAATGTAGAAAGTACACAAGCAATCATTGATTGTTGTAAAGAAAAAGGTGCCAAATTGATTTTCTGTTCCACTGAACAAGCCTTCAATGGAAAAGAAAATTGTGGTCCTTTTAAAGAAGACGAACCATTAAGTGCTGTGACTGTATATGGACAAAATAAAATCGAATGCGAAGAGTTGATTCAAAAACAATTGGATGATGCGATCATCTTACGCTTTACATGGATGATGGGACTAAGCTATCCAGGCATCAAGGCAAGTCCAAGCATCATTAAAAATGTTATGAATGCACTAATTAGCCATACTCCAACATTATTTACTGTGCATGAAAAACGTGGTATGACATATGCGAAGCATTTGGCAGCACAATTTGATAAAATTACAGAACTTGAACCAGGCATTTATCATGTGGCATCCAAGAACACGATGACCACATATGAATCCGCAAAATATGTGGCTAAAGCCTTAGGTGCAAGTGATGAACTGATTGAAAAAATCATTTTACCAAACAACGAACGCTACCAAGATCGATTCAGAGATTATCGTTTAGATAGTGAAAAACTAGAAAGTCTTGGAATACATTTTGCGACATTTGAAGAAGATGTAAATGAAATTCTAATGGATTTTGGATGGAAGAAAAGTTAAAATAGCTTGTAGGAGGCTATTTATGACTATACTTGAGGAAAACGTTAAAAAATATTACCAAAGCGGATATAACTGTTCAGAAACACTACTTCATGCCTGCAATGAAACGTATCAATTAGATATTTCAGAAGAAGACATGAAAATGATGGCTGGATTTGGTGGTGGCATGTTTATTGGAAGTACATGCGGCGCATTAGTCGGATCGATTGCTGCCCTATCAAAAATAGTATGTAAGACAAAAGCACATGAAATGTTACCTGAATTAAGACCATTAATTCAAAAACATACACGCAATTTTAAGGAACTATTGGGCAGCTTAGATTGTGCACACATTAAGCCTGTACATCATAGTACGGATCCAAACATCAAATGTATGAACACTTGTTTATTAGCGGCAAAAGCTCTAGAAAAAACAATGGAGGAAGAACACCTAGTATAGGATTCTTCCTCTTTTCTTATATTCGTAACAACCTGTCTACACGATGAATCAAATCTTGTTGAATACTAAAATCAACCTCAATACCATCCTCTTTATATTCCTGTTTATGCACCTTACCATTGGTATGAATATAATCAAGTACACTGACCTTCTCATAAGGAATCACGACATGTAAAGTTTCCATATGAAATAATTCCTTTTCAATTTCCTGCTTTAAAAACGCAATACTCGACTTTTCCTTAGCACAAATATAAATACGATCCTCTACACGTTTTGGATATTCAATATTTGTCTTGTCACACTTATTGTAGACATACAAATATGGAACTTTTTCACATCCAATTTCTTTTAATGTTTCTTCACAAACCTGAAGTTTGCTATCCTTATGTTCATCTGAAATATCCACGACTTTTAAGATCAAATCCGAAACCACAGCTTCTTCAAGTGTAGAATGAAAGGCTTGTACTAAACTGTGTGGTAAATCACTAATAAAGCCAACTGTATCACTTAAAGTAAATACATTATGGTTCTCTGTTTCAATTTGACGTGTTGAAGTTGTCAAAGTCGCAAACAACATATCCTTTTCAAATACCGACTTATCTTCATTCACAAACCCATTCATAATACTCGATTTGCCTGCATTGGTATAACCCGTTAGAGCTACACTTTTAACCATACCTTTTTTACGCTGATTACGCTGTACGCTTCTTTGCGTATGAATCTTATCTAATTCTTTTTCCACAAAATGAATTTTACCTTCAATTCTTCGCGCATCCAGTTCGATTTTCTTTTCTCCTGTTCCCTTGTTTCTAGAACCACCACGCTGTCTATCCATATGTTTATAGCTGCCTTGAAGTCTTGGCAATAAATACTTCAATCGTGCACACTCAACTTGAAGCATGCTCTCTTTTGTCTTAGCACGAGACGCAAAGATTTCTAAAATCAAAGCACTTTTATCCATGACTTCACAATCAAAAAAATCTGATAAATTTCTTTGTACAGAAGGCGAAATAGCCTCTAATACAAGAACCATACTACATTCTTGATCTTCAAGAATGCGTTTGACCTCTTCAATCTTACCAGGATTCATATAATACTTTTTATGAGGATGCTCCAAATTCTGTGATATACTCATGCAAATTTCAATATCACAGGCAAGAGCTAATTCTTTCATTTCCTCCATTCTTTCTTCAAAAGAATGGCTTGTGTATGTTTGTACACCAATCAATATTGCTTTTTCCATAAATGTATTTTATCATACGATGCTAAAATGTTATAATATTTCATGAGGTGAATTCCATGAAAATTGCTTATTTAATGCACTATATGAAAAATAATTTTGAAGAAATAACAGAAAACCTAGATATATTGATCAACCAAGGCGATGATGTTTACTTGATGGTAAACGATGATGATCTACGTGATGATTTGATTCTTTCCTATTGCGATACACCAAATTTACATGTGGCTCATCACCAACAAACTGCCCTTCCAGCCGATATGTCACTACCTAGAGGCTTTATTGTATTGATGAAAGATGCTTTGGAATTTGAAAAAGAAGATGGATCTTTTACATATGATCGTTTCATCATAATGACTGATGGTATGATCCCTACAAAATCAAAAGCACAACTTGTAGAATATTTAGAAGCACATGAAGATGAAGATATCTATTATGAAGTGGATAACTCAGATGAAAATGAAGAAGTAAAAAAAAGATTTGAAAACTATGCCTTCTTTACAAACTCTTATGATTTCCAAAAATCAAAAACCATTCGTGCCATGAATAAAATGACATCCAGTCTTGTTCATTCCTTTAAAAAGCGTGAAATTGAGGACACAATCTATATCAGCTATCCTTGGTTTATACTAACGCACGAAAGTGCTAAAGCTTTGGCAGACAATCTAGCCTACTGTTCAAATACATTTAAAATGTGTTTATATCCAGAAGAAATGGCTATTGCGACGATGTTACATAAATTCTCCAATGTAGATCATCACAATGAAAACATTTGGGCAGTTGGTAAAAATGGTGAATATACTCTGCAACAACCAATGGAAAATGTAGAATTAGATGTAATCAATGATTCTACATATTTTGCAGCTCTAGCTCATAGTGAAGATAATCTTCAAGTTTATGAAGACTATTTTGATGCCTACACATGCGAATCATAATCGTTTCGGATAATCACGGGAATCAAAATATCCTAAAAATTCTTTATCACATCTATTCTTCACTCTATAAAGACAATGTGAAATTTATTCATTTAGGAGATTCACAAACTACAAGCATTAATGATTTAAATAACTTTATATGTGTTAAAGGAAATAATGATACATTAGATTTACCTAAATTCCAAAGATTAACTGTTTTAGACAAACGCATCCATTTCTCACATGGAGATGAAGGTTTGGACGAAATAAAAAAAGATATCGATCAACATCATCCCGATATCTATCTTTATGGACATACGCATTTAGTCAAAGAACAAATCTACAACAATTGTCTGATTCTAAATCCAGGCTCAATCACTTTACCTAGAGATGATTGGCATGGATCTTATATCATTCTAACAATCGATAAGAAAGTCACATATAAAGTAGTTCGAATCAATGTAGAAACTTTCTTAAACCAATATCAATGTTTCATTGAATAAGGCAGCCAAATCATTGGCTGCCCATTTTCATTTATTTAATAAATTGTTTTGCGAAATTCCATGTATCTCTACACATATCATCCAAATTCTTTTCAGCTACCCAGCCAAGCTGTTCCTTAGCACGAGTCGGATCTGCGTAGCAAGTCGCAATATCTCCTGGACGTCTTGGTTTGATGACATAAGGAATCTTAATTCCATTTACTCTTTCAAAGGCATGTACAATATCTAATACACTATATCCTTTTCCTGTTCCCAAGTTACAAATATGCACACCTGGTGTATTGTATTTTTCAATCGCTAATACATGTCCTTTAGCCAAGTCAACCACATGAATATAGTCACGAACACCCGTTCCATCCGGCGTATCATAATCATCCCCAAATACACCAAGTTCTGGAAGTTTAGCTTACAATCTTCTGTTAAAGGAACCACTTCAGGATCTCCATAAACAGTCGCACTTGAACTAAACACAATACTTGGAACATGATACTTTTTCATCATCTTGGCAACCACTAAAGTAGTCATCAAGTTATTTGTATAATATTCAATTGGCTTTTGAACACTTTCACCAACCGCTTTAAAAGCCGCACAATGAATGACCGCATCCAATTTATTTTCCTTAAATACAGCTTCCGTCTTTTCCTCATCTAACACATTAAATTCATAAAACTTAACATGTTTTCCTGTAATTTTATAAATTGAATCCAATACATCTGGTTTTGAATTTGAAAAATCATCAATTACGACAACATCATAACCACTCTCTAATAATTCAACACAAATATGACTACCAATATATCCGGTTCCACCTGTTACTAAAATATTCATTAGTCAATAACCTTGCAGCCACCTAATTTTCTTACTTTTAAGATATGGCAGCTTCCCTTTCCAAATACTTTTTCAATTTCTTCTTTATATGTTTCTACATAGCTATTTTCAACAAAGGCTTGAATCGTTCCGGCAAAACCTCCACCATGAACACGACATACGCCATGATCTTTTAAAATCATTTCAGACATAGCTAAACCTAAAGATACAGCCTGGTTCTTATAGTCAAAGTCTGCATATACATTTTGAAGGAATTTGTAGCTTGAATTTCCTGATTCTTGAATCAATGTCTTGAAGCCTTCAAAATCATCATTGTTTAATCGTTCTACGATTGTATTTACACGTCTATTTTCGTTGAAGAAATGGATGGCTCTTAAGATTGCGCGATCATTATTTAAAGCCGTTCTTAAGTTTGCGATATTTGCATAGAACTCATCTTCATCCACTTCACGAAGTACTTCTTTACCAAAATAGTGAGCAACTTCTTTCATTTCTTGTGGTACTGCACCATAGGCATCTGTTAAATCGGCATGACTTCCCTTTGTATCTACAATACATAAACTGTGATCATATTTTGAGAAATCAACATTCACACTATTTACAATTGGATTTGAAGTATCTTTAAAGTCAATGGAAATCAATCCACCTACAGCACATGCACATTGGTCCATCAATCCACATGGTTTTCCAAAATATACGTTTTCTGCATATTGACCCACTTTGGCAATCGTAACCATATCAATTTTCATATCATTGTATAATCCATCAATAATTGTACCAATAATAGATTCGAATGCTGCAGAACTTGATAATCCAGCCCCCATTAATACATCACTCGTGATGAAAGCTTTGAATCCACCTACGTTATAGCCTAATTCTTTTAATTTAGAAACTACACCACGAATCAAGGCTTCACTTGTTCCTAGTTCATCTTCTTTTTTGTCTAAATCATTCAAATCAATTGGTTTGATGTCAAAGTCATCAGAAATCACTTTAATTACATGATCTTGTTTAGATACAATTCCAATCGCATCTAAATTGATAGATCCTGCAAGCACACAACCATGTTGGTGGTCTGTATGATTTCCTGAAATTTCACTTCTTCCAGCAGCACTATAGATACTAACTTCATCATCTCCAAATAATGTTTGGTATTTATCTAATGCAGCAGCATAACGTTGTTTTTGATAGTCCAATAAACTTGGATCTGCATATAGATCTTCAATCAATGCATCATATTTACCGGATACTACTTGTTGTTTAATTTCTGTTGTTTTCATTTTCTTACCTCGAATGTATATGTTGTTTCTTCTTCAAATACTTGTCCTGCTTTTAATAAAACTTTTGGATTCTCTTCTTTATGAATCGAATCGGCAATATAGCTTGTTTCAATACACAATCCATCTTGTGGATGCATAATCTTACCATATTTATCTGTCTGTCCATCTAAGTAGTTGGCACTATAGATTTGTGCCGTTGGATATGTTGTGGATACTTTTAGTTCAATACCACTTAATGGACTGTATAAACACACTTGATTTTCTTTAGTATCAAATACATATGGATGATCATATCCTCTTGCGATGATTAATTGTTCATCCTCTGAATGAATAAAATCTCCAATTCTTTTTTCTGTATTAAAATCAAATGCAGTCTCTTTAACATCTCTTAATTCACCTGTATATAATCCATCTGGATCTACACAACCAAATTTAGATGCTGAAATTCGTAACGTATGATCATCAATATTCGATGCATGTCCATTTAAATTGAAATAGCCATGGTTTGTGATATTGATCAACGTATCTTTGTCGCTAACACCACTATATTGAATGTGTAAACTCGATTCATCTAGCCAATAGATCGCATAGAAATCTAATGTTCCAGGATAGCCTTCTTCTCCATCTTTTGATACATAGTGGAATTTAACGCCATCTTCAATTAAAGAATAATCAAATACTTTATAAGAAAATCCCTCAATACCTCCATGTAGTGAGTTTGGACCATTATTAATTGGCACATGATATTCTGTATCATTTATTGTGAATGTACCTTTTTCAATACGATTACATACTCGTCCAACTAAGGCATTTAAATAGGTTCCATCTCGTTTTTGATAATCTTCAACATGTTCAAATCCTAAAATACAATCACAGTCTTGATCATTCTTATCTTTCGTTACAATCTTTAAAAGAGTACATCCAAAGTTTGTAACTTCTACAGTTAAATGTGAATTTGAAATCGATAATACATCTATTCCATTCTCTAATCTTTCTTTTACCTCTACCATAATGTTTTCACAAATCGGCTAAAGCCGTCCATCCCTTCATCATCCATTTTATATACGCCGGCATTCTCTAATACAGATACGAATTTCTTTGTGACTTCCATTTCCATGAATGTATCCACATTTGTATAAGAGCATGTTTTTAGGTATTCATACCAGTCTTTGTGTTTTTCAAGTTCTGGATAAGAATCAAAATCTGCTTTTCCAGATAAACATAATTTAATTTGTTCTAACTCTGTTTTTAATCGTGCTGGCAAAATAGCCAATCCCATCACTTCAATCAAACCAATATTTTCTTTTTTAATATGATGATGTTCTGCGTGAGGATGGAAGATACCTAATGGATATTCTTCTGTAGTACGATTATTTCGTAAAACTACATCCATTTGATATTTGCCATCTTTCTTTCTAACAATTGGCGTTACTGTATTGTGACGAACGCCAGATTCATTGGCGATAATATCTAAGCTTTCATCACTGTATGTACACCATGTTTCAAAGATTTTAGTAGCTAAATCCAATACGTTTTCTTTCGATTCAGATGTTAATCGAAGTGTTGATAGTGGCCAGTAAAGCATATCCACTTGTACATCCTTATATGTATAGCTCTTCACAACTTTTGCGTCTTCCATTGGGAAATGATGTCTTCCACCTTGATAGTGATCATGACTTAAAATAGATCCACCAACGATAGGAAGATCTGCATTGCTTCCAATCATATAGTGTGGGAATTTATCAATAAATGCGAATAAATGCTCAAATGTCGTACGATCCATCTTCATTGGCGTATGTTCACTATTAAATACAATACAGTGCTCATTGTAGTACACATATGGCGAATATTGTAAATTGTATGTATGTCCATTTAAATCCAATGGAATAATACGATGTGTTTGTCTAGCTGGATGATTTAAGTTTCCGGCAAAGCCGACATTTTCCTTACATAATAAACATGCAGGATATGAAGTACTTACGGCATTTTTAGCTTTAGCGATTTCCTTAGGATCCTTTTCAGGTTTCGATAAGTTGATCGTAATTTGAATATCGCCATATTTACAGAAATGTGCAAAACTGATATTCTTATCAATTCTTGATTTACGGATATAGTTTGAATCGATACTCAACTTATAGAAGTAATCTGTTGCATCTTTAGGATTCAAAGAATATAGACTCTTAAAAGTATGCACGACTTCACTAGGTCTAGGCATTACACAATTCATAATGCGAGTATCTAATAAATCTTTTTCAGTTACAGTATTATGAATCATACCTTTTTCAATCGCATAATCTAACATGAAATCTAAAATCTCATAGATAGAACAGTCTTCTACTTCTTCTCTTTTAAATTCTTGGATGCCAAATAGATCAATCAATAAATTTGCAGAATAATCATAATCGTATTTCTCGATCATTCCATTCTTTAAAGCATACTCTAATAACTGGTTAATTTTTGTATTCATTTGTTCTCCTTCCATATAAACAAAATCAATCATTTTTATTACAGCCAAATCCCTTTTTCTACTACACTATCCACAAAAATAATGATCAATTGTTCATTTATTTATATACGGCTCATCATCAATATTATGCAGATATGGTTATAAATTTAAGATTTGCCCATTCAGTTTTAGTGTAAGCGTTTTCTTTATCTGTGTCAACATATTCAAACAACAATTTAAACATAGATGTTGGATTTAGGTTTCAAACAATGATTATTTGTTTGTTTTTGTTTATTTGATGTTTTATTTATACAAAAAGCCATTCTGGTATGAATGGCTCTTATTTAAAATTCTCAAAAGAATCAATCACTTGTACAACTCCAGGAAGCTTTTCGTATTCTTCTTTTTTATTGGCAGAATCCACAACGACTATATTGTGACATCCTGCTTTATAAGCATTTGTAATTCCACTAACACTATCTTCGATAATCAAACAATCTTGAATCTTAACTCCAATATTATGAGCTGCCTTTTTAAACATTGCGATCTTGTTTTCATACGTTCCATCATCATAGACAATCCTAGATGGCTCAATCCATTTGTCTAAATGAAACGATTCGACAAAGAAATCAATGTTAGGCTTGATAGATGCAGATGCGATTGTGAATGGAATATTTGATTCTTTTAAATAATCAAAATATTCTTCAGCTCCCTTTACTAAATGAAACGTTGCCTGATCCTCTTTACAAAATTGGCGATAATATTCTTCTTTTAACTGCGAATATTTTTCCATTTCGGATGGATCACACGTTCCACCAAACATATATTCAACAACTTTATTGTTTGGTACACCATTAATATGTTCATGAAGTTCTTCTTCATCAATTCCATGATGACGAATATCTTGTGATATTTTTGACCATGCCAAAATATGTTTTGGATTGTCAAAAAACAATGTTCCATTAAAATCAAATATGACGCCTTTGTACATTACGAAACCACCCTAACCTTAAAATCATTTACATGCATTAAAAAGTAATCAACCTCATATAAGTTCAGTGTAAGCATTTTCTTCTAATAAGTCAACATTTTCAAACATATATTTATTATTATCAAACATTTATGTTAGATTTAAGTAATATATAACTTTATTTTGTTTGTTTTTGTTTGTATTATGTTGACTAAATATATTTGAAATGATATCGTCTAACATAGAAGAGGATATCAATATGTTAAAAAAAGAACGTTTAGTAAAAATTGCACATAAAGTAAATCAAAATGGAATCATTACCATTCAAGAAATCATGGATGAATTAGGTGTGTCGGATATGACCGCAAGAAGAGATTTGGATGAATTAGAAAAATCCGGAAAATTACTTAGAGTTCATGGAGGTGCACAAAGCCTTTCTTTTTCAATGGACCACGAATTAAGTCACATTGAAAAATCATCGGTGCAAATTGAAGAAAAAAAGAGAATTGCCCATAAAGCAGCAACTCTTATTTCAGAAGGAGAATCTATTTTTTTAGGTCCTGGTACAACCATTCAATTTTTAGCTGAACAACTCACAGGCAGAAACATTCGTGTTATCACAAATAGCCTTGCCGTATTTAATATATTAGTGAATCACGCTCCTACTGAAGTCATACTAACTGGCGGTGATTACAGAGATAACACAAATACTTTTGTGGGTCCTATCACAAATCTAGTATTGGGTAAATTAAAATATAATAAAGCCTTTATCAGTTGTAACGGAATCTACAATTCATCCATCACAACCTATTCATTAGAGGAAGGTGAATCGCAACAGATCGCATTAGATAATTCTAAAAACAAATATTTATTGGCTGACAACAAGAAGTTCAACCGTGCCGACTTCTATATTTATTATGATCTATTTAACTTTGACACTTTAATTACCGACAACACCATTGATGATGAAGTTTTATCACACTACAAACAATATGTACAAATTATGACAGTTTAAAAGGAGACAAAATTTGCCTCCTTTTTACTCTTCATCCTCATCATCTTCACGATCTACACGTCTGAATAGATGTTTCTTTTCTTTACCCGTATGCTGTTCTAAAGTGTTCCAATCTGTATCTAATTCTTCTTCACTTTCAGAAGTATCATAGAAATCTTTACTTTCTTCGATTGCACGACTTTCACGAATCCTTAATTTAGATTTTAATTCACGAGCCCTCTTCTTAGATTTTCTAAGCATTCTGCCATACATGCAGAATACAATAAATGAAATTAAGAATAGACCTGCACATAATGCGATTCCTGCTAAATAGCCTTGGAAATATACTTGTAATAGCCCTGTTACAACGCAACATGCCATACAGATGAATACTAAAAACATTGTTGAACGACATGAACTTGAATATTTCTTAAAGAAACGGAATTTTTCTGAATCATTATCAATTTCTTTACGATATTCTCCATCTTCTTCTTCGTTTCTAAAAGTAAACCAACCCGCATCACTTTTCTTTTTACCGTCTGATTTAGAAACCAATTTCCATCCTTCAGATTCCCACTCGCGCCATTGATCTGCATCTGGTTCATCCACAAAATAGTTCATTGAATAATAATACGTTTTGGGCTGACCCTTTCTAAAGAAATATTTCTTTCCTTCATGACGCACAAAGTGATAACCTTCACTGGATTTATCTTGAAGATATTGTTCTATTTTTGGATATTCCGCATACAAGAATTTCTTTCTTTCCTCATAAAGATCTTCATCGTCATCGTCATCCTCATATTCATCCTCAAAATCTTCTTCATCATCCAATACTTCTTGAACTGGTTGTTCTTCCTCAATTGGTTTCGCATTAAAAGACTTTAATTCGTTTTCAATTGATTCTGTTGTAAAATCATCATCAACATCCAATTTTTCAACAACAATCTTTTTAGGTTCTTCTTCAACGAATTTTGGTTCTTCTTCAATGAATTTTGGCTTTTCTTCAATGACTGGTTCTTCAACAACTGTCTTTGGCTCTTCCACAACATGCTTTTCAATAGGTGCCTCTACTTCTTCAATTGAAGTACTAGGCGTAATATCTACTGACTCTGCTACTTCATCGTCAAAAATATTCTCATTGATTTTTACATGTGTTTTTGCACTTCGTTTCCCAAAGATGGTTTTCTTTTCAGGCTCTTCATCAATATGGAAAATGTTTTCAGCATTAAAATCATGTAATTCTGGTTCATGTATATCTAAAGATTTAATTCGATCCGTTCTTTTTAGACGTCTAAGCTCTTCTAAAGCACTGGGATTCTTTTCATTTTCATTTGCCATAAATATCCCTCCAATTATAATATTGTAC
>PPYE01413910.1_pt1 | contig 13527 bp, 10 predicted proteins | sample 1559881 | NCBI WGS metagenome assembly PPYE01 (sample SAMN08240022, study PRJNA423297) | Human gut metagenome, whole genome shotgun sequencing project.
ATCCTGTTGCCCATACGCTACGTAATATGTATATTTATAAACAAGCAAGTTGATATTTATTCACTTGCGAAACTTCAGATTCTTATCTGTCAGTAATGACATAATACTCCCTACCTGAACTCGTTTCCAAAGATACTGCTCTCTTGCTCCTTGTATAAAACCGTGAGCTATCCCAAACTTATTCAATGTGGCAGATATTTGATCTAACAGTTCTGTTCTATGGACAACTATCAAGATTTTTACATCCTTATGAGCAAGTTTATATGTATTGATAATATCATTAATAAGCGATGTGAACAGATATGTTTTACCTGTTCCCGTCGGCATCTGAAGCATGACAGAATCATAATTATTCCACGCTTCAAATATTTTAGCTTTAGCTTCTATTTGATGCGGACGGAGTGCAGTATTATCTTGTATAAACGAGGCGAAATCCATCATATTACATTTATATCCATCTTAACATGAAGCATAGCTCCAATGACACGTAACAACTTAACTTTTTCTTTTGTGGTATTAGGTACAATAATCCATCTATCATTATCAATTTGCACCTGGTTATAGACCATTTTCTTACTCGTTATAAGAGGATTACCACTCCAAGACAAATTTTTTTTTCTAATGTCTTCAATACCTAAATTCCATATAACCTCCAGAAACGTTTCCAAGGCACTATCGTTGGCAATGAACTCTCCATCGGGCATTTTAACCAACAATTTATCTCTACCTCTGGTTTTTCTTTCTTTTTCAGGCTCTTCCAAAGTTTTAAAATCTGCCCCCAATTCTATTTTTAGTCCTAATTCAAGTTGCTCATTGATTGCCTTTAGTTGAAGGAACTTAGTATCAGAATTAGATTGAGCATTCAGATACCACCCCTCACAAATAGGCTTCATATCCTTTTGATACTTCGGATAAATTTCCTTTGAAAGAAGAGGCAAATGGCACAAATCCAACTTGATTGAAGAAAACCGGTCTTCCCCAATCTCATTCAACACAGCTATCATTGTTGATGTTGCATTGTTATAACATATTACTTTCCCATTAGGGAATGTTACTCTCAAGAGTTTCTTCTTGGCTCTTGATCGTTTGACTTCTTCATCCATATTATATACAGTTTAGTTCGTGTACATCTTAATTGTATAGTTCAAAGAGATTAACTCTCCTGGCTGCATCTTAATACCATATATCTGTACCCATTTATCTCCCAAACTATGATATTCTCCCAGTCTCAAACGTAAGGCTGGCTTATCGTCTTTTTCAGTAAAGCCAATTCTTACAACATCATAATAGCCATCAATTTTACCGCCAACCATTGGTAAAAGATATTTAATACTCATCAAGTTGAATGATGGTATTTTTTCTACGATAAACACCTTACCCTTATGCTGGGCAAAAGCTATGAAGTCGTGATCAGTCTTGCGAACTACACAAGTAAAGATGTCCTTTTCATCACTGCCTGTTGTAATAACTGGAACATGACTTTCTTCAGGCAAGACATCACGTGGATCGGTACCAAGACTACACTCCTTCACGATAAAACTTTTCCTCAATTCAGCAAGCAGCGCTTCGTTGTCTTTTTCGTATTTTTTATCTAGAGCAAGTGAGAAGATATTTTCTTCTTCGAATGGTGTATATACCTTACCTAGCACTTGTCTGAAATGAGTTTCAAAATATTCTTTCACATTTACAGATGGAAGCGGACGCATTGCATAGAAATTAAAGTCCTGCTGAAGCCAGTTTCGTATCTCTATACAGAATTTGGCTCTGATATTCTCCTTCCATAAATCCTGCTCTCCCTTGTTGTTTCTTGCATAAAGCGAAAGTACGAACAAAAAGTTAACGTCATAATGGAACAGAAGCAGAGTATCACGATCAAACAACCTATTTTGAAAATGCTTCGACATATATCGATTGTTCTTTCTGTCGGTTTCCTTGATACCGTCTATGGCATAGCGATATTTTTCATCCATTGTAGCCGAGATGAAGAAGTTAGGAATAATGTTATAACCTTCTGTTTCATCATCACGAAGCTTAATGCCGGATGCAGGCTTTTTGCCGCTGTTGAAGATATCCAGGTTCCACTGTATCACGTTTCTCGCATAGGTGTATTGCTTATAAATGGACTCCTTCCCGAGTTCGTTGCCCATCTTATAATATTTGCTGTCACCAATATAATAAGTATTACTTGATTGGTCATTAATCAAGCTCTTCGCCGTAAAGAGATGGTCCACAATCTTACCATCCTCCTGTTTCTTTTCCATTCCGTCAGGAAGTGGATTATCACCCACTAAGGCATCAATAATCGCTTCAAACACGATATGGAAACTCTTGACAAGCAGATACTCTTTCTGACTAGTACTTACAAATATCTGATGTGACTTATCAAAGAATGCATAACAGAGCTTCCAAAGCTGCAACGCTTTGTCTGAGAAATACTTATACTTAATTTGATTCAAGCGTACTTTGCCATATCCGTTTCTGTATTTCTCAAACTGCTTGCCCTTTATCAAGTCGAAATTGCAGTTTATGTCTTTAGGAAATCCGTATGTATCACCTATATAATTGAGAATCGAGAAGAAGATAACAAGCAGTTCTTCATCAAAGTTAATCTTACGTTTCTTGTTAACTGGATTTAAATAGATAGCATTCCCATCTTGTATAATAGCAGAAGTAGTGCTGATGGTACGGGTCCAGTTAATCTTATTCAAGCCTGAATGGAGATTCTTCAACACGAAGAAGAAGAAACTCTTATTGTCCTTATTGAACTGGATCAGCGACAAAAGAATATCAAGAAACGTATTGCTCTTTCGTTTACTGCTACCACCCACCTGATTGATCATCTTCTGATATACGATGGTAGAGTCGTTGCTCTTGTCGTTCTTATACACCACAATTGCTCTGTATATCCATACAGCAAAGCCATACAGAAAATCTCGCTCTTCTTTCGTCAGTTTCTCTTGACCTTCAGGACTGATAATCTCGTATGGCAGGTACTTGCCAAAAGCAAGTTCCTTGCCATCAACATCACGCAACAACACTTTAGGAAGAATAAATACACAGTCACCTAATAGGGCATTATAATAATACCCTACATAATGAATGGACACTTTGCCCTCTATGTTCTCCATTGCATCGATGCCGTATAAAACATCGTGCACGTCAGATACATTGTATTGATATTCTTCTATCAGGATTCTCATTTTTCTACTTTTTAAAAGATTATTTGTAGATAAGAGTTTTATTCATATTGCACTTTCAGTTGCAAGTCTAAGCGGCTATCTAACAACATCACCATTCTATACATAGTAATGACGTTAATTCCTTTAACTATAAAGCAATCGCCTTCTTGAATATAACTGAAAGTTGGGTCATTCAATATCGCCTCATATTTACTCTTTGTTACCAAAGGCGTATGACGACGATGATAATTCATTTCAGCCGCAATTTTCTCAACCTGATCAATTCCGATTTTAGAAAGTACCTTACGATAGGTTTCAAACTTATTATCCTCGTTTATCTCGGTTCCGTCAGGGAATGTAACAACAAACACCTTAGGTGTTCTAGGGAGTTTTTTATCGCCCTCAGTTTCAAATCCCTCTTCGCTGTTGTCTTCATCAGCTTCAGAATCAGGATCTAATTTTAAGTTACTCAGGAATTTTACGATTTTTTTCTCATTCACTTTGACCTGATTGTTTTCTACAGAGTAGAACTTGTCAAATGAGAGTTTTTCTCCATCCTCATCTTTAAAGGTATCTCCTTCAAATTCAGAGTCTTTAAACACATCATTCCAAAGATAGAAGATAACCTTGCTGACAAATTTATCGGCACTTATCACACCATCATTAGCCTTGCAGAAGAAATAGCCCAGCTTCTTGTCTTCTGAATAAGTTGCATGGTAAACTTTGTCATTAATAGCCACAAGGAATTTCCACCAATCATACTTGGCACCGTTCACTTCAATCACCCATTTCTTTCCAGCATCACTTATTGGCACATAACGCCAATCCCAACGACGCTTAAAAGCAGAGTCTATCGGGAAGAGAGACTGGTCACTGGTATTCATGGTTGCCCAGATATAAAAGTTGCTAGGGAGTAAAAGAACATCACCAGCCAACACTTGGGCAACAATATCCTTACCTCCTTTAAACAGAGCATTAATACTTTCTTTATTCTTAATCTCTAATCCAGCAAATGCTTTTCCAAGCAGTTTTTTCATGTCAGAATCTGCCTTGATAGGATATTCAGAGAATCCTTCATCTCCACGATCAAGCAGCTGGAAGAGATCGCCAAATATCTGGGCGCAGTTGCCTCGGTTAATCTCTTCAATAACCAAATATTCATCCAACGGCTCTTCGTTCTCTGGCGCAGCACTATATTTTCTCCAAGCCTCAACGTAAGCCTGCAAGAAGGCCTGGCTCACAAACTCGTAGACGATTTTGTCTTCCTTCATTTCCTTGCCATCCTTGTCCTTTACAGGAACAGCTTCAGTACCAATAACAGTTGTTACCGGCACAGACTTAGTGGTAGGCTTATATGCGCCTACAAAAGTGGAATAATCCGTATCAGGATGGAACGTTGTTCGGATAACATCCTTGCCAGCAGTAAGCTCGTTTATAGCATGGCTTTTACCAGTACCAGGGGCACCGTAGAAGATTTGCTGGAGAGGTTCAGATTTACTATTTTTCTTCAAACTTTCTTTCATAGATAATATTTTATTATCGTCAAATTCTATCGTATTGAAATCACTTTTAGGTAAAATCGCCAATATATTCTTATCAGCGCCAACGCCCAAAGTTAAATAATAAGTTCCATTAGGCAGATCAACTCCATCAATATTTACATGATAGAAATCCGTCATATTTGGAGAATCTGCCCTTTTAGCCCTAGCGCCTTCAAAGGAGATATTAAGAATATCGTTCCTGCCTTTATCATAGACATTTACTCCATATTTCTTATCTCCTTGTTCGAAATCTTTAAGCCTATCTATATTGATAATTTCTGCTAATCCTTTCTTTACAAGCAAAACTACCCTATGGTATTTTTTTACTGTAAAGCATAAATCACATACTTTATCTTTTTCTATTTGACTAATAATAATTTCATCGCCTGGAGTAACATTATAGTCTCGGTAAATCTCTCCCATTTGGTTGATTCTAAACTCTCTATAATTAGAAGACTTTAGAATATATCTTTTACGTGTCAATGCATCATATATAGAAACACCTTCCCCAGGTGGAAATATACCAGACATATCAAAATCCGTACCCACGAGCATATAACACTCGTGGGTATTACCTAGTCCCAATTCCGTACTATTGGGTCTATGCGTATATTGTGTTATTTTTACCAATCCCATTATTATAGATATTTTTTTAAGACTTTTGCTATACCTTTTGCCATAAGACAAGGGACAGCATTTCCTATCTGCATATATGTTTTAAGATAAGGTCCAAGAAACAAATAGTCATCAGGAAACGATTGACATCTTGCGGCCTCTCTCGGGGTTATTGCCCTAATTTGATATGGATGTATATGTGAATGACAATCCATTCTAAGATGAGCCGTTATCGTTCTCGAAGGCTTATCAGCAACTAGTTTAAAATACTTATCTTTGAAACAATGCAACCTATTACTATAGGGCATTATGCCAGATATCTTTGGGTCAGAAGCATCGTCTCCCTGATTAAGTAGACGATAAATTTCGTAATTTATGTCATTTACGTAACGAGCTTTGTGATTAAACAGAACTGGGATGCTGCGCCCCTCATTTATTAACTTAAGATACTCGCTTTCATTTCCAGAATAAGAATTTACATCGATTTTCTTACCAGTAAGTTCATCGTCCTTCTCATTCATATTTTTTATCCTAGGAGCATCCAATGGCTTTATATATTCCAATGCATCACGCAACAGATAATGAGGCTTATCCTCATTAGCCTTACAGATTTCTTCAAATATAGCTTTAGGAGTTATATCTTTTTTTTCTGCAACATCATTTCTGATAGCTATATATATTAATCGTTCTCTACTTTGAGCAACAGAGAAATCTAAAGAATTTAGGAGTTTATAAGATACAGCATAACTATAAGTAACCCCATTCTTTTTTTCTTTGATGCTTTCGTAGTCTTCTACAACTTGGTCAGCAACCTTCAGCATTCCTCTAACATTCTCCATCACAACAAATTTCGGTAAGATTTTCTTTACGCATTCAATATAATACTTATATAACTCATTGCGTGGATCATCTATAATTCGTTGCTGATTAGCACTACTAAACCCCTGACAAGGAGGTCCTCCAACAACGACATCTACATCTTCGTCTATATAACTCTGTACGTTATCAACAATTTTGCGGATATCATCTTTAACAACCTTATCAACAGGAACTTCAGGATGATTATATCTATATGTTCTTACGCAAACATCTTCAAAATCATTAGCAAAACAGACTCTAAAGCCTGCTTGAGTAAAGCCGCAACTCAAACCACCAGCACCTGCGAAAAAGTCAGCAAATGTCGGTCTAAGTTCCTTCTTGAATTCGTCCTGAATTTGCTTACGTTTTTTATCATTCAACTTGTCTAGCTGGTTACCAAATATTTTTTGGTTGGTAATATAAAACGAAACACAGTTTATAAACCTAGCATAAAGATCTTTTGCTATATTTTTTAAGATAGGCAAATCTTCATCTGTATCGATGACTCCCATATCTTTTAGTTCGGATATGATAGTCTCCGATATAGAAGCAGATGGAATTGATGCTTTATTTTTTTCAGCAATCACTTCCACTATCCTTATATACACAAGAATCTTTTCTAATATTTCATCCTTGTTATTGGTATTTTTAATTGAAGAAAATATCATATAACTAATTTATCTAAATTTATTTTAACCGACTTAGCTAAAGCCTCTGCAAACAAAGGTGGGACAGCATTGCCTATTTGCTTATATTTTTCACCTCTTGACCCTGCAAAAACAAAGTCGTCTGGGAATGACTGTATTCTTGCCGCCTCACGAACCGTAAATGATCTAGCTTGTTTCTCATCTGGGTGAATAAATTGAAAACCATCCTTATGAATATGAGCCAAAATCGTTTTAGATGGCATATCCCACCATTGTACAACATAACTATTGTCAAATACACGAGCATGTTCATGTTCGTATTGAGGCATATTCTTACGCAACTGTCCAAATGTCCAATGATTATGAATCATTACCGTAAAACGTTCTCTGTCCAAAGCGTTGTGTCGACGAGCAATATGGTCCATTAAAGGATAAACTCCCTTTTTGCCTATTCTTCTCAAGAAGGCATTATCACAAGGATAATCAAAATTCTCCGTAGATGCATCGTTACCCGGCTCTACAGCAGGCAAATCACCTATTGCCTGCTTTACATCCACAAACTTTTTCCGTCCTTCACGCTCCTCTAACGGAGTTTCAGGATTCCAATGAGTTTTTATAACATCATTATAGAGTTTGGTCACGGAAGTTTTGTCTATGTCTTTTCTTACCCCCATTATTATAACCCTTTTTCGCATTTGCGGTACCCCGTAATCTGCAGTATTATGGATTAAAACCGTAGGATCACTTATGACATCATATTTGTTCCCTAGAGCCTGAATAATTCTGGGGAATATATGATTGCCATTAACTTTTGCAGACAACACTCCAGTTACGTTTTCGAACACAAAAAACTTCGGAGAGTAATATTCTAATATTTCTACATACTTCTCAAATAAAAAGTTTCTTGGATCTGTAGCCATTCCTTTACCATCACGTACGCGACCTGCCGTAGAATAGGCCTGGCAAGGAGGACCTCCAATAATAACATCAACAGTTCTTCCTGCTACTGCTTCATCAATCTTATTAATAATATCAGGGGCAGTTATATCATGCTCTATTACTTCTTTATCTATATTTTTATAACCATAATAGCACATTCTAGCTCTTAAAGTTTCACATGCCCAATGGTTAATTTCGATATGGGCTAAAGCCTTAAAGCCTACTCTATAAAACCCTTCAGAAAGACCACCGCAACCAGCAAATAAATCTATAAAGGTATATTTTCTATTAGCCATTGTTTTCTTTCACATTTAAATTTTATTACCAACAGAAACGTTAACCTTGATAACCAAGTTCTTCTGCCTTTTCAACTATTTTCAAAGCGAACTGAGCTTGTTTTAATGTTTTAAATGCACGATTACGTGAACGCATTGTACCAAAGTTAAAAGCAGCCTTACGCTCCAATGGGCTAAGTAAATCTCTAGACTTTGCCCAATTTGCTAATCCAAACCAATAATTTGAATCTATTGCTTCAGCTTCCTTGATGCGATTCTGTTGCGCCTCATTAAGGTAGCTTCCATCTTCATTCGTTTCCGATTGCATCAATTCGCTACCAAACTTTTCATATTCACCTAATTTCAATTTTAATCTGTTCCAACATTCAGGCTTTTTACTCCATTCTCCAACATTAGAAGACTGGTTACCTGTAGTAGAAGTTCCCGTCAGATGATTCCCAACCATAGGAAGAAGTTCTTCTATTTTATCTATGACCTCTTGCTGAACCATTTGGTTTTCCCAAATATAAGTCAAATCAAGACCTTTATCAGACAATAGTGATACGCAAGCCATCAAATAAGTGTTCATATTGGCTTTGTATCCACCCAATTTCTTGGACTTTACTATAGAGTCAATTGTGTCAAACAGAATTCCTTTGGCTATGATATGCTTATAATAGCTAGCTGTTACCATAGGACGCTCTCTCTTGATGTCTGCGACAAATAAAGAGTAGTTCTTTTCTGCACCACGACAAACATTATATGGTTGCATATTCCAAGATGCTTCATACTTAGCAATATCTGTCTTGGTAATCTTTTGATTCTTTGGATATTCCATTTTAAAGGACTTCTCGTTGTATCCGCTCAACTGTGCCAACTGGTCGAGATATTGTCCACGAGTACGCTCAAAATACCATTTACAGATAGGCTTATTATTACCATTTGGAACCCATTCAGAGCGACTGAATTTCTCCAAATCTACCAGATAAGGCTCATTGGCAGAAAAATCAGAATTTTTAATTGCAGTCTGACTATTGGCAGACGTAGAAATCGCTTTAACTATTTCATCACAGTTTTCGACATCACGAATGACACTGATTTTCATCGGAACATACACCTTTTGCATCTCCACTTCTCTATCAGACAAACTGGCAGCTATAGAAGCTGTTGTCTGACCGCCATTCACTATTTGCCAATCATATAGACGAGTGATATAAAGGCCACCATCTTCTTCCTTTATTTCGATATCCTTTGCTGTAGTTGAAATACCATTATTGTATGAGAAGAACATATCAGGCTCTTCACGCAATGTCTTCCGAATGCCTTTATTCACTTTGCCTTTAAACTGGAGGAAGGTACGAACATTCTTTTCCAACAGAATCTGCTGGTATTTTCTATAAATCTTTGCCAATGTAGTACCAGGAATAATTGCCATATACGCATCTACGTATGGATTTTCCTCACTCATCTTTAAACATTGAAGTTCGGTATTATACTCTGTTGGGAAATCAATCTCAACTTTCTCCTTACCAGCACGGATATTATGCTGCTGGAATACTCGTTGCATATCCCAGACATTGTATTCAATGATAAAATCGTCTTCACTAGACTCTACCGAATCCGGCACACAAGATGGATCAGTCAATCCATCAGTAATAACATAAATGCGAAGCTGATTAATGGCACCTTTAGTACTTTGTACCAGCTTGGCTACTTCTACTATTTCATCATTCTTCTCGATATTAGCAGACTTAAAGAGCGTACCATTCATTGCCTCACGATAGAACGACATAAGATAACTAAAACCTTGCTGGATCTTGCTATTATTTACCTTACCCAACAAAGAATCAGCTTTTACCAAATAAAAGAGATCCAAAGATTCTGCCTCATCATTATAATCATAAGCAGTGATTCTTGCTCTAGTTTTTTGGAAAGAACATATCTCAGGATTGTTAACTTCACCATTATCTTCCAAATACTCCAAGATAGCACCTGCCAATTCCTGGTCATAATCACTGTTACCCATTTCTACAGCAACATTGATATTATCTAAAAACTCTTGTGCAAACTCTTTAATGTCCATAGCTCCGTTATTTTAGGTTATTTTAATCATTCACCTTCACTTTTACGCAGAATATCCTTATCGACTTCCTGGATGAAGTCGACAAAAGAGATGCCTAAAACCTGACATATATGATGAAGTTCTATTATATCAAGACGACGATCACAAGTCTCAATTTTACTCACGAAAGCCTGATTAACATCTAGTAAATCAGCGAGTTGAGATTGCGTCACGCCTTTTATTTCACGCTTACTACGCAAGCGTCCAATTACTTGATGATATAAATGTGAATGTATACTCTTGTCCATTTGTTTTTAATTTTGATGCGCAAATATATATTCTTTTATCGGATATACCAAAATCGAATATTACATACTCAAGCTTCTATCATCAGGTACAATTTCAAAAAAAAGAAAGCATTTACTTGCACATCTCAAACTTTTATCTTATCTTTGCAGAAAACATAGATAGACTATGAAGTCAAGAGAACATTATATAACGCAGATTTCATCTCACACCGAAGAGCTAAAAAAGGACTTCGGAGTAAGATCTTTATGTCTTTTCGGTTCGGTTTCCAGAAACAAGCAGAAAGAAGATAGTGACGTGGATATATGTGTAGAAATGAAACCAAAAGCATTTCTTGTTGTAAGGCTAAAGCGTTATTTAGAAAATCTACTTGGAAGCCCCGTAGATTTAGTAAGAAAGCACAAGCATATGAACCCATACCTTCTCAGAGAAATAGAACAGGATGGAATATATGTCATCAAATAAAGCTAGTAGCGATAGCCGTATTGGTACCGATTACAACGCTACGAACCAATACAACGCTATCGCAACTCAAATACATTACTCATAAAAGTTTATAAGTCAAAATGCATCTCCTTAAAATCGAAATAGACAGAATTTTTAAAATCTGCTTTCTTAAACTCTTCGAGAAACTTTTTATATTCATTAAGCTTAACAGATTGAATATTTAAGCTATTTACATACTTATAGTATTCATCCCAACTTTGCCATATATGAGAAACGACATCACTTATATAATATTGTCGATCAGTATTTGGTCTCCAAAACGAAATCGTATTCTCTGCGAATTCTTCTATGTGATTTATCGCATAATCTTTCATCGCTTGGCGTGATATATCAGTATGCAATATTTCTTTATGACCAGCCCCATCATTATGAGAAATCCAAACTTCATGTGAAGTATCTCGCCAACAATATAACACATCTTTCATTGGATGTTTTTCTTTTAAATATTGCAAAAAGAAGTTTTGTTGAATCGCAATAACCTCATCTTCAGATAAAATAAAATCATCCACAAAGGAACCATTGCGAAATAGTTTACATAAAAAATCTAGTATAAAACTATTGATACCATTTTCATATAAGCATTTCAGGAATTCTTCTTTATCTTCTGCAAGGTAGTCATGTGATTCAACATTCATCTCCTTCACCTTTTTTATTCGTTCTACCATCACCCGAAATTCGGGTACAAAATTATCCCCCATAGAGCCTAGATAAAACAACATATGAAGTTGCTTATAAGCATCTGCTTTATTTTGGGCATCTATCTCTTCAACTTTTTTCACCAAAGAGTATGACTTATCAACCATCCATTCCTGCAATGTCGGTTTCATTTCTTCAAAAGGGAATTTCCATATCTTGTCAAATTGCACATCGGAAACATCAGAATCCAATATAGAAGTATACAAATACCTTTGGGTATATTCAGGTACATTTATCCCCTTACTACTTTGTGTCCTATATTCACCCCAAAGAGCATCCAACAACTTCTTCAAACTATCAATCTTAGCTTTAGGCACAGATAGCGCTTTACTATTTTTCTCTATGTATTCTAAGATATTAAAACCCTTAAAGGGATACATTTTAGAAAGGATATCATCCTTTTCTTCAGGACCATTTTTTCCATTAAAATAAACATATTTTCCACTATTATTACACAATAAAATATCATCCTTTCTATCAACAATAAGTTCTAGAACAAAAGGATACTGTTGTCTCAAAATTTCCAATACAATATAATCACAAATATCGATTTCACCATGAAGTTTTTTAAGATGTAAAAGTAAAGCATTTGCAAGGCGTTTTATATCCCTTATATTTCCTAGATAATTAAACACATCAATTGAATTAAACAATTCTCTGTTTAGCAGTTTATCTACCTGACCCATTTCTTCTGTATTCAAAAAAACAGATAATTTTTCCCGCAGAACAGCTTTCAACTCGTTCTTTTTGATTATAGGAAGGAAAAACTCTTCTTGTAGTATCTTTTGAGAATAACTTAGGCTATGGGATGGAAAGATACTATTAAGACTATCCACGACATACTTTTTATCATAAGCTATAACAAAATACATAAAAGGCAAGTTTGATGTATTTCGTACTAATCTAAACAATTCCTCTATTTCCTTTGATTCTAAACGATCTATATCATCAATAAAGACAACTATTTTCCTCTGCATATTACTGATTTTCTTCTTCAAATCCTCATACTGTTCTTCAACTGTTGGAGAGGCAAAACACCCCAATATACTTCCAAGAAATTTCGTCGTAGAATTCTCAATACTAGACACAGTACGAGCATAACGAATTATATCATAAGAAAAAGAAGTACTATATGGCGCTAAAGATTTACTTAATTCTTCAAAGAACAAATATGTTAAATTAGATGACTTTCCATATTTCCATGGATGAAATGAAATGGTAACTACATCACCAGCCCAATTATTATCTATATGCTCTTTTAACATATACAAAAAAGAGGTCTTACCATTTCCCCAAGGGGCAATAACACCAAATGTAAAGGCATTTTTTTCTGTATTTGTTGCCAACAACTTTTTTGCAGCATCTTGGGCATATATTTTTCTACCCAACAAATCATCCTCACTACTTGTTATTGGCTCATCAACCCCAAATCCTCCAGTAAAGTTTTTTTCTTTCTTAAAAATACGACATAATAATCCCAACAATAGATATTCTCCTGTGAGAACTGGAATAAAATCGACATAACAAAGAAAAGGAATATATGATGTATAAGCCGAATCTGCACCAAGACGATACTTTCCCCAAAGAACTAGCATAAACAGCCAGAAGCCTACAGTTTGATTACTTACGATAAATCGTCTATGAAACTTTCTAAAAATATCAATAACAATCCAGACCAATAGTATCGCAAACACAACTGTTGACATCACACTAACAGTAAAGCCCTTCAATATAGGTAACAAATGTGCAGCGAATAATGATTCCAATGTCTTATCAAAGCAGAAATAAGCACCAATAAAACATACCAACAATTTATTGTCAAAAAACTCATTGGCGGAATTAAAATTCGCCTAAAAATTAGTATCTTTTATGGAGAAAAAGTTGTGCATCTCGCTGATTTTT
>PPYE01131072.1_pt1 | contig 13524 bp, 10 predicted proteins | sample 1559881 | NCBI WGS metagenome assembly PPYE01 (sample SAMN08240022, study PRJNA423297) | Human gut metagenome, whole genome shotgun sequencing project.
GAAAATGGTTTCACCAGATAATGAAATGCTGCAACATCAAATGCCTGAAAAACATACTCCTCCACAGCAGTTACAAATATCAATACCATTCTTTCATTTTTCTGACGCAGAAGCCTTGCCGTTTCCATTCCATCCATTCCTGGCATCTGAATATCTAAAAATAGAATATCCGGCTTACAACCACTTGCAATCAATTCATCACCAGATAAATATTTTTCTATTACTGCATCCGGTAATAATTTCTTTATTTTTTCTTCTAATATCAATCCTATAGATTTTTCATCATCGCAGATTGCTATTTGCATCTTGTCACTTCCTTACTTACATACAATTATATTTATTATATCGGAAAAAGTCTTTTAATAGCTAGCCGACATGTTGTAAACCGACCTTTTTTTGTTGTGAAATAACATATCACTGCATATCTTTTACTCTGACATCTACAGTATTTTTAAATTTTACAATCTGATGTGAATACTGTTCATTCACAAGTGTAGAACGAATCAGAAAATTCGCTGTTGCAATATTATTTGCAATCGGTATAGATGCATAATCTTTATAATCCAAATCACTTTCCTTCCATCTCCATCCACATCTTCTTTTTCTGCAATACCTGTCCTTCCTCTATCTCCGGGCGGATAATTGACTTTATCACTTCTTCCGGAGCCTGTGCCTGCAGCAGATCCAGTTTCGGCGGTGTGTCCGCATCCACAAACTGAGCCTCATCTAACAGATATAAAATCGTTTTCCAGTTTTTCTGCAATAGTTCCGCCCACCCTCTTTTCTGATTATTGTCCAGGCAGATACAACGCACAAAATCCTTTGATTCCTGCTGTTCTTTCGGCAGATTGGCAATATACAGATTCGGAGATTCTGCCACCATCTGCGTCTGCATTACTAAAACCAAAGTCCCAGAGCCAAAGCAATGACTGCCAAAATAAAAAAAGAGAAGAAAAGTATTCTTCTTGAAAATACCTTTCTTCCCTTTGGGGTTGAAATGTTATTTAGTTGGTTCATAATTGTCCTTTTTACTATGTATTTGCATCTACAAACTGCGTAATGTCTATTCTGACCGATGATTTCTTCTCACCAAAATGCTTTATTTCGATATCCTTCATTTCCTCTATAACATCTTTTTCAATTTGGTGAACATCACTTAATTGTAAATCTCGCTTCGAATCATTTACTATTTTTGCTGCCTCATCTACTGAAACAGTTGTATCTGATGTTAACTGTTCAGACATTTCAGTATCGTTTGAATCCTCTGCAACCTGCCCCTTTTCTATAGATGTCTCTACAATTTCCTCTTCTGTTGGCAAATCCCTATATTCTGTACTTTTTACAAATCTTGTGAATGACTCTACAGCTCTAAAAGTATTTCCCATGATACGTTGAGCTTCCTTAAGCTTTTCACTCTTTGGAATATTTGGATTATTCACGATACTTTTTAGTTCTGCCAAATTTCCATTCATCTCATTTACTTGAAGCCTTTGAGCCTCTTCTTTTGTCTTACATCTCTCCAACCTACGCTCATAAGCTTCTTGTTCCATTCTTGCCGCTTTATATTCCATATAGGCTTTAGGGTCTTTCTGACGAATAGCATCTTCTTCTGAAGCTGTTAATTCTTGACCGCTTGCAATCTTGTTATAAATCTGACTATATGCAGAACTTTCTTTGTCTCGCTCAAGTTGCTCTCGGAAATGCTGAATCATGCTTTCTTCCTGACTTGTTACAGTCATACCCTCTTGCTTCTTTACAACATCCCCGGTAGCCTTCTTTTGCTCCCAATCATTTACTAACTGCATCTGATTCACAGCGTTTCGTATTGTACCTGCAATCATAGCACACCTCCAATTCCCGGTTAATGCTACGATTAAATAGTGATATCAAACTTCATACCCTGTGTTGCCTTTTCTTCTGTTATCTTACTCCAATCCAGTTCAGAAATCTTTTCAAGTAATTCTTCTTTTGAATTTGCCTGAATTGTAGTCCGCTTAACAGTTACATCCTTCTTTTCCTGCTTTTTCTCCTCTGCACGTTTTTCCTTTAATTCTTCAAGCCGTTCTTTCTGCTTTTCTGTAATCTTCTCCAAATCAGCAAAAAGTGTCATCTTTCCATCATCATCAAAGGACATAGTTAACTTATTTAATACAGTTCCACTATTGTCTGTCGTTCCCCAAGCACGTTCAAACCCAAACTGTTCATTGATTTTATCTGACATCTCAACTGCAGTTTTTACCGTAGACAATTTTTCCCGTGCATATTTCTCATCGGATGCCATTCTTTCAAGTTCAGCACTTGAAAAAACAACTGTAAATTCCTTATCGCTTTGGTCTACTAATCCTCTGAAATCATCGCCTTTATCAGCAATAATAAAATCGAAATCCGCATTATCCTTACGCAATGTTTCCAGATATTTCTGTGCCTTAGAAGATAACTTATCTTCGCTGGATTTTATTTTCTGTGCATTGGGCTGCACATCTTTTGCTTTCTCTGTGTTATTTTGCTTACTAACAGTATTGCTCTTATAATAATCTGTTACCTGTGTTAAATTAGCTGCTCTAATCATGGTATCATCCTCCTTGAAAATTGATACAGAAATCCGTTTCTATATCTGTAATATCGGCACTTTATATCCAAAAGTTAATAGTGCGTAAAATTCTGATTTGCAGGGAACAATTCCTTGTCCCCTGCACCATAATTATACCAAACAAACTCCCAGGCATCTACAAAAATCTTAATTTATAATGGTCTGCAAAAAGTTAAAATGGCGATTTTTTATATTATTGGCGAATTCACACAACCATGATATAATTAAGCATAGCAATAATGCAATTGAAAAAGGACCAGCAAAAGCCGGTCCTAATTCTCCCCCACGTGCATTTATATTCTTATTTTTACTTTGACCGTTTTACTCCATTTACCATAAACTTTCCGTCTGCCCGAGTTTTTATAAGTTCTCACACGGAAATAATATGTTTTTTTCTTAAATTTTGTTATTATCCGGAAAGCCGAATTTCTGGATGCTGATAGCTTCTTTTTCCCTTTCGTAAATTTCTTGTTTTTTGCATACTGTATCTGATATCCGGACATTCCCTGCTGTTTGGACCATGATACTACAACTTTTTTACCTTTTAAATTTGAAACCTTTACACCCTTTACCTTTTTAGGGGTTGCTGCAGAAGTTCCCGTACCCTTGATTATAACCGCACCTGTACCGGTTCTCACTGTCTTTGTACTCGGTTTCCTTGTTGCTGTTGGTTTCTTAGTAGCCATCGGTTTCTTCGTTGCTGTCGGCTTGCTTGTCGCCTGCCCACCATTTCCCCACCACGATGGTTCCTGATATGGCGGGTCTTCTTTCGCCGGCAGTATCTCAAATGAGACTCTCTGAGTGCCCACAAAGAAATCCTTTCCCGTCACATCCACATAGGCAGTTCCCTGTGTATAATTATCTTCGTATCTATAGGTGTAATCCTGTCCATTTACCAACTTTTTCCCTTTAAAATATACCGTCACGTCCGGCTTATATGCATGCATTCTTGATGGATCATTAATTTCTGTATATGTATACTGCGAAAGTTTTATTTCAAACGCGTCTGCAAATATACGTCCGTTAAAATCATAGTCATCCAGCCTGTTCATATCAAGAGAATAAAATGTCGGTGCATTTTCATTCATCGTTGTATACCAGAACAAATGATTATCCGATGTTACAATCGGTTTACAGTCTGACAAATATGCACGAATCTTGTGAATTTTTCCATCGAGACTTCCATCCTCGTTGAGTTTTGCAACTCTTGTCACCCAGAGATCTGTCTCCCGTTCTACATAATATTCCTGCCAGAACATATAATATCCATCTTCTACCTTTACTAACTGTGGATTCAAAATGGTAATTCCATCTTCTTCTTTATAATCAGTAATCCAATTTAATTTAGGTGACTCATTAAATTTTTTATTCATGGTAATTACAAAGATGTTTCTGTGTGCTTTTTCCATCGACGTTTTTGTGACAGAGGAATCCTGAACAATAGAAGAACCGGCAGTAATAAGTGTATCGCCATCGTTCATAAGTTCAAAACCTCCCAGCGATACACCGGTTACATTATCGCCATAGCTTCCTATAATATCTAAGAGGGAACGGGTCTCTGTCTTCCCATACCATGTCCATACATCGTCCGGCTCCTTGTAAACAACCGATTTTGCCAGATTAACAGCACGAGGATTCGCATCTCCAAGATCTAAACGGTATACAGACTCTCCATCTGAAAGAATAAACTGGGCAAAAGAGTGGGAAACCCAGTCACCCGGAGCTTCATTCATGACACATTCCATACTGTCTTCATCCACCGCATAAGTTAGATTTACTTCATGATGAATCTCTTCTGGCTCCGCTGCAGCATCCCAGTAAATATACCTTGATGTATGGATATAAAGGATTCCGTCATTTTCTGTCATACGCAAAGGACCTTTTGCGAAAGGCTCATATACATTTTTGCTTGTTATACTGCACTGTCCAAGTTTATTCCAGTCATCATCATATTTGACAACCCGGACAACTTCTTTTGTATTATCCGATTCATGGTTATTCTGTCCAAACACGATATACCGTGCATCTTTACCTTTAAAATATCCTCCGAATTTAGGCAGTTCATACTTAATTTTTTTTGTAGAAAGCAGCTTATAATCTGCACTATAAGTCTCAATGTAAACTTTTCCTTTTAACGCCTCAATTCGAAAAAAGCCGCCTTCTTCTATTTCTTCCACATAAGAAGAAGTGTTTGAGCCATAATTCGGAAGTATAAGACCTGCTGCCTCTGCGTTGGATGACGCTACTCCTTCCGTAGTCTTTATTCTGTAACTTTTGTCTATCGGAAGATTTTTTTCAATGTTACTTTCCGCGTGCTCTTCAACTTTTAATTCTTTCAGTCGGTCAACAACATCTTCTGTATCATAATCAAGATCTGACAATGTATAACTTATGTATAATTATTATGATTTTTTCTCCACACTGACGGTGAAACTCCCTCTTGTTTTTTAAACACTTTTGAGAAAGTGAAGGGGTCATTATACCCAACAGAGTATGAGACATATTTTACCGACAAATCGGTATCTTTTAACAACTGTTTTGCCCGTTTTATCCGAAATTGTATCAGGTATTCCTGCAACGTTTTACCGGTCGCATATTTAAAAATTTTACTTAAGTATGCCCGATCCACACCGCAATGATCCGCTATCTGCTGCACCATGATCGATTCACAATACTTCGTATTTATATATTGAATTGCTTCTCTCATATAATTCATTGTCCGCAGATTCGTTCCTGCTTTCTTCTCAACATGCCGCGTCCACCGATTCATTTTATCAAACAATATATACATATACCCTATACATGCATATTCATTTTCTTTATACATAATTAAATTTATAACAGCATCCTTTAATTGGCTGTTCTCTTCTATCGGTACATAAACTGGTTCTTTTCTTGTCATCCCAATACTTCTCACAATTTCTGTTGACTTAAATCCATGAAAATGAATCCATGCATACTGCCATGGTTTTTTTTCATCCGCCTGATACTGAACAAGCACATCCGGCGGCAGCAAAAAAAAGCTGTTACTTTTTACCTTAAACTCTTTATCATCAATTCGGAGCACCCCTTCTCCTTCAAATACATAATGCAATATATACCGGTCGCGTATGATCGGTCCAAATGAATATGAAGGAGCACATCTCTGAATTCCTATTTCATAAAGACGTAAGTCTTCATATTGGCTGTAATTCAACCACCAAACACCATCTTCTGGCATCTCCATAAGTATCATCTCCTCTTCCTAAAATAACAATACCATTTCAAAAGTATCATTGTCAACTCTTGAAATGGTATATTGTTTATTAAAGATTATTTTATTTTTACCTTTTTCTTAGCACTCCATGCTCCATACAATGTTTTCTGTTTGTTTTTGCGTATAGCACGAACGCGTACATAGTACATTTTTTTCGATTTCAGTTTTTTAATTGTCTTTGAATTAGAAAAAACTGTAACCTTCTTAGCCTTCTTAAATGTTTTATTTGTGCTATATGATATCTGATACCCCTTTACATTTTTAATCTTCGCAAATTTTACAAACATCTTCCTTTTAGAAGTGCTCTTCACTGACAGACCTTTTACTTTGCCAGGTTTTGTTACTTTCTGAGTTACTTTCTGAGTTGATTTCTGAACTGGTACCTGTGTTGGAACTGCTGTCAATGCAGGAGTTTGAGTTACAACAGGCGCTGTCGTAGGCACAGGTGTTGCAGCAGGTTCCGGAGTAGATGTAGTTCCTGGATAATCCGCATATAATTCCGGATAATCTGTAGCTATCTTAGGAACTGCAGCATCTGCTGTTTTTGTCTTTGATATAGCAATACGATCAAGTCCCGGACCAAGAACTGTCGGATTATATACATAAATTGTATTCTTTCCTTTGTCTAAATAAACCTGGGTGGACACACACCCTACTGCAGAACTATTACCGGAAATCCCCACAATATCAGTTACTTGTACTGATTCATATTGGTTTGTACGAATACTAAGTTTCTTTTTGCTTCCACTTACCACGTAGAGCTTCAAGTCATACATACCAGCTTCCGGAGCTTCGATATTTTCAAATTTAACACGGTTTTGCACTCCACGTATTTTTCCGATATAAGCTTTATTGGAAACATACTGAGCAGTTGTCGGTGTTTTGTTGCCAAGACCAAGATTTGCATTCTCTGCCTCAAAATAGTTGTAATTATCATAAGATGTTAATCTCAAATCATCTTTCTTGCTGAAAATGACAGCTGCACCACCGTTTTCTTTAAGTGGCAGTGTGAGTTTATCCTTGGAAGTTACTTCTTTTTTCTCCATCTGAATGTTGGAGCTATCAGAATTATCCGTATAAACATACGCATAATATTTTGCACCTGCATCCAAGAAAGAAAGGTCTGCTTCATAATTATTTTCTTTGGCTGTCATAGCACCGAGGTACCAACGCTCACCACTCCTTCTTGCACGAATTGCTGCTTTGCGTGGTTCAGACCCCTCCAACAAAACAGACTCATCCCAAGATGATGGAATATCTGTAAGGAATGACAAACCACCATACCCCGGATATACGTGGCAGGAATGTGCCAGCGTCTGCATTGCCGATTCATAGACAACCGTCATTCCAAGCATGAAACCATTCGTCGCTTTACAATTTTTCACACTCATTCCAACCGGTGTAAATTCCATGGAACCGATTACATTACGCGTATAAGGCAAAGTAAGAAGAGTCTCTATCGGCGAACCACTTCCCCACTTGAAGTACTCACTTCCTTGTACAGCCTCACTCGATAAAATGTTCGGGAATGTTCTGTTCTCGCCATTTGGATCTGTGCAACCATGATAATTTACAACTAATTTATGTTTCGCCGCAATGGATGCAATATCATACATATCTTTCATCGCCCACTGACTGTCGCTCTCAAGATAATCAACTTTAACACCTTTAACGCCAAGACTTTCGCACCATGCAAATTCTTTTTCAATAGTTTCAGGATTATCAAGGTCTACCCGATGTGCACCGTCTCGTTTCTTTACTCCATACCAGACAAGTATTCCTACGTTTCTTTCATTGGCATACTTACATAATTTCTTTAACTTTTCTTCATAATCCAATTTTCCGGAACTGTCCTTCCAGTTTTCCCATCCAAAATCAACAAGACAATACTTCTGTCCTGTTTCTTCCGCATAGTCAATATAATCATACAAAGACTGATATTCAATCGGATCTCCTGTTGACCACCAGGACCAAGATGCTGTACCTGGTTCTACCCAGCTAAAGTCTCCCTCTGCTGCCGGATTGAGGTCAGAAACCAACGAACTGTTCGTCAAATCGTTTAATGTATCCGTCATAATGCATACACGCCATGGTGTATGAAATTCATTCTCCATTGTAACACTCTCAATTGGCAGGTATTCCGCCTTAAAAGTCTTACCAACATACTCTGGGTCCTGCTCCTGCTTTAAATATTTACTAAACTGAACTTTATAGGCAGCACTTCCCTGATTTGTATGAAAAATAGTTGCACAATAAGGTTTTTCCTCGTTATACACATTTGCCTCAGCTAAAAGCATATAGCAGGAACCATTCCCATTCGCCACTTGAGAGAGAATTGCAGGTGGAACATCTCCATTTGCATTCTTTACCTGAGTCATTGTCCTTGTCGAATAAGAGCCCGGCTCGTAAGTCGAACTGTACCAGTCGGCATTCCATACTCTTCCATCCATAGGAAATTCAAAGGAGCTTACTTCACTGGTAATCACTGTTTTCTCATTTTGTGTTGTCGTGTCTCCATCCACAACATAACGGAATCCAATACCATCTTCAAAAATACGGAAAATCACCTGCATTTTTGCATTTTCTTTTGTTACCACAAATGACATTTCCTGATATTCTTTATTTACATGTTTTTTACTTCCCTGGTACCAATCATACTCTTCTTTTCCCTTTTTAAGTTCATATGACTCCTCATCCACCTGCAGACCAGTAGATAAATCAACACTTTTCGCCACAATGCCAAGTGGTACGCATTTCAACGTAACATGTCCATTCCGGTATGCAGAATAAAAAATTTTTCCCTCCTCATTCTTCCATATGCGAACTTCTATTTTATTATCTACCGATGCTGCATGCAATTCTGTGATTTCTGTCAGCCCATCTGAACCATCCTCATCAACTGCAGTTGCTGTAACATTCTTTTTCACCATTTCAGCATTAGAAACTTTGTTTCCATAACACATAGGAACAATCAACGATGCCGTCAGCAATGTCGCCACAACTCTCTTTATCTGTCTCCTCATAACCATACCTCCATTTTTTTATTTGATTAATGCTATAATGCTATCATAAATACAAAAATAGAGAATGTCTTTTTATAAGTAATACATGTGAAAATATGTTACACAACTTGAATACACAGTGTCCTCAATGTTACCTTCTACTGATTTGCTATCTTTTCCGCCAGTTCCTCCAAATACTCCCAGCGTTCCATTTTCTCCATCAACTGCTCCTCTGCTTCATCTTTTTTCTCAGATAACTCACGAAGTTTGACATAGTCTGTCCCATTCTCCGCCATTTCTTGATCGAGTGTTTCAATGGTCGTCTCTAATGCAGAAATATCCTCTTCGATTGTTTCATATTCACGCTGTTCCTGATAAGAAAATTTAAGTTTCTTTTCACGGTTTTTATACGCCATCCGCGCCTCTTTGTTACCGGTATGGCTCTTAGTTTTTCCGTCGAAAGAATTTTCCGTACTCGCCGGACGCTTTTTCACATAATCTGTGTAACCGCCTTCGTACTGGCGAATTGCACCATTCTCTTCAAAAGCAAAAATGCGGGTTACAATACGGTCCAAAAAATACCGGTCATGTGAAACTGTGATAACAATTCCGTCAAAGTCATCCAAATAATCCTCTAAAATTGTCATCGTTTCGATATCCAAATCATTTGTCGGCTCGTCAAGAATAAGTACGTTTGGCGCCTCCATCAGCACGCGGAGAAGATTTAACCTTCGTTTTTCACCACCGGATAATTTACCAATGGCACTATACTGTTGCGAAGGCGGAAACAAAAAGCGCTCTAGCATGGCAGATGCCGAGACCAGCCCATCACTGGTGCGCACAAATTCTGCCGTGTTTTTAATATAATCAATCACCTTTTCATCCGCATCCATATAAGCAATTCCCGCGGATTCTTCCTTTTCGATTTCCTGTGTATAATAACCAATCCGAATCGTCTGTCCAACTTTAATACTGCCGGTATCCGGCTCAATCCGGCCGGCAATCATTTTCATTAATGTCGTCTTGCCGCAGCCGTTTTTCCCAACAAAACCAATCCGGTCATGTTTGAGAAATATATAAGAAAAATCACGTATCAGTGTATTCTCACCATAAGCTTTTGATACATTTTCAATTTCGATTGTCGTTTTTCCCATACGGGATGAAATACTGCTTAACTGGAGTTTTTCATCAACTTCCGGTGCCTTTTGATTTTTCAGTGCTTCGTATCGCTGGATGTGTGCCTTCTGTTTCGTCGAACGAGCTCTGGCACCACGCGAAATCCACTCAATCTCCTTGCGCAAAATACTCTGACGTTTTCTCTCACTGGCACGCACACTTTCTTCCCGCTCTGCCTTTCGCTGCAGAAACCCCGAATATTTTTCGTCGTAACTGTATATTTTCCCTTTGTCAAGCTCTATGATTTTATTTGTCACGGAATCCAGAAAATACCTGTCATGCGTCACCATAACCAAGGCCCCACGGAACGCTTGCAGCTTATTTTCCAGCCAATCCGCCATCTCACTGTCCAAATGGTTTGTCGGCTCATCCAATATGAGCACATCACATGGAGTAATCAACACGGAAACAAGTGCAAGACGCTTTCTCTGTCCACCGGAAAGCTCTCTTGTCTTCTGTTCAAAGTCTGTAATACCAAGCCTTGTAAGCATTGCCTTAGCCGCTATCAATTCATTTTCATTGGCATGGTGATGCACCATATTCTGAACACTCTGTAAAACCGTGTCCTCCTCCGAAAATTCCGGATTCTGAGGCAGATAATGAATCATCAGATTCGATGCCTGTATAACCTGTCCTTCATCCGGAGTCTCCAGCCCTGCCATAATTTTCAGCAAAGTCGACTTGCCGGTTCCATTGATTCCGATTACACCTACCTTATCCCCTTCATGAAGATAAAAATCGGCGTCATCAAAAAGTTTTCTTTCCGTATATGAATGTGTCAAATGTTCCAGTGATAAAATATTCAAATCAATCGTCCTTCTTCTTTGTTATGCAATTTTCCACCCTTTTTAACCACATAAAAACTATTTTTTATTTTATCATTTTTCGCCACATGTATCAACTCATTTTTTCGGATTGTTACAGCAAAATGCACAGCCTGTCTGCTGCCCGATACAGTTTGCACAATCCCTGCAGTCTGACAAAATATCTTTTCTACTAATCAGGTACACACCTACCACACTCATTTGTGGTTTCATTTTTCCACCATCCCATGAAACTCCAATTTTTTCAGCATCCATTAATTGCAGCATTTTTTCTGATGCCGATAACTCCATTCCATAAAAACCTGCGCCAAAAGCAGGGCTGCAAAACCGTTTTTCATACACGCTGTGCTTCCGCTGCAAATACTCCCGCAGCCACTCTCTTACCACATCCAAACAAGCAATTTGAAAAATCTCCCAGTAATACTGTGTTAAAAGTGCCTTACTTTCTTCTACTTCATATTCCGGTGCATGAAATGCATACAAATAACCGGTTTCAACCTGTCTCCTGTCAATGCGTGACAGCACCTGGCACTGCATCTTATCATTTCCAAAAGAAAAATAACCGTCTTTTACACATTGCCCCGAAAACGGCTGCAAAAGAATAGAAACACGGTACAAATATTTATTCCTTTCCAGAATTTCTCCAATGCTGCTAACTGCCATCCCTTTATGCTGTCTGTGTGTTCTCTTATCCATCTGCTCCCACGAAGCAATCTGTGCCATACGCTCCCAAATATCTTCTCTTAGATTTCCAATATTAAGAGAAATCATTTCATCCTGTCTCTGTAATTGCTGCATTACCTTGTCATAAGCTTCCGGACGATGTATCACCTCACACTGACTGCAGTCTTTCATTTTCTGTCCCTTCGCATTCAAAAAATAAATCGGATTTCCAATGCACTTATTTTCACGATACAACGGGCAGTAGCAGAATAAACAATTAAACTCCCTTTCGTTTTCCACCTTATGGCAGGGAAAATATTCACACTCCTTATTTTGAAAAAAACGATAACTGTTTGTCATGCACGAGCCTCCTCTCCTCTGCCCTCCATTTTACCATAACTTTTGCGAAATTACCAAAACGAATCCGGTATGATGCTTGACTAGAACCTAAAAGATACGATATAGTATAAAAGTAATGCTATTTTAACAAAAAGAGGAAGGATAAAACGAATGTGGAAAACAATCAATGATATTCTAGTTAATATTGACAATTTTGTCTGGGGTATTCCCCTTATGGTACTAATTCTTGCCGGCGGTATTTTATTAACTGTGCGTCTTGGCGTAATGCAGTTTCGAAAACTGCCGCTTGCCCTAAAATGGATGGTAAAAAACGAAGAAGGCGGCGAGGGAGAAATTTCAAGCTTTTCTGCCCTTTGTACGGCTCTAAGCGCGACGATTGGAACCGGTAATATCGTCGGTGTTGCAACTGCTGTTGGCGCAGGTGGCCCGGGTGCTCTTTTTTGGATGATTGTCGCTGCCTTTTTCGGCATGGCAACCAAATTTGCCGAAGGTCTCCTCGCTGTAAAATACCGTGTTGTCGCAAAAGACGGTCACAGCCTTGGCGGTCCGTTTTATTACATAGAACAAGGTATGGGAAAAAAATGGAAATGGCTTGCCAAAATATTTGCTTTCTTTGGCGTATGTGTCGGGCTTTTCGGAATTGGAACTTTCAGTCAGGTAAATGGTATTTCCAGTGCTGTTCACGGCTTTTTTGATTCAGCCAATGCGCACTGTGTAAATCTGCCATTCTTAGGCGAGTATTCCTGGTCCGTTGTGATTTCATCATTGGTTTTGGCGTTCTGCGTCGCTTCCGTTTTGATTGGTGGAATCAAACGAATTGCTAGTGTTAGTCAGGTTATCGTGCCATTTATGGCAATAATTTATTTCCTGTTTGCAGGCATTTTAATTGTTACCAATATCACTGCTGTGCCAAGTGCCATTGCTGTAATTGTAGAAGCGGCTTTCTCGCCAAAAGCAATTACCGGTGGTGCCGTTGGAAGTATGTTTGTTGCTATGCAAAAAGGTGTTGCGCGTGGTATCTTCTCAAATGAAGCCGGTCTTGGTAGTGCACCAATTGCCGCAGCTGCCGCACAGACAAAAGAACCTGTCCGTCAGGGGCTTGTAAGCATGACAGGAACCTTTATTGATACCATTGTTATTTGTACACTTACCGGCTTATCCATTGTATTAACCGGTGCATGGCAGGTAAAAGGACTTGAGGGTGTCGGCGTTACGACCTATGCTTTTCAGAAAGGACTTCCGTTCCCTCCTGAAATTTCCGCATTTGTCTTAATGCTCTGCCTTGTATTCTTTGCCTTTACGACAATTCTTGGCTGGGATTATTACAGCGAGCGCTGTTTGGAATATTTGAGTGGCGGCAATATGAAACATGTAAAAATATTCCGCTGGATTTACATTCTTGCCGTATTTATCGGTCCATATATGACAGTCAGTGCCGTGTGGACAATCGCCGATATTTTTAACGGTTTGATGGCAATTCCAAATATGATTGCTATTTTTGCCCTAAGTGGTGTCGTGGCAAAAGAAACAAGGGATTTCTTCAAACGTCATAAAGAAGGAAAAATTAAATAACGAAATCATGACCACCAGCTCAGCTGGTGGTTTCCTCTGCGGCTATAAGCCTGTGGTACTAGCCGGCTCTAAAGAGCCATT
>PPYE01777603.1_pt1 | contig 13523 bp, 9 predicted proteins | sample 1559881 | NCBI WGS metagenome assembly PPYE01 (sample SAMN08240022, study PRJNA423297) | Human gut metagenome, whole genome shotgun sequencing project.
TTCGGATAGAACAACTGGTTCAGCTCCGTCACACTCTTCTCGCGTCTGGTATCCGTAAAAAGGAAACGGATATATTCGTTATCCTTACGAGCCTGCAAGCGTATCACTCCTTCTTCACGAACCGCCAATGCTTCATCAATCAGATTCTCAAACAGGAAACGCAACTGATTCACGTCACCGATCACTTTGGCGTCCATCGGTTCTATGATTAGTTCTACCTTTTCCGTCCGATTTTTCGTGACCTTCCTGAAGTATTTTCCAGCAGCATCAAAAAGCTCCTGTACCGGAATCGTATTCCGGCGGAAAGTAACCTCCTCCAGCTGTCGGGCAGCGCATGAACTCAGAATCGTAAAGATCCCTTTATAATATTCTATCAGTTCTGTAATCGTTTCCACAGCTTCCCGTTCATCCTTTTCCGGAAGGTTCTGCGTATTCAACCGACCAATAATCTGTTTAATCTTGTTTGGATAATAAATTGTCTCATGTTTAATCGTCGAAAGGCAGTTATCAAGCACCATGTTCTGCACATGAAGCATACTGTCTTCCCACGAAGCACGGCGTGTTTCCTCGTGTGCCGACTCGATATCCCGGTATTGCGTGGCAAGCTTTACCACTGCATTGAACACCACAATCGATACATAACGTGCTACCAGCTCAAAAAGAAGATGATCCGTTTCCTGTTGCGTTCCTTCCCTCCGTTCCAGATAAAGCACACCTACACATTGATGCTCACCTCCGGCTTCCACCATCAACGGAATCGCCTGCAAATTCTGTTCTGAGAGATATTCCCCTGTTTCAAAACATTGCTGCACCATTTCCGGCATTTCCTGTCCGGGACAGGAAGCATATTCCAGCCGATGCGTGGTTTCGTTATAAACTGCAATGCCCATCAGGCTGATTGTCAGCAACTCATTTACTGAGCCAAAAGCCTCATTCACGATGCGCTGCGGAATCTCTTTAAGTGTATTTTCCTCTCTCTGAAGCGCTTCCTCGTTCTCCTGAGTCTGAGGTCTGACCAAAGAGGCGGCAAAAACTTTCTGATTTATCTCAAGCACCTGTTCCAGGTTCAGACGGTTCTGCAACATCTTCCTCATATACAAGAGATAATAGCCGATCAGAGAAACGATCAGCAAGACGAAACAGAGGATGATACCAACCGTCTTATTCGTGTTGGATCGTTCCAACTGCCTGCAATACCCTTCCAAAGTCTGGTCTTCTCCCTGTACCTTATATAAATCTGTAAAAGCAGAATTATTATAACTGTAGGCATCAATTTGTTTCAAAGCAAGGAATGCTACCGCCGCTTCATTTCTGATATCCAAAATCACATGATAGTCTGAATCAAAAAGTTCATTCCACCAAAACAGTTCGGCAGGGGTTCCTTTTCCCACCAGTTTCATGTATCGATGCGGCTTCGGGGTACGCGTATATTTCTTATAATGCTCATTCAGCGACATCATTGCCGAATCTATATACTGCAATGCTATTTCGTAGTTCTCATCCACATTGGCAAAATAAGCGGCATTGGCATAATCAGAGGCTGCATCAAGCAGATCTTCATAAGTAGAATCTGTAGTAATCGCAATGGAGTCACTATCCTGCAATATCGACGGAAGGGGTTCATGCAGACAAGAAGCCATTCCCAACGGAAGCAACAGGCAGAGCAACACGCCAATCACTTTACGTACTCCTGAAGGCAAGCGGAAATAAAAACGGCTTCCCTTTCCCGGTTCGCTTTCTATATCGAATACGCATACCCGGAACAGTTCATTCGTTTTCTTATATTTCTCTATGATTCCCTTGCAGTTCATCAAGCCAAAACCGCTTCCCTTATTCTCTTTCAGTTCTTCCGGATCTGCCGCGTCTTTCATGCCGATAGCACGCGAATCATATACCTTTTCACCAATGATATGCGCGATATCTTCTGCTGAAAGTCCTCTCCCATTATCTTCTACGGAGATTTCCACATACGCATCGGTAGCATGCGCATATACTTTAACCGTTCCTCCCTCGGGCGTATACTTACGGGCATTTTCAGCCAGTGTATTAATCATAAACAAGGTCAATGCGCGATCGGCCTTTACCATCAGGGTGGTCGGTTCGATTTCCAGCTTTTGCTTTTTCATTTCAAAAGCACGCCGTCCTTTTCCCAGCAAATCAAACAGTTCATTCAGACTGAATGTCTCGATGTTCAGACTAAGCGTACCTTGCTTCATCTTGATCCAGAGTGCCAGAATATCATTGTATTCGTTGATGGTAGTCACCAGTTCATCAATGTACTGGTACTTCTCTTTCTTTATCTTGGCGTCATCAATATATCCTTTTTCCGTCAACTTATGTACTTCGTTCAGAATCCGGTCGATATAAGGATTAATCCCGTTGACGATGGCCATACAAGCCTTCTTTATCAGATTCTGACGTTTGTTTCCTGCAATATGCTGCTCGTAGATATACCGCTGTTTCTCCAGCTGATTTCGCTCGTCGCTCAACGTAGCCACCATTTGTTCATTTTCAGCAGCCCATACGATATAAGGTTCCACTACATGCACCAATGCCTTCTCGTCCCGGTTCAGTCGATGGGAAGAAGGTACCAGTGCAGCTTTTCCTTCTTCCGGAATTTCCAGCGTCAGACGTCCTTTCCCGAACAACTGGTCAATGCCTTGCTGAATCAGAGGTACGTTCATCGGTATGGAAGAAGTGATATCCCGACAAAGAGAGAGAATCCGTTGCAGACGCTCCACATCCACCTGATTCCTGATTTTGGAACGTTTGTTGAAGAACCACCAAAGGATAATCACCAGTACCAAGCCGACAATAACCAGAAAAAGAACGACCGTCATCTGTCTCGAACCTGCTTCCAAAGACAAATAACGGCTTTCCAACTCCTTATCCTGACGGGTAAAGTTCAAAATATCCAGATAGATATTCCGGTTATAATCAGAAGCATCCTTCATCCCCAGCCCGGCATATGAAACGCTTAACTGCTCCCTTATCCGTGAGATCCATTCGGGAACGGTCTTCACCTTCTCCTGTCCAATCCATGGAACTCCGGTATAAGTAGTATCTCCCTCGGCAAACGTATATAATTTATCAAGCGTATCCACTTCATTATGATAATAAAGCATGTGATGATGGTTTACGCAGTTCAATGCTTTTGATAATGTATCCAAAGCTTCCTGATAACGTCCGTGCGCATTCAGGTATTTGCCGATAGATACATAAGCTCCGGCAATCTGATACAAGTCATTATATTCGCGAAATTTCTCCAGTGCCAGTTGGGCCAAACGCAAAGGGAACAAAGAATCTACCGGAAAATCAAACTGATCCAACGCATGTGTACGCCTTGTCTTGAAAAACTCAAAATTAGACGGGGATGCCATCAGATTGGCAAGTCCCTGCATTCCATTCCCCTCAAAATACGGATGCTTGCTCTTCACGGCTGTCCGCCAAGTGAAATAAAGTTCGTCAAACTCGCGGAGTTTCCGTTCTTCCGGAGTATTCGCTGCGACCAAAGAAGCCGATCCTTTGAGATAATGATAATAAAGAAGCTGATTGGTATCGCTCAACGCTTCGTCTTCCTGAATATTATCGATAGAGATTATCGCTTCCTGCCGTTGCTGGAGATAATAATAGTAAATGGAGGAAACGAGAAAAAATTCGGTAAATGCGTAATCCAGCCGAAGCGCTTCGTGACGGTCGGCAAAGAGGTCGCTCTCTTCACGAATACGCTTCATCCGTCGGAGGGCACTGTTCCGGTAATCATAAAATTCTTTGTTGAGCGCTGTCCGCTGGCAGATTTTCATCAGTCCGATGTCTGCTATCAACAGTTCAAGCTCATTTTTAGTCAGCTTGTATACCTCTTTATGATACGCCTCGGCACGGTCGAAATCCATATTCATGAAAGCACAGAACCCCAGATTATTGGAAGCTTCCGCTTTCCCCGACTTATATAGGTTTACTTGCCGATATGCTTTATAGGCGTATTTGTAGGAAGAGTCCAGATTACGGTAACGATAAGCATACGCTTTTCCATTCAGCGAGTCGATAAGCCTCACTTCTTTTGTGGGCACCATGTCGGTACACGAAAAAAGGGAGGAAAGCAACAATACTCCTATTATATATAATGGAGAATGGAAAATGGAAAATGGAGAATAAAAAGACAGGCGATAACTATCTTTCATTCTTCGCTCTTCATTTTCTGTTTTTCGTCCATAATTCTTCATTCTTCATTCTCAGTTCTTCGTTCTTACTTGCAAATCTACAAATATTTCCGATAAGTTGGAGAGAAAATTATTTTTTCTACAATAAGTCTTTCTAAATAATAAGAGAAATTCCTACCTTTGCAGGCAAATTAACAAATAGGTAACATCTATTACAAAATGAGCGAAAAAGCACCCTTTATGGTATTCTCGGGAACTAACTCGAGATATCTTGCAGAGAAAATCTGCGCAAGTCTCAATTGTCCTCTGGGAAACATGAACATCACCCACTTTGCAGATGGTGAGTTTGCCGTTTCTTACGAAGAATCAATTCGTGGCGCACATGTATTCCTTGTGCAGTCCACTTTCCCTAACTCAGACAACTTAATGGAACTTCTCCTGATGATCGACGCCGCCAAACGTGCATCTGCAAAGAGCGTCGTAGCTGTTATCCCCTATTTCGGATGGGCACGTCAGGACAGAAAAGACAAACCTCGTGTATCTATCGGAGCTAAATTGGTAGCCGACCTGCTTTCAGTAGCAGGTATCGACCGACTGATTACCATGGATTTGCATGCAGACCAGATTCAGGGATTCTTCAATATCCCCGTAGATCACCTGTATGCATCAGCCGTATTCCTCCCCTATATCCAGTCATTGAAACTGGAAGACCTGGTGATTGCTACACCGGACGTAGGTGGTTCAAAACGCGCCAGCACTTTCTCCAAATACCTTGGTGTACCTTTGGTACTCTGCAACAAGTCACGTGAAAAAGCCAATGAAGTAGCTTCCATGCAAATCATCGGTGATGTGAAAGACAAAAACGTAGTATTGATCGATGACATCGTAGATACAGCAGGCACCATCACCAAAGCTGCCAATATCATGATGGAAGCCGGAGCCAAATCCGTACGCGCTATTGCCAGCCACTGTGTAATGTCTGACCCTGCTTCTTTCCGTGTGCAGGAATCCGGATTGACTGAAATGGTATTTACAGACAGTATCCCTTACGCTAAGAAATGCGCGAAAGTGAAACAACTGAGCATCGCTGATATGTTTGCAGAAACAATCAAGCGGGTAATGAATAACGAGTCCATCAGTTCACAATATATCATCTAAATGAAGAATGATGAGTAAAGGATAAGATAAAGAAAGCCGGCTAAACTTGAATTTAGCCGGCTTTCTTATTTATCTATAATTCTTTCTTTTAAAGAAGTCTTCCCATTTTATAGGTTCCTTTTTTGATCACCTTTCCGTCTTTATCTGTTTCCACAAAAGGGCCATCTTTCTTTCCTTGTTTGAAGAAGCCTTCGAAGCGGTTACCGTCTTTGTCGATCTGAACGCCTTGTCCGTCTTCCAGTCCGTCTACGAAACCACCTTTATATTGCATACCGGCAACGGTTTTCAGAGAGCCCTGACCGTGAGGACGATTATTTTTCCAGTCTCCTTCGTAAACATCCCCGTTACTCCATTTATAGATACCTTTGCCTTCGCGTTTATTGTTTTTCCAGTCACCTTCATACACAGCACCGTTTGCCCACGTGAAGGTACCTTTTCCATCCTGCATACCGTCTTTGAAATTTCCTACATATTTATCTCCATTGGCATGATAGTAAACGCCTTCTCCGGTACGTTCTCCCAAAAGATAAGAACCTTCGTAGCGATCTCCCGTATGGAAAAAATAAGTACCTTTTCCATGCTGGATATCATCTGCCCAGTCACCGTCATACTTGTCTCCGTTGGTATATTCGAATACGCCTTTTCCGTGACGTACATCATCTTTCCAGTCACCGTCGTACTTGCAGCCATCGTCCCAGTTCATGGTACCTTTGCCGTTCTTCTTGTCATTCTTCCAGTGACCGCTGTATTTAGCACCGTTCGCCCACGTATAAGTACCTTCGCCTTCACGCTTGTCGTTCGCCCAGTTGCCCACGTATAAGTCGCCATTATGATAATACATCGTTCCGGCACCATGCTGATAATCCTGGAACCACATTCCGTCATAACGGTTATTATTCATAAAATAATAGATTCCTTTTCCGTGTTGCTGATCCTGGAACCACTGACCTTCGTACTTCTCTCCATCCGGAAAAGAATAGATTCCGTAGCCTTCACGTTTTCCTTTGATATATTCCCCTTCGTAGACATCCCCATTTTTAAAGACCGTTTTCCCTTTTCCGTTCGGTTTGCGTCCTTTCATCTCTCCTGTATAGACGCTACCATCTTTGAAAGTATAATTTCCGATTTTTATTTCTGTAGAGAATGTGTCTTTCAACTTTCCGAAGAACCCACCTTTGCTGGTATTGTTATCTTGTGCCATCACTCCTCCCTGTGCAAGAAGAGTCAAAAAAAGTGTAGTATATAGATATTTCCTCATTAGTTTTACTCGTTACTCATTAAAATTACAGTTTGGACAAAGATACAACTTCTCTCCCAAAAAGTGCCATACCGGAAAGCAAATTATGACAACTTTTTACCAGCAATGACCTCTTTTAATGTCTCTTTGCACAAATAGCGCTGTGCCAATTCCTGTATTTCCTGAGGTGTCACCTCATTTACAGCCTGCAAAGAACGGGAGAAATACTGGTCATCCAGCCCCGAAGTAGCAATAAAAATCCACGCATCCGCCAGCGAGAAAGGCGATTCATAGCTCCGGCACATTTCGCCCAGCATATAGTTGCGCACCATCGTCAGTTCTTCCATAGGAACAGGCTCCCGGTGTAGTTTGTCTATCTCATTATATACTTCCTGTATCAGCGGTTCCACGTATTCATTATCCGTTTCGGTCGAGATTCCCAGCAAACCGCTATCCGGATAGAACATAATTCCGGCAGAAATCCCATAAGTATATCCTTTCTCTTCACGGATATTAGACATCAGACGGCTGCCAAAGTATCCTCCGAACAGCGTCATCAGTACGCGTAATTTCAGATAGTCAGGATTCTGACGGGTAATGGTGGTACATCCCATCTTCACCGCACTTTGCAAAGCGTCTTCACGCTCTATGAATATTCGTTTTTCGGGAACGGCAACGAATGAAAATATCGGTTTTGATGCTTTCAGCTGATATTGTCCGAAAGGAGTCCCGAAAGCACCGGTCACCCGGCGGATGATATCTTCCGTCACCTTACCCGACAGGAAAATGGAACAGTTGCCCGAATGATAATGCCGTCCGTAGAAATCACGGAGTACTTCCGGTATAATGGCATGATAATCCTCCTCCACTACAATTTGCCCGCATGGATGCTGTGTCCCGTAAAGCGCCTGTAACAGGCCACGGTGTGCAAGGAAGTCTACTTTAGAAGTATTGACCAGATATTGCTGGATATTCGTATCCAGGATGGTATGCAGTTCTTTCTCCGGAAACACAGGTTCCTTAATCATGGATTCCACGACTTCCAGCGTTTTTGCCAGATACTTGTTCAGCGAGTAGACAGTGATATAAGCATACTCCGACGAACTGGACAGTTCGAGCCATGAACCATAATAATCCAGTTTCTCTGCAATGGTTGCCGCCGTATACTTCTGCGTGCCTTCGCGTAGCATCCGGTTTGTAAACAGCGCCTGCAACTTCTGCGACTGTTGCCAGCGCCCTCCGGCAAAAAGAATATCCATACGGACCACCTCCTGTTCACCGGCATTGACAACCGTCAACGGGACACCGTTCGGCAAAGTAGTCCGGACGGGAGAAAGGATATGGAAATTTTTCAGGGCTTGTATTTCAGGTTGTATCGTACGATCCATAAATCAGCTTCTGTTCTTCAAAAATTCTTCTGCATGTTTCAGATCCTGCGGTGTGTCGATACCGATCGTTTCCACGTCACTGATGCCTACCTTTATTTTATATCCATTCTCCAGCCAGCGCAACTGTTCGAGTGATTCTGCCAACTCCAGAGAGGATTGCGGTAGAGCGGTGATCTCCTTCAATACTTCCGTGCGATAAGCGTACAGACCGATATGTTTGTAATAGGTATGTCCCTTCAGCCAGTCTTCCTTATCGGCATTGCGCTGAAAAGGTATGATGGAACGGCTGAAATAAAGTGCGTTCCAATTCTTGTTGAGCACCACTTTCGGGGAGTTGACATTCTCCAGTACGGCAAACGGTTCATCGGCTGTGAAAGGCTTCACCAACGTAGCAATCTGCGTGGTAGGGTCTTCGAAACAAGCCTTTACAGCATTCAGCTGGGAAGGCTGGATGAAAGGTTCGTCCCCCTGTATATTGACTACCACATCAAAGTCGCCCCCGATCTTTGTGCACGCCTCATAGCAGCGGTCGGTACCACTTTTATGATCAATGGAAGTCATGACAACTTTTCCTCCGAATGCTTTTACGGCAGCTTCAATACGTTCGTCATCGGTAGCCACATAAGCATCATCCAAGATGCCCGCTACTTGTTCGTATACACGCTGTATCACCGTCTTCCCGCTCGATAGCTTTCAGCTCCTTGCGCACTCTTTCCTCCTCCGCTTCCGAGAAGAACATCGCCACCTGATTGGAGAACAATGCCGGACTTCTGAAAAACAAAGGGCGTGTCTCCTGTTCAGACGTAAAGCGGATGGTAGGAAACAAATCCACCAGTCTCCTGCGAGCCAGAAGAAGATTCTCTTTCCGGTTGTAGTTACTTCCGATACAAATGATACATTTATGCACGATGAGAGGTTTAATTAAACAAATCGTCCAGTCCCGTTTCTTCGAAGACTTCTCCGTCCGGTGTTTCCGAACCGGCACAAGGGTCAAAACCTTCGGGCAGTTTAAACGTTTCCGTCTGGCTGTATCCCAAAGTCGGGTCATCGTAGACTTTCTTCATATAAGTTGCCCAGATAGGCAATGCGGCGGCAGCCCCTTGTCCATAAGTCATTGTACCAAAGTGGATGTCACGTTCATCACCTCCTACCCAGCAACCGGACACCAATGATGGAGTAAAGCCCATAAACCAGCTATCCGAGTTATCATTGGTCGTACCTGTTTTACCGCCCATATCGGCCGTAATTCCGTAACGGCGAACACGTCCGCCTGTTCCTTCATTGATAACGGAACGAAGCATTACCAACATCTTGTATGCGCTCGAAACACTGATAACTTCTTCCATCTGCGGTGCAAACGTAGAAAGCACATTGCCGTCACTATCTTCAATGCGGGTGACGAATAACGGAGCTACCCGAATCCCCTTATTGGCAAAAGCTGTATATGCGCTTACCATTTCACCGACAGAAATTTCGCAGGGACCCAAACAAAGTGAAACAACAGGGTCGATCGCCTTGTTTCGTACACCAAAACTATGAATCAGCCTTACAAGGTTATAAGGATTCAGTTTACCCATCAGGTAAGCCGAAATCCAGTTATCCGAATTGGCCAGTCCCCATTTCAGAGTCACCATTTCACCATAACGTTTATTATTGGCGTTTCGGGGAGTCCATGCCTCTCCTGTTTCGGTAATCAGCGTTTGTTCTACATGACGCACCTGATCACAAGGTGAAAATCCGTTCTCCATCGCCAGTGTATACAGATACGGCTTGATAGTAGAACCTACCTGACGGCGTCCCACCATTGCCATGTCATATTGGAAATATGTATAATTCGGTCCTCCAACATACGCCTTCACATATCCGGTCATCGGGTCCATCGACATGAATCCTGTACGCAGGAAGTGTTTGTAATAGCGAATAGAGTCCATCGGAGTCATAATCGTATCCTTCTCACCTGCCCAGGTGAAAACAGACATTTCCTGAGGAGTATCGAATGCTTTGCGAATCTCCTGTTCAGAAGCACCCGCTGACTTCATTACATTATAACGTTCGGTTTGTTTCATGGCTCTGGTCAGCAATTCTTCCACCCGCGCCTGCGGCAATGCCCTTGCATACGGGGCGTTCTTACTTCCTTGTTTTTCTTTAAAGAACAGAGGTTGCAAGAAGTCGCCTAAATGTTCTTTGATAGCATCCTCAGCGTATTGCTGCATATGCGAATTGATGGTGGTATAAATCTTCAGACCATCCGTGTAGATATTATAACTCGAGCCGTCTTTCTTTTTATTTTTGGCGCACCAGCCGTACAGCGGATTTGTTTCCCATGAAAGTGAATCTTCATAATACTTCTGCATCTGCCAGCCGCGGTACTCGCTCTTAACCGGTTTCTTGGCAGTCATCACACCACGAAGATATTCGCGGAAATAGGTTGCCAGACCTTCTTTATGGTCTACACGGGTATATGCAAGTTTCAGCGGAAGTGCCTGCAAAGAATCACATTCCGCATCCGAGATGTAACCGGCTTTTTCCATCTGACGCAGTACGACGTTACGACGTCCCAATGCATTCTCACGGATTTTCGGATTTCGGGATACCGGATTATAACGGGACGGATTCTGACACATTCCCACCAACATCGCTGCCTGCTCTATTTTCAAATCTTTGGGTTCACAGCCGAAATAAGTAGACGCGGCTGTCTTTATACCGACAGCATTATTCAGGAAGTCGAACTTATTAAGATACATTGTCAGAATCTCTTCTTTCGTATAGTAACGTTCCAGTTTTACGGCAATCACCCATTCGATCGGTTTCTGCAACAGACGCTGCATAGTATTGCTTGCCACCTTTTCCGTAAACAACTGTTTTGCCAACTGTTGTGAGATCGTACTACCTCCACCCGCACTTTTCTGCAACAATAATCCACGCTTGACGATGGCACGGAAAAGTGCCTTCGCATCAATACCGGAATGTTCGGCAAAGCGAACATCCTCCGTCGCAATCAGCGCATGAATGATGTTGGGAGAAAGATCGGCATAGCTGCTGTATACACGATTGTTTTTTTCCATTGAGAAGGTACCCAGTACTTTCCCGTCTTCCGAGAATACCTCAGTTGCAAATTTATAATTGGGATTTTCCAGTTCTTCCACAGGAGGCATATAGCCTATCCAGCCCTTAGAGATAGACACAAAAACAACTACGATAGCTATTAAAGCAACTGCCAACAATCCCCAAAGAGCGTTTATTATTTTTCGAATCATGTTTCTTCTAGCTTAAAAAAGATGCTTATAATTAAGCCGCAAAGGTAGATAAAATATAGCATACAGCAAACGAGTTTTTGATTTATTTGATATTTTAAAACCAACCGAAAAACGAATAAAAAGAGAAAAAAAGTTTGTATTTTACATTTTCTTCGTACCTTTACACTCCGGTAAAACAAGTTCTATCCACATAAAAGATAACAAAATGGAAAACAGAAGTTTAGTAACCATTGCCGAACATTCTAAAGAAAAAATCCTCTACATGCTCGAAATGGCGAAGCAGTTTGAAATGAACCCCAACCGCCGGTTATTGCAAGGTAAGGTAGTAGCAACCCTGTTCTTCGAACCTTCCACCCGTACCCGTTTGAGTTTCGAAACAGCAGCCAATCGCCTCGGCGCACGCGTCATCGGATTTACTGATCCGAAAGCAACCAGCTCCTCAAAAGGAGAAACACTCAAAGACACGATCATGATGGTTAGCAGCTATGCGGATATCATCGTCATGCGACACTATCTCGAAGGAGCTGCCCGATATGCCAGCGAAGTAGCACCCGTACCCATCGTCAATGCAGGAGACGGAGCCAACCAGCACCCGTCACAAACGATGCTCGACCTCTACTCCATCTACAAAACTCAGGGAACACTGGAAAACCTGAACATCTTTCTGGTGGGAGACTTGAAATACGGACGCACCGTCCACTCACTACTGATGGCTATGCGTCACTTCAATCCTACATTCCACTTCATCGCCCCCGATGAACTGAAAATGCCGGAAGAATATAAGCTATACTGCAAAGAGCATCAGATCAAATACATTGAACATACCGAATTTACCGAAGAAATTATCGCTGACGCCGACATCCTGTACATGACCCGTGTGCAACGCGAACGCTTCACCGACCTGATGGAATACGAACGAGTGAAAAATGTATATATCCTGCGCAACAAGATGCTGGAGAACACCCGTCCGAACCTCCGCATCCTGCACCCGCTGCCCCGTGTCAACGAGATTGCTTACGACGTGGACAACAACCCGAAAGCATATTATTTCCAACAGGCGCAAAACGGTCTGTATGCCCGTGAAGCCATCCTTTGCGACGTATTAGGTATCACATTAGAGGACGTTAAAAACGATATTTTATTATGAGCGAAAATAAACAAGCATTGCAAGTAGCTGCCCTGAAAAACGGGACAGTGATTGACCATATCCCATCAGAAAAACTCTTTACTGTCGTACAGTTACTGGGCGTGGAGCAAATGAAATGTAACATCACCATCGGCTTCAACCTCGACAGCAAAAAGCTAGGAAAAAAAGGCATTATCAAAATCGCCGACAAGTTTTTCTGCGACGAAGAAATCAACCGCATATCGGTAGTAGCACCTTACGTAAAACTGAACATTATCCGCGACTATGAAGTCGTTGAAAAGAAAGAAGTCAGAATGCCGGACGAACTGCACGGCATCGTAAAATGCGCCAATCCGAAATGCATCACGAACAATGAACCTATGCCTACGTTATTTCATGTGATAGACAAGGATAATTGCATCGTGAAGTGCCATTATTGCGAGAAAGAACAGAAACGCGAGGAAATCACCATCCTCTAGTTTCTCCATTCCTCATTCTTAATTTTTTATTAAATTGAAACAAGACTGGAAACCGGGAACGATGATCTATCCGCTGCCTGCCGTATTGGTGAGTTGCGGAAAAGATGAAAGTGAATATAATATTATAACAGTAGCATGGACGGGTACGATTTGCACAAACCCGCCCATGTGCTATATATCCGTACGACCGGAACGACACTCCTACGACATCATCAAGAAAAATATGGAGTTCGTCATCAATCTGACAACTAAAGATATGGCGTTCCCCACCGACTGGTGCGGAGTACGTTCGGGACGGAATTATCGTAAATTCGAAGAGATGAAACTCACTCCGGGACGCTGCACCGTAGTCAGCGCACCGCTGATCGAAGAGTCTCCCCTCTGCATCGAATGTCGCGTGAAGGAAATTGTTTCGCTCGGTTCACATGATATGTTTATCGCCGATGTGGTAAACGTCCGTGCAGACGACCGGAACCTGAATCCCGAAACCGGCAAGTTCGAACTGGCGGAAGCGAACCCGCTGGTATATGTGCACGGAGGATATTACGACCTGGGAGAAAAAATAGGGAAATTCGGCTGGAGTGTAGAAAAGAAGAAATAAAGAAAAAAGTACTGCCATGAATATACTGCGCAACATAATTCTTTTCGGTTGGATGGCGATAGCTTGCACAGCTTTCGCCCAAGATCGTAACGCAGATAAAGTGGAACGTCCCAACAC
>PPYE01130982.1_pt1 | contig 13521 bp, 9 predicted proteins | sample 1559881 | NCBI WGS metagenome assembly PPYE01 (sample SAMN08240022, study PRJNA423297) | Human gut metagenome, whole genome shotgun sequencing project.
ATGGCTCTTTAGAGCCGGCTAGTACCACAGGCTTATAGCCGCAGAGGAAACCACCAGCTGAGCTGGTGGTCATGATTGTTGTTAATGTTTCGTAGTAGTTCAGATAAAACTGTAAGCGTTTTTTCATAGTGGCATCCTCCTGAGTGTTTTTGTGATGGTTTATTTTAATTAAAATGGTGTGCGGATAATCTGTGCTGGAATTTGATTGACATGAGTTATCAATGATGTTATATTAACAAAAAAACGAGGAGAGGACAACATGAATCAGAACTTATATTCAAGATGTTATATGTACATGTATTGCGGACATACACAGTTATAAACATGCAGGGTAAATGCATTAGGTTATAACGTGTAGGTCTTTTAATCTAGTGCATAAAACTAGAATATAAGAGAAGATTTTACATATTGCATCTTATTCGATTGGTGATATCGCACTAGACATTGTATTGGTTGGTACGATTTTTATATTTACAAGAAAGAGGTGCAGAAAATGAACGATTTAATCAAAAATTCGAAATCGGTTGATTATGTTAAGAACCGTGTTAAGGCTAGAAGATTTAAAAAAGAGGATGCTAAAGAAGTCAGAAATCTTATTGTCAGGAATTTCTTAGAGATTAACAGTAGAGATTATGGATTATCGGCGATGGAGATGTTTGCAAAGGTTTATGATGAAGAAAAGGTCCTAAATGTGGCAAGTTATGCGCATATGTACGTTTTTGAATTTGAAGAAAAAATTGTTGGAACAGGTTCTATCTCAAGTTTTTGGGGTAGTGAAACAGAGAGCATACTTCTGTGTATTTTTGTTCTTCCGGAATTTCATGGAAAAGGTATTGGAAGCAAAATTATAAGTACATTGGAACAGGATGAGTTTTATGTAAGAGCAAATCGAATTGAGATACCGGCATCCATTACGGCAACGGAATTTTATAGGAAATTTGGATATGATTATAAGGATGGTGTTAAGGAATTGGATGATGAACGTCATTACAGATTGGAAAAATTTAAGGAGGCGGAATTGAAATAGCAATATAGAATCGATAGTTTATTTATTGCTAGGGTAAAGTTCTTTGAGGAAAAAGAAGATGTTGAAAATAACATGTGTTGGTTTTTGGTTGACTTTTGGGTTGATAGGGTATATTATAAGACAGTAGCATATGTTACAGGATTAATATACCCTATGCGGTAGAACGCCTACTATAAGGGAATCGTCGAGGTGTATGGTATTTCTTGTGCAAGAGAGCATGTTTTGACTGATGAAGCGTAAGCTGTGCTAAGAAGCAGTTTGTGTGGAGGTCTACAAAGGTTTTAGGTTTACCATGACTTAGCTAAGGTGTGTTCCGAAAGAAAACCTAAAGGAGAAGAGTCATTGAGGGCTCTTCTCCTTTGCTTGGATTCTAATGATTTTGGAGATATAATATGAATTGACTAAAAAAGGGTACTTGTTTTTTCAAGTACCCTAGTGTATAATCTACTTAGAAAGTGAATCGGATATGACTCCGATTTGCCCTCAGTGGAAACTAAAAGGATAGCATCCAGACTTTAGGAGGTTGGGATGCTATTTCTTTTTGATTACACATGAATAGTATAACGTAATAGGAACGTATGTTCAAGCAAAAAATAGTTGACACAAATCAATTCTTTTGGTAGAATATCAATTCGTAAGGTCTTTTATGACCACGGTGCTGTTATAGCTCAGGTGGTAGAGCGTCGCCTTGGTAAGGCGGAGGTCACGGGTTCGAGTCCCGTTAACAGCTTTTATAGGATTTAAAAGTTTTGTGTAAGACCGGTAGGTCTTATTTTTTTGCCATAAAGCCTTTGGCGTATCAAAAGCAACCTAAGTGGGTTTTATATCATAAAAGCGTTGCATGATGAAAAAAATTTTTGACATGAAAACAACCAAAATGCATGAAAATAGGAAAAAGAGTTGTCTTTTCACTGCGTTTTATCGTAAGAATGGGGTAAATCGACCGGAGAATGCAACCATATTGACAAATTATGAGTAAAAGAGTTGCTTGTATGCTGCCTCAACCCCTAAAAGCAACCGGCGCAAGCAACCGAAGCAAACAACCAGTAAAAGCAACCGCCAAAAACCAACGAGCCAGCTTCTCATCTTCTTATCGAATCTTCAACAGCTTCCCCCGGATTCTTTGCAAAGCGTTATCGATGGATTTTGGAGACTTCCCAAGGACTACGGCAATCTGCTGGTAATCGTTGCCGTCAAGGTAGAGAGTTACTACTTCTTTTTCAAACTTGCTCAGGTGCTTTTCGATGTGGCTCTCGATGTCCGTTACATTTTCCTTGTCGATTACGATGTCTTCCGGATTTATAAGTTCGGAAGGCTGGAGCGTATCAGCAAGTGTCTCGCGGGAATTGTTTTCCGTATCGGAGTTGAGCGGTGAGTAGAGGGAAACATAGGTGTTGAGCGGTGAATTTTTGAGCCGGTTTGCACCTTTGATTACGTTGTATAACTGATTATCAATGCAAAGAGAGGCATAGTGCACGAAAGAACTTTCGCGGTCTGCCCTAAAAGCGCGGATGGCTTTATAGAGGGCAATCATTCCCTCCTGAATTAGGTCATCATTGTCGCCGCCAATCAGAAAAAGAGTACGAGCCTTTTTCTTGACAAGGGGCTTGTACTTTTCTAGTAAAAAATCTGTGGCAGCATCATCGCCGTCGTGGGAGCGGGCGATGATTGTTTCATCGTTTGCTGCGTGATAATCAAACATAAAATCCTCCTCAATTAGTGGTTCATACGCTGACGTACAATTTCGTAAGCAAGAACGCCGGCGGCTACAGATGCGTTAAGTGAGTCGATATCGCCCTTCATCGGAATGGATGAAATGAAATCGCAGTGTTCTTTTACTAAGCGGCTGACGCCTTTTCCTTCGTTGCCGATTACAAGGCCAATTGGTCCGGTGAGATTCTGGCGGTACATCAGCTCGCCATCCATATCAGCGCAGACAAACCACATTCCCTTTTCTTTTAACTGTTCAATCGTGGACACAATATTAGTAACTTTAGCAACCGGTGTGTAATGAATGGCACCGGCAGACGCTTTGACTACCGTAGCAGTCAATCCGGCAGCACGTCGCTTTGGAAGAATCACGCCGTGGGCACCGGCAAGGTTTGCGGTACGGATGATGGCACCCAGATTGTGCGGGTCTTCAATACCATCCAGTATAAAAAAGAACGGTGTCTCACCTTTTTTCTCTGCGAGTGCAAACATATCATCAATCGTGGAATAAGCAAAAGCGGACAAAACGGCAACCACGCCCTGGTGATTTTTTGTCTCGCTCATAAAATCCAAACGTTCTTTTGGGACAAAGTCCACCATGACATCTGCCTTCTTTGCCTCTCTTAAAATAGTAAGAACCGGACCGTCCTGACAGCCTTTCTGTACAAAAAGACGCTCAATCAGGCTGCCTGCGCGCAAAGCCTCAAGGACACTGTGACGGCCCTCGATTCGTGAACTTGTTGTATTTTCTTCTCTATATTCTTCTTTCATGATTAAAATCCTCTTCTTTCTATAATAAAATATCCAGCCGTTCGAAACCGATTTTGCATAATTCAATGGCGCGCTCTAATCTGCCACTCAGATAAAGATAGCCAAACAAAGCTTCTAAACCGGTAGCGTTGCGGTAATCATGAATGTCTGCGTGCTTTGCCACAGAAGACGTTTTCGCGTTGCGCCCGTGACGGTAAATGCGGATTTCTTCCTCAGATAAATCGTCCTGCAGACACAAAATCAATTTTGCCTGTGAGCCGGCATTGACAAACTCACTCGTTCTTTTGTGCAGATTTTTCACAGGACCACCTGTTCGTTCCATGATTAATGTGCGGATAATGATTTCGTAGACAGCATCTCCCAGATAAGCCAGTTTCAGTGGTGATATCGTCCGGATATCGGCAGACTCATGTGGAAAATACGAGTGTATCAGGTCTAATAAATGATGTGCTTGTTCCATTCGTTCTCCTCTCATACCGGTCAAAATGCGTGTGACCGCTTGTATCTGTCCCCATTGTAACAGTTTCCTAGTTCTTGTCAAGAAATGAGAAAAAATAATGTGCAACTTATCCAAAAAAGTGGGTATTTTTTATTTATTTTGGTTGCATTTTCCCATAAAGGATGGTACAATGAGACTACATTCAATGTGTACAAGTGTCTGTACATGCTAAATATATTAAAGGAGGATAATCATGAGCAAGACATCCAAAATTGTCACAAAGACATTGGCCGGCGTGCTTTCCCTGGCTATGGTTGTGACATCTTTGTCAATCACAGGAACGACAGCTGATGCAAAAGCAAAAATCAAGTCTGTCAAAGTGAAAAGCCCCGTTGTAAACGGCGGTAAACTGGTTTTGAAAAAAGGCCAGAAAAAACAGATTAAAGTAAAAGTTACAAAATCCGGCAAGATTAGCAAAAAGGTTACATACAAATCAAGTAATCCAAAAGTTGCTAAGATTGTTAAATCTAAAGGAAAAGTTTATGTCAAGGCAGTAGGTAAGAAAAACAAAACTGCTAAGATTACAATTGCTTCCAAAGCAAATAAGAAAAAGAAAGCTACGTTGAGAATTAAGATTGGTACACCAATCAAATCCGTTAAGCCTAGCAAGTTTGTAGTTACAACAAGTGTAACAAACACAAAAGAGGCTGACGCAACAAAGCGTACAAAGAAAACGAAGAAAACGACAAAATTCGTTTCTACCAAGAAGAGTGTACTTACTATGACAGTTAAGTACGATGATAAAGCGGCTGCTACTACAAATCAGCAGACAGCTCAGCTTTATGTAAAATATTCCCCAACAAAAGTTGGTTATAAAGGAATGAAATGGAAAGCAAAGAATTCTAAGGTTGTTTATGTATCTCCATACGGTGTAGTTACTCCGGTTAAAGCTGGTACTACAAAGATTTACGGATACACCAAAGACGGTACAAATAAGAAGGTTACGATTAATGTTAAAATTAATGCAAAACCTGCAACAGCTACTCCGACTCCAAACTATGAGCCGGCAGACACAAGAACTCAGACCGTTGTAGAAGACTTCGAGAGCTATCCGGTAGGATATAACTGGGAGAGCGATGAAGAGCAGGGAACAGCTGGTAAAGCTACTAAGGGTAAAGAGTATGTGAACAGCAACGTTGGTAAAATGACAGTTGCAACTGACCCTGAAAATCCTAAGAACAAGTGCTTAAAGATTGAGTATACCGGTGATACACAGGCATACGATTATGCACCTATCTTCAACTTGAAACTGCAGAAAAAACTCGATGAGTATTCCGGTATCAAGTTCGAGTCCCGCGTGGTAGCAAGCAACACTGGTGATGTGAAGTACAAGACAGCATATGCTTACTTTGCAAAATATGGTAAAATTACACCGGAGTATTACTTTGCAACTTCTCTTAAGAAAGCAGACGCTGAGAAGAAGGGAATCTCTGAAGAACTGATTAAATTCTCCGCTGATTCTTCTCATGCATCCGGTAAGGATGAGAACTACACCGTTCCAAATAAGGGCGATGAGTTCGAGGGTATGGTATACAATAACCACTCTCTCCCAATGATGTATGATGACTGGGCAAAAGAGAAGAAGAATGAAAACCGTACCATTGGTTTCAAAGAGAGCGAAAGTGATAAATACAAAGCAGGATGGCATCCAAATAAGATGAACCTGACTAAAGGTAATATCACAGAGACCGGTCTTTTGAACCAAAAGAATGTTTCTTTGGTACTTGGAAGTACTTATACAGGAAGATATCCAAGCACTAACGCAAGTTTGACACTTTATATTGATAATGTATCTGTATTGGAAGGTGAGACACCTTGTACAGCAGTTAAAATTGAGAATGCTCCAACTAAGATGGTTAAGGGCATGAAAATGAGTGTGTCTGCTGATAACTTTGCTTATACACCGGATAATACAACTCAGACACAGCTGACATGGACATCCAGTGATGAAAAAGTTTTGAAAGTTGATTCTTCTAAAACTGATCCTGTACTGGAAGCAGTTGGCACCGGTAAGGTTACTTTGACGGCAGCTGTAACAAAGAATCCTAGTGTTAAGACATCCTTTGATGTAGAAGTTGTTGAAGGAACTGCTGCAGCGTCTGATCTTACAATTGATCTTTCTACATTGAAGATTATGCCTAAGAAAGCTGACGATGATAAGACAACAAAAGTATATTCTACAGTAGATGGTGCTAAACAGGCTGGTGGAGTATTAAGTCTTGCGTTTACTCAGGCAAACAAAGATATGTATGTACTGGATCTTGGCAAGACATATGATTTGTCAAACTACAAAGGTGTTGCATTAAGTGGTAAAGCAACAGAGCAGATGTCGATTGAATTGTATCCGGATACAGCAGATTTCCAGCAGGATAAATACTGGACCAAACAGGTACAGTTCGCTACTTATCCATTCTTCGAAGGATCTCATGCAATTCGTTCTTATGAGGGAACAAGTTATGGTGAAGCCGGTGTAGAAGAAAACTGGTGGTGCAACTGGATTGATGGCGTTGATTCAAAGAATGTTAAAGTGGATGGTACAACACCGAAAGGAAATCTTACGAATGTTCGTTATGTTGTATTGAAAGCTAACAAGTTTGATGCTAACAAACCAGAACATGTATATGAATTGAAGTCTTTGGTATTCAGTAAAGATTGGAAAGAAAATACAAATCCTACTGATAAAGAAATCAAAGCAAACCCGGAAAAATATCCGGAATATAAATAATCATGTTGTAAAAGCTGTTTCCTGCGAAAGCGGGAAACATGCTTTACAAATAAAAACCAAAACAATACTATAAAATAGGAGGTAAGAGTTTTGAAGAAAAGTATCAAATCCGTTCTTGCAAAATCACTGGCAGTGGCTATGGCCTTCAGTCTTGCAGGAATCACACCAAACACTTCGTCTGAGGCAGCAGCTAAAAAGCCTACGCTTACGAAGAAAGTAACCGTAACTGTTGGTAAGAAAAAAACAGTTAAAGTAACATCTAAGAAAAAGGTTAAGAAGACAACATGGTCTCTCGATAAGAAGGGCAAAAAAGTTGTTTCTCTTAGCAAGAAAAAAGCTAAAAGCGTAGTAGTTAAAGGTAAAAAAGCTGGTAAAGCTACTTTGACTGCTAAAATCAAAGTAGGTAAGAAGACCTACAAAAAGACTTGCAAGATTACTGTTAAGAAGGCAAGCAAAGTTAATGTAACACCGGTACCTGCAAAGACAGATGCAGCAAAAGCTACTGCAACTCCGGCAAACAACAATAACAACAATGGTGGAAGCACAGCAACTGCTACACCAAAACCTACAGAAGCTCCTGTAAGCGTAATCAAAACAGAAGCCGGCACTTACACAGTAGATGAGTCTGCTACATACAATGTTCCATTGACAGAACTTAATGAGACTACATTTACTTGTGATACTAAACGTTCTGACGGTGAGACTGTTAAAGATGGTACTTTGTACAACAAAGACGGTTCTGTAACATTCACATCTACAAAAGATTACAACTCCGGTGTATCTTACTACATCAACCCGGCAACAAAAGATGATGACATCATTGATATCTCTGATACACGTGGTGATGGATTCAAGGGTTATGACAATGGTACAAAAGACATGTCCGCTTATGACTACGTTCGTGTTAAAGTAACATCTGAGAACGAGATGAACTGCCGTACTTATAACGGAAATGACCAGCTTCGTTCCGCTGGTTTCCCAGGTTCTGCTTCTTCTGAGACATATGAAGGCGGATGGATCCACACAGATGATGAGATTTGGGAAGCTGAATCTACTTTCACTGCCGGTAACACAGTAAAAGCAGCTTACAAGACACGTACAATCTTCATTCCTATTTCTATGCTTATGGATAAAGGAATGAACCCGGAGAATTTGACAGCTATCGCATTCTGCCCACAGTCTTCTGGTGCTGAAGTAACAATTCACAGCATTGACTTCGTAAAAGTTAAATATGACAAACTTGTTACAGGTATTAATGTAACTGCTGCTAAGCCAGAGATTGCTCCAGGTAAGACTACAACTGTAACAGCTGCAGTTACTCCTGCTGATGCAACACGTCAGATCGTTAAATGGACATCCAGCGATGAGACGATTGCAACTGTAACCTTTAATGGTACTGTAGTTGCTAAGAAGGGTGCTGAAGGAAAAGTAACAATTACTGCAACATCCACCGATGGAAGTAATGTAACTGGTTCTACTGAGATTACTGTAAAAGAGCCATCTGACGTACCAGAAGTTACTGAATCTCATAATGTGGACTTAACAAAAGTAGTAGCAAAAACAAATCCAGGTGAAGGTGATAGTGTTGCAGCGAAACAGACAGAAGCAAGCATTGACTTTATGGTAGGTGGAAGCATGCTTTTTGTAGATATGTCTGAGTATTTAGCAGCAAATAATTTGGATTTATCTGATTATGCAGGAATGCAGGTGACATATCAGTTGAAAAATCAGGATGGTAGTGATGCAAGTGAATATGCGTCTGCACCGGCTTGGGGCAACTTTGCATTGGTAACGAAAACTGATTTAAATGGATGGAAAAATCCAGGTGCATTAGCAGGAGACATTGGTAACAAAGTTGCTGATACAGCAGTATTTGATTTTTCAAAAGCAGATGCAGCTGGTTTAGGAACTGCAGCAGGATTTAACTTCCAGCTTCCAGCTATGGATGCTGATAAATATATGTCATTTACAAAAATTGTATTGGTTAGTAAATAATTAATATTTAGCTAAAAATATTTACTGATAAGGCTGACAAAAATTGAATCATGAGAGGCGCTACTCATATGAGTAGCGCTTCTTTTGATGTAAGGATATTATAATATCAATCATTTTTTGATTTTTCTTATAATGGGTTTGTTATGTAGATATATAAGGATATATACATGGAGGGAAAAGCATGAATAAGAGTTTGAAATGAGTGATTGTTTCTGCTATGGCTTTATCTTTATTGATTCCGGCGGTTTCAGCTCCAAAGGCAGAAGCTGCGGCAAAACCAAAGCTGAGTGTGAAAAGCGTTAAAGTGACAGTAGGAGCAAAGAAAAAGTAACTGTTAAAAAAGTTAAAGCAAAGAAAATCAAAAAGACGACTTGGTCATTGCCAAAGAAAGGAAAGAAAGATGCAGATTGTTTATACTCCTACGATGTAGTAAATGAGTATCTGCACAGTGTAAATGCGGAGAAAGACACCAAGAATATTACTTATTGGGGATTGATTTATGGCACATATGATAAGTCTGTAAAAGACCATGGTGTGACACTTCGTCCTTCATATGTAAAGGATGCTTTCAAATATGCACACGAAATGCTTGTAAAATATGACCGTTTGGATGTAAAACTGATTTATAACGATTATAACTGCTATCAGAATCCGGAAAATATCATTCACCTAGTAGATTACATTAACAGTGATGGTAAAGTATGTGATGGTATTGGTATGCAGTCACACTTGGATATTACGGATTCGTTCCACAGTGCAACAAACTATGCAAAGGCATTGGAGTATTTCCGTCTGAACTGCCCGGATTTGGAGATTCAGATTACTGAGCTTGATGCAACAATGGTTAGCACAGAGGACAAGCCATTGACGGATGAAGATCAGGCAGCATTCTATGCTGTAATTGATGCGAAAAAGCAGTATTGGGATTAGCTAATATAGAGATATGGTGATACACACATATAATGTTGCTTATCTATACCATAAATCTTATAAAGTGATTGCTATTTCATTATTAAAATGGTAAAATATAAGTACGTATACGAGTACTTATATAGATAAAAAAGCGCTACTCGAATCAGGTAGTGCTTTTTTTATAAAAACATAAAAAAGGAGGTCAAGACATTGAAGAGACAGATGAAGAAACTCATTGTTTCCGCTGTAGCTCTTTCTCTTGTTATTCCTGCGCTTAGCGCACCAAAGGCAGAGGCTGCAAAGAAGCCATCTTTGGTAAAAAAGGTTTCTGTAAAAGCAGGAAAAACAAAGAAAGTTACAGTGAAAGGTGTTAAGACAAAGCAGATTAAGAAGACAACTTGGTCTGTGAAAAGCAAGAAGGTTGTCACGCTTTCTAAGAAAAAGAAAAACAGCGTAACAATCAAAGGTAAAAAGGCAGGAAAGACAGTTTTGACTGCCAAAATCAAAGTAGGTAAAAAGACCTACAAAAAGACTTGTAAAATTACAGTCAAAAAAGCAGGCAAAGTAACAGTAACAAAAGCACCGGTGGCAACACCGACCGCACCGGCAAAGGTAACTGATACACCGGGAGCAAAAGCTACGGCTACACCGACGGCTGCTCCGACAGCAGTTCCTACACTGCGTGCACTTGACCAGGGTTACAAAACGGCAAAGGCACCGGAAGCAAAAGACCCGGATACATTCCCTACAACAGTGCCGGAAGCAAAGATTGACCCGGCAACAGCAACTGTGTATGATGAAGATTTTGAGGATGTAGAAACTGGTACAAAGTCGACGGACTGCGTAAACGAGGATACTCCGGATCCGGAAGGATTGAAAAGATGGATTCTTCGCGCGTTCTCAGATGATAACAACACCGGAAAAGATTATCTGGAGGTTGTTGATTCGAGTACACTTCCAACCGGCAACAGTGCAGTTGGCAAGAAAGTTCTCAAATGCCACCGTGAAGCAAATTCAAAGAGCTGGCAGGGAGCTATGATTAATCTGTCAAAGAAATTAGAAGGTGGTGCTACTTACCGCGTTTCCTTTACTGCCTACAGTGAAGTGTCTTCATTGAACTTTAACGAACAGGTGATTCCGATTGAAGGTGGCGATCAGTCGTATGCTTATATGCCGACTCGTATCACGCAAACCCGCTGGAAAACAACAAAAGGCCAGTGGAAAGATTTCGACTATGAAATCACTGTGCCGGATGACATGTACTTCTATGGATTCTATTTACAGAGTGATGATGGTACAACCGGTGATATGTATGTTGATAACATGAAGATTGTAAAAACGGCACAGCCATCCAAGGCAACGGATATTCCGAAACTGAAAGATATTTACAGTGATACTTTTGGTGTGGTAGCTGTTGGTGCATCGGCAAATGATCTTCTTGGAGATACAGCTTCTAAGTTCTTGAATGAACAGTACAATGGCATTACTCCTGGTAATGAGATGAAACCGAATGCCGTTATGGATTCTGACAAAATTGATGCAGTGCCACTTGAAGATGCCAAAGCACAAGGTTTGTATATTCCGGAAGGATATGACAAACAGGCAGATAACTCTGCAACTTATAACGTAACAGAGACTGTAGACGGAAAAGACACAATTGTTAAAAAGACAGGTGTCGTTGTTCCTAAGTTGAAGTTCGATAAAATCGACCAGATTTTGACCGAGTGCCACGCAAAAGGATTGAAGCTTCGTGGACATACGTTACTGTGGCATGAGCAGACTCCTACCTATTTCTTCCAGAAAGGATTCTCTGTTGTAAATAACAAGAGCAAGAATACTTCTGAAGAAAACATGGATTTGCGTCTTGAGTATTTTGTAAAGAATGTAATGGAACATGTTTTGAAGAAAGATTTGGAACTTGCCGGCGGCGATAAGAACAAATGCGTTCTTTATGCGTATGACGTAGTAAATGAGTACATGCACAGCGGAAATCCTAAGGGAACATTCTGGAATACGATTTATGGCATTACGGATAAAGAGAAAAATGCCGGTTATATGTCAAGTACCGGAGTAACGCTTCGTCCGAAGTTTGTCAAAGAAGCATTCCAGTGGGCAGATGAAATTTGTAAAAAATACGACCGCGACGATGTGAAATTGATGTACAATGACTTTAATACTTATCTTTGTCCGGAAGATGAAGTTCTTTTGATTGACTTTATTAACGAGGATGGAAAGATTTGTGATGGTCTTGGTATGCAGAGTCACTTGACGGTTGGCAATGCAGCACACAGCCCAGATTTGTATGCACAGGCACTTGAGTGTTTCCGCTCAAATATGCCGGATATGGACATTCATATCACAGAGATTGATGCCGGTTACACATCGACAGCAGATAAAGTAGTGACAGATCAGGATCAGGCTGCTTACTATGACCAGATTATGGGTGCTCTTTTGCAGAGTAAAGCAAAGGGAACAAAGATTAGCGCCCTTGTTATCTGGAGTTTGTATGATGGTGTTTCATGGCGTGCAAGCAGTGTACCTTGCTTGTTCAATGGCTTGTATTCACCAAAATCTGCTTTCTTTGCAGTAGCAAACGCAAAGGATGCTTATAAAAGTAAATAAGAGATTCTTAAAATAAAAATACCACCCGGTCAAAATAATTTTGGCGGGTGGTATTTTTTGTGTTACATTAGATTGTCGCAATAAAGCAGCACCATTCTTTCATATAAGTTACATCAAGAATTTCAAATCCATTTTCAAGTAACGCTTCACGTACTTCGGCTTCTTTCGTATCAATGATGCCGGATGTAATGTAAAGACCGCCTTTTTTAAGGTGAGGTTTTACAACGCCTGTGAGCGGGATGATGACGTCGGCAAGAATATTTGCTACCACGATGTCGTGGCCGGTTCCGGCTTTCACCTTCAAAAAAGCGTTGGAAATTAAATCACCATCGTAAAGGGTGTAGTCAGAAGACGGAATATGATTTACTGCCATATTCTCAGCAGCAACTTTTACGGCTACTTCGTCAATGTCAATTGCGGTGGCGTGCTTGGCACCGAGCTTCAAAGCGGCAATTGAGAGAATTCCGCTGCCACATCCGACATCAAGGACGGAGTCCCCGGTTTTTACATATTTATCAAGTGCCTGAATACAAAGTTTCGTTGTTTCGTGGGAACCGGTGCCAAAAGCAATGCCAGGGTCGATTTCGATAAGAATATCGGAATCTTTTTCTTTTTTATATTCTTCCCAGGTTGGCTTGATGACGATATCGTCGGCAGCACGAAACGGTTTGAAAAATGTTTTCCAGTTATTAATCCAGTCTTTGTCTTCGGTTTCCGAAAGAGAAATGGTTCCTTTTCCGATTTCACAGAAAGGTTTGATTTCCTGAAAAATATTCTGTACCTGAATCATGACTTTTTCCGGGTCACAGTTTTCCGGTTCCATGTAAAAGTGAACTTTTGCAGTCCCATCGTTATCTTCCGGGTCCGGCAAAATATCGACAAACATTTTTTTCTTATCTTCTTCGCTTAATGGAAGATGGTCTTCAATTTCAATTCCTTCCACGCCGATTTCGTCAAGCATATAGCTAAGCATGTCCACGGCATCTGTATGTGTATCAAGTGTAAAACGTATCCATTTCATAGAGGGTACCCCTTTCTTGTCGTATACTGGATATTATAAAGAGAAGCAGGTGGAAAGTCAAATTTAACCTTAAAATCGTTTGTGTCAAGTGTTCGTTGGCACTTTTTTGTTTTCTGTAATTCCGTAGAAAAATTTTGCATCTCGTGGGCGTTCCCACTAATTGAGTGCGTAGCGGTATGGGCACTGAAACCACCAGTGCCTCATACCGACGTACTCAAAACCCACTCGTCACAAAGTTT
>PPYE01433408.1_pt1 | contig 13518 bp, 13 predicted proteins | sample 1559881 | NCBI WGS metagenome assembly PPYE01 (sample SAMN08240022, study PRJNA423297) | Human gut metagenome, whole genome shotgun sequencing project.
TCTTTGGTTCGGAATAGTGTAGTGCTGGCGGTCTATCTATTGTTTTCGGTTGCTTGCTTCTTTACCGTACATGAGCATTGCTATATGGAGGTGAAATTATGTTGACTCGAAACGTGCAACTGAACATCCGGGTGACACCGGAAGAAAAGAAGCTGTTTGAACAAGCGGCCACCCGATGCGGACTGACGCTCTCCCAATATATCCGTATGCGGCTACATAATCAGATGCCCCGTCAACTGCCCACCGCCGACTACCGGCAGGTGCTGGATACTCTCACCGCTCTCTATCATAAGGACAACACGCCAGAAGTGCAGCGGGAGATTCTGGACACGCTGCTGGCCATCCAGAGGGCTGTTACAGTGCCGCAGAAGGAGGAATGAAAAAGATGGCTGTCACCAAGATCTGGCCCGTGAAAGGTCGTCTGGATGCGGTCATACGCTATGCCGGAAATGAAGAAAAGACCCGCCTACCGGATCTGACCGGTCTGTCTGCGGGCAAGGATGATCTGAGCGATGTGTTGCAGTATGCCGCCAATGACGCCAAAACCAGCAAGGAAAGCCAGCTGTTTGTCAGCGGTGTCAACTGTGTGCCGGAGATTGCCCGCCAGCAGATGGAGCTGACCAAGCAGCAGTTCGGCAAGACCGGCGGTACGGTGGCCTTTCACGCCTACCAGAGTTTCCGCCCCGGCGAAGTTACGCCGGAGCAATGTCACGCCATCGGAGTGGAACTGGCCAAACGGGTATGGGGTGACCGCTTTCAGGTACTGGTAGCTACCCACCTGAACACCGACTGCTGTCACAACCATTTCGTCATCAACTCGGTGTCCTTCGTGGACGGCAAACGGTACAACGACTGTAAAAAGACCTACCGCGCCCTACAGTACGCTTCGGATGAACTGTGCTGGGAACAGGAACTTTCGGTGGTAGACAAAAAAGATGCCCACCGGGTGCCCCGCAACCTCTACCTGGCCGAGAAAGCCGGAGAGCCTACCCGGTATAACGTCATGCGTCAGGACATTGATCTGGCCATCCTGCGCAGCGAAACGCCCCGAGATCTGCCCCGCATCCTGCGCAAGATGGGCTATGAGGTGGACTTCAATCCCAACCACAAATACCCGACTATCAAGCTGCCCCATGACCGCCGCGCCGTGCGCTTCAAGACACTGGGGGAGGAGTACACCCCACAGGCAATGGCCCAGCGCATCCAGCAGAATCATGAAATGGGGATTTTCAAACGCATGGAGATCTACAACAAGCGTTACCCGTCGGTGCATCCCCATTATCAGAAGCTGCGTCAGGACTTCCGCAAGGCCATCATGGAAGCGTTCGGCATCTACCGTACCTACCTGTACTACTGCTATCTGCTGGGCAAGCTGCCCACCACAACGCCCAACTACCGCCCGCCTCATCCGGCCATGCGGGAGGATTACCGCCGCTGGGCGGAAATTGAAAAGCAGCTGCATCTTCTGGAACGGCATTCCCTGAATACCGCAGAGGACGTAGCTGCTTTTACATCGGAACAAGAGCAGAAACTGGCTGCTTTGGAAAACCGGCGTGCCAAGTGCCGTAACCGTCTACGCCGCTGCCGCGACCCGACCGAGTGTGAGGCACTCCACACAGAAAAGGATGAACTGACCAAACAGATCACCGAAACAAGAAAGGAGCTGCACACAGCCCAGCAAATCCCTGCCAGTGTCAAACGTATGCGGGAGAACATACAACTGTTAAACGACCGGGAGCAGCAACGCGCCGCCCACCGGAAAGAACGATAACCAACCAATCACAGAAAGGACAAAGACTATGAATCCTTATGGAATTTTGACTACTTACGAAGAACGTATGAAAGCCAACCTGCAGCAGTACCAGCGCCCTGAAAAGACTGGTATCTTCCGGCTGCGCCTCGACCACCGCACCTGGGGCAAGCACATGTGCCTGTTCTGCTACTTCACCGACCTGGACACCGGCGAAAAAATCCGCCTGGCCTGCTGGCGCGGTGCCGGGGAGCGCTATGCGCCCCGTAAAAGTGTCATTGACTTCGCCAGGGTCCGTGACCGCACCGTCTGGCGCTGCACTCTGGCGGCAAATGTATACGGCATCATTGACTGGATCGACGCGGAGCCGCTGTAAGAAAAGCCTGCAATCTCACTTTGTAACGTGACATAAGCGACAGCCCCTACCTGTGTATGGATGCACAGGTAGGGGCTGTTTGCTATTTCAGTTCTTGTTCCAGATCCTTGAATAAGTCAGAATGGAAAAACTCCTCGATGGTGATACCCAAGCCGTCACACAACTTTTTGATAGTGGAAACTGTAGCGCTGCGGTTTCGCCCGCTGATAATGTTATTGACAGTAGATTGAGTGACACCGCTCGTGTTGCACAGCTTATTGATGGAGATGTTCTGCTCTTGGCATAGTTCCAAAATGCGCTCTTTGACCGCCTCACCGATGTTCAAGGGTATCACCTCACTTCCAAGAAAATGATACCCGTTTGCTATTGAAAAGATTAACCCTTTTGAGTTAATATAACTCAAAAGGGTTGGTGATTTTCAGATGGATAAAAAGCGCTGTTTCCTGATTGGCCACCACGATGCTCCCGAGAGCATTTATCCCGCGTTGCAAAGAGAAATTGAACGGCATATCACCGAACTGGGCGTAACCGAATTTATCGTGGGACACTATGGAAATTTTGACCGCATGGCCGCAAGAGCTTTGGCATCAGCAAAGCAAGTCCACCCGGAAATATCTCTCTGGCTTTTACTGCCTTACCACCCGGCGGAGCAAAAAGTAGAAGTGCCGGAAGGCTTCAACGGAAGCTACTACCCGGAGGGGATGGAAAGCGCGCCACGGCGTGTGGCGATTGTAAAGGCCAATCGGTATGTGCTGGAAAATGTTGAATACCTTATCGCTTATGTAACACATAGATTCGGTAATGTCTGGAATCTTATCGATTATGCTCAAAACAGAAGATGCAATAAGAGTCTTGAAATCTGTATTTTGAGTCAGAAATAGCTGCAATAGTTTGGCACTTTTCGTTGATTATTTGTGTTATTTGACATATAATGGAATATATATAGATAGCTTTTTTATGCAAAACTATTCATTGTTAAACTTACTATGCCCAGAGGCAAACTTTTTTCTGATAAATCAGGCATGAGATTGTTCTTTCAGATTAAAAGCCCGATTCCGTAAAAGGGACGGACTAAAGGAGCGGTAGCTATGTCAAAATATGACACCCCAAACTACGATGACTGCAGAAGGTGGATTCAAAGAAGGCGAGAAAGAGGAGCTACATGGGAGCAGCTTCAATTAGCTTGCAAAAACACCGAAGAACAATTGATTTCTTTTTTGAGGTCTCGCCAAGAGGAAGATGACTGGCCCACATTTTCGGTTGCTGAATGGAAAGAACTGGTTTCTGAGCTGGAAGAATATGAAGATAAACAAAAGAATCTTGATTTCCAAGGAAACGACGGAGCTCTATTCGACGTCAAACAGGACAACGGCCTGACGGTCCCGGAAAATGAAAAATCCAGTTGGCAGCTTTATAAGAAAAGCCTTGGCTGGAATCCCGAATCTATTCAGGACCTGGAAAAAGCTACAATTGGTATTCTCCGCCGGTTAAGCAATGATACGCGTGAAATCGGGCCTATAAAAGGACTGGTCATAGGTCACGTACAGTCTGGCAAGACGGCAAATATGGAAGCCTTGATGGCTATGGCGGCGGACCATGGATGGAATATGTTCATTGTCCTTTCGGGAACAATCGAAAATCTTCGCTTGCAGACATTGAAACGGATGCAGAAAGATTTGAACCAGGAAGGAAATCTTATATGGCGAGGAGTAGAACATCCTTCTAAACGTTCGCAATATGGTGAACGTGCGCAAGATCTGCATTTTGATCCGAATGCACAAAGCAGGTACTTTACAGTTTGTTTGAAAAATGCAAGTCGTCTGAAAAAACTGATTGACTGGATCCATGCTGATAAGGCGCCCCATGATCTTATGAAGATTTTGATCATTGATGATGAAGCAGATCAAGCCAGTATCAGCAATACTGCAGTGGAATACAAGCAGGCTCAGAAGGAGCGAAAAGGGATCAATAAGCTCATCGTTCATTTGGTTGAAGATACGCACTATAAAGAAGGGCACACCAACGGGCATGCCCAGGCGATGAACTATGTGATGTACACTGCAACCCCTTATGCTAATTTTTTGAACGAAAGTACAGAAGATTCCTTGTATCCCAGGAACTTCATCTGGACATTGAAAACGTCCAATGAGTATATTGGCCCCAATCAAATATTCGGGTTCAATGATCCGTCAAAACCGGACGGCCTTGATATAAAGAGAATGATCTCGAATGAGGATCTGGACCGGATTGCCCAAATATATGAGGGAAAATCTTTTGAACTTCCAGAAACACTAAAAGATGCAATATGCTGGTTCGCTTGTGCTGTGGCCTCCATGAGAAATTGGGGCTACAAAAAACCAATCAGCATGTTGGTACATACCAGCCAGAAACAGCTGAACCATGACGCTGTAGCAAAAGCCATAACTCTATGGATGCGCCAAGTAACAAAAAATGGTGAATTTCTTTCGCGCTGCAAAAATGTCTATGAATATGAAACGACCAGAATAACCAAAGATATGTGGCTTGATCAGTTCAAGGATTACGGCGTGCCGGCAGATAAAATAAAGGACTATTTACCTTTTGAAACCATTCTACCGGAAATCCAGGATTTGATAGCCGAAGATATGAAGCATATCAAACTTTCTGAAAGTGGAGATCTGGAATACAGCAGAAGCTTTCATCTGGTAATCGATAACTGTTCCAAAAACGGGACAACAAACGAAAATGAATACGTGCGCCTTGCGTATCCTGACCCGGATATGGATCCATATCCCAGCCCGGCACCGGCATTTATTATTATCGGTGGCAGTACTTTGTCCCGTGGCCTGACAATTGAAGGTCTTGTGAGCACATTTTTCCTTCGTGCTTCCTGCCAGGCAGATACATTGATGCAAATGGGGCGTTGGTTTGGATACAGGCGTAATTATGAACTCCTGCCTAGAATCTGGATGACTGCAGATACTTGTGATAAATTCCGCTTCCTTTCGGAACTGGAAGTGGATTTGCGCGCAGATCTCAAGAAGTATATGAGTTCCGATGTCACCCCGATTGAATATGGGCCAAGAATCCTGAGTTCGCCTAAAGTTTCCTGGCTCCGTCTTACCTCCAAGCATCATATGAAGAATGCAAAGGCTGCGGAAATGGACTTTTCTGGTGCCAAACCGCAGACATTCATTTTCGATAACGATGTAAAAATCCAACAACACAATATCGAAATCACAGAAAAATTCATTCAGGGCCTTGGAACTCCACATGTATCAGAAAATGGGAGTGGCCTGTTCTGGACCGGTATCAAACTCACTAAGATTATGGATGAACTCTTGATCGATAAGTTCACCTTTTCCAACAGATCAAGAGTCTTCAATGAGATAGGTGCTTTTTGTGACTGGATCAAACAGATCGAGGCGGAGAACGGCCTCGAAAATTGGACCGTTATTCTGGCCGGGAATGATACTGTCAAACGTCTTGAAGAACCTGAAGATTCACACCACTGGGTGGCTGCCGGATATCAACTTGGAAAAGTCAATCGTAGCCGCCGTAAGCCAAAAGATGATATGGATACGGTGATAGATATCGGTGCATTGCGATCTTTACGGGATCATGTGGCTGACATCGATAAAAAATATATCCACGATCTGATAACCAAGCAGGAACAAGTTGATATGATCCGGAAGGAAGCAGGAAAGGACAATGTTCCGTTATTATTGATATATCGGATTGATAAAGACTCCAAAAAGCGTGCAAACAATACCGAACGTGAAGATCTGAACTTCGGATGCGATATCATAGGCCTTCAGATATGTGTCCCCGGAGATCAGGTAAACAAAGATTTTTGTAAAAAGCTGACTATTCAGCTGCCTGAAAAGGACAAGGAAGATGAAGTAGAGGAAGCAGAATGAAGATTGAAATTGCGGAGCACGGTCGCATGACAGAAAGTGGAAGCTCCCTGTTGCGCCTGATCCAAAATCAGGATATTCCGTTACTTGATCTGTTGGTGCGGGAATCAATACAGAATTCCCTTGATGCTGCATCCGGCAAGTCAAAGAAAGTAAATGTTGATATGCAGATCGGTCAGTTCAATGCAAAAGAACTGAACAGGCACTTTGAAAAAATTGAGGACGGCCTGAACAGACGTTACATAAGGACCAATCCGAAGTTTATTGCCATCAAGGATTCCGGGACAGTGGGACTGACGGGGCCAGTCAGATATGAGGACGTCCGTAACAACGCTTTTGGAAATCTGTTGAAACTGGTTTACGAAATATGCAAACCACAGTCCAATGAAGGAGCCGGCGGTTCCTGGGGGCTAGGCAAAACCATCTATTTCCGTTTGGGAATAGGTCTGGTTATATATTACAGCAGAATCCACGAAGCAGGAAAGTATCAGTCACGTTTAGCTGCTTGCCTTGTTGAGGACGAAACCAAAACGGATGCTTTGATTCCCCACAACAGTGGAGTGAAGCGTGGCATCGCCTGGTGGGGAAAGAAGGAACTTCTTCGCCAGAATTCTACTGTTCCACTGGATAATGAGCAAGATATAAGAAAAATACTGGCTGTATTTGGGATACAGCCGTATTCAGAAAAAGAGACGGGAACAACCATTATCATACCTTATATAGATGAAGCTGCATTGCTGAGTGAAGTCTATGCAAATAATGAACCTACCGCTGAAAAGCCGTACTGGGCCAGTTCCATCGAGGATTATTTGAAAGTGGCTATCCAAAAATGGTACGCACCCCGTCTCAATAATCCCCAATATGTCTATGGAGCATATTTATCAGCAGGCATCAATAATAAAAGAATCAAAGTTTCTGAAATGCTACCTTTGTTCCGGTACGTGCGAGAGTTTTATATTACTGCAACTGGTGGTGAACTGGATACAGAATCACTGATTTCCGAAGAGGCTGTAAATGACATTCATTCTGAAAGCATTGATCTTCGCGGTGTTCTGAATACAACCTCTGCAGGAAGGTTTGTATATGCCAAACTGACAAGGAAGCAGTTGAGAATGGATCCCCCATGGAACAACCGAAGCCCTTACCAACAAATCATCAATATTCCTGTACAAATGGATGGTGGAAACGGTCCGGTCATTATGTATACACGCCAGCCTGGCATGATTGTCGGGTATGATTTTGACGGAACATGGACACACAGAATGCCGAAGTCAACGCCAAATGACTACATCGTAGGTTTGTTTGTTGCCAATTCGAACAATACCCTGAAAAACATACAGGATATCCGGACCGGAAATTCCATGACATTGGAAGAATATATCCGGCAAGGAGAAAAGGCGGATCATGCGTCTTGGGTTGACAGGAATATTTCCGGCAACAATCCAAGAATTGTCTTCAATATTCAAAAGAATGTTATCAATAAAATCAGGAAGAATTACTCCGAGCCGGTACGGGAAGTTTATGAGCGCCAAAATATCGGCTTGGGCCATGCTTTGGCTGATATGTTGCTGCCTTCCTCTGATTTTGGCTCTGCAGCGGCAGAGCCTCCGAAGCCTCGTAAAAATAATGGTGCTACAGGGCATAGATCGGGAAGGAAAGGCTCCGGTTTTTTGATGAGTGAGCCAAGCTATCTGAATGGGGCCCTGAAATTCAATTATGAAATTGATGTCACGAATAAATCATCATGCCTGACATTACAGGTCCCGACAGATTTCAAACGTTATGATGCTGATTTATGGGAATCTAGTGACGAATTGGGAAAAGCGTTTCCTGTTGTGTTTGTGGAATTCCGTGTGGACAAGATCGGAACCATCATAAAAGGGAAAAAGATCATGCAGGATGCCGGAATCATTCTTTCTGAAGACAATCAGACTGCTACCTCAAATGAGGTTGAATTCACACGTAGGGTTTCACAAAAGTTTTCTGTCTGGAGCTATATTGACATCAAGGTCCTTTCGGAAGCATGTGTCGTATTGAAGGGAACGCTTGCGTTCAAATTCAAAGATCCCGGACTAAAAGCAGTGTGTGAACTTAAGGAGCCCGAAAATGAGTGAGCTATTCAGCCCGTATCCAGTACTTGACAATGCACAGTATATGGCCATAGGCTATGCGTCAGATCTGCCGATGTTCAGTTATACTGAAAATGCCGAAGAATTTTTATTGCAACTTGATATTTCGGGTGGAACCTCTTCCAGCCATGTTGGGAAGATCAGTGATCCCCGCTGCTCATGGTATCCGGCAACGCATGACTTGATTTTGAACAAAACATGTCGGATCGCATCCGGATACAGCCTTTTCGGTGATAACGGCATTGCATCAGAAAGTGCGGTAATAGGTGTCGCTTTGCGATGGATTTCAAGTGAATCAGATGAGCGCGGGGTGATTCCATTCGGACAAATCGGAAGTGCTGATTCCGCCGTTGAATTTGAAATACACCATTTGTTTGAAAGAGGTACTTTAAAAGGAAGTCTGAAGCTTCAGACGATACTATACTTGCAAAATCCGGGAACCCCAAAAGAGCAGGAACTGTATTTTGCACAGCAATCCGGTACAGTTTTGGGCGTTTTAGAGCAAGAAGAGTATTATATTGATGGCAATGGTTCTGTGTTCCCTATTGCAGTCATAAATGCGCCGGGTAAAGGGCTATGGACTGTTTTCTACAACGATACAGCGGATCCGATGCAGGACAAATTCCGAAGCGAAAATGTTGAAATACAGCTCAACAAGGCTCATCCTAATTATGATCAGCTGAAGATTGAGGCTTCCATGATTGAATCGCCCCTATTCGTTGAAGTTCTGTCTTCGGCCCTCATGGTTATTGTGGAATCTGTCAAAGAGGCGGCCGGTGAAGAATGGGAAAACATACTGGAAGGAACCGGCTTCGAATCCGGGTCCATCGCTGAGGCTGTTTATTACTTCATTACGCGCTTGCGGTGGGATGTCAGTAGTCCGTCAAGATTATCTGCCTCTATTAAAGAGTTCTTCGAAAAAAGCCGTTAAGAAGGTACATTTATGAACTGGATTGAGATCACACGAGAGGAAAGCAGGCAAAAGTACGAAGACTATTCTGTCACAGGGAATCTAGATTTTGCTAAAGAGTACTCTGAATTGCGACAGGATCTTTTGAAACTTTTTTCTGATGCACTCTCAAAAATAGGGATAACAGAAGATGAAATCGCGCAGAAAAACCACTCTTATCAGCTTGATTTGCAATTTGGGCTCAAACTTTATACAACACTCAACCAAAAATATGGTATGAATGTCCGGAGTGCTTCTACAGACGGTGTCTGGAGATATTTGTGCGCGTGCGTTGTTCCTGATCTTGTAGAAAAACGATATGGCAAAAACCATCCGGACCGTATCTGGAAGAAGCCAAAACGGCTTTGGTTACGGGTTTTATGGTGGTACATATATCTTTCCTGGCAGGGAACAGAAGAAACCACAGAAAGAATTCTTCGGGATAACAGCACCGATGAAATCCTTCAACTGGTTGATCGATGCGGTCGCGGAGGATACCGCGTTGGGCTCTACAGAGAGTTGATGAAAAAAAATGGTGCAATCGAATTGGGAGAGCGACGCCAGAAACAGCTTTTCAGGAAGATGATGGTCTTGAATACCGCTCGAGTACAGGCTGTGGAGCCTGAACTGACCTCCGGTGGGAATGAAGGATATGTTGAAAATCTATACCAGTATTTCCAGGAATAAGGATGTTGATTATGGATATTACTGAGCGAATAAAAGAGAATTTTAACCGTGGCTTTTTTGGTAAGGGAATGCAGATTCCTGAATTGCCAGACCGTTACCCGGCCTGGACTTTCAAACAGGATTCCTGGATAGCTGTGGCTGTGCCAACAGATACATACGTCCCATTTTCTGAAGAATTTGCACGGGTACGGATCTGTACGTCCAAAGATGTTTGCATTGGCGATAAGAAATATGATATTCTAATGCTGCAGTGTTTTTCTATGTCTTCACGAAATGAGTTTGCGGTAATGTGCAAACAGTTCGTGGATCCAGGGAAAAACGGAGAAGAACGGATAAAACTTATCTCGAATCCGGCTGCGTGGTGGAGAAACTGGAAAGAGATGCTTGGTAATGTTTCTGCAGACCATGCTCCTTATGATGTTCTGGGAGAACTTCTGGTTGTAGAGCAGCAACTTCTGGCAGGCAAAACTGTTACTTGGTCCGGTGTAGAACATGCGACAAATGATGTGGAAACCGATGATTCAAGTATTGAGGTGAAATCTACTGTTTCGAGATATGGGTATGAAGTAACCATCAGCAGTCTTTATCAGTTACGCCCTGTTGGTGGAAAGAAACTATCATTGGCTTTTCTTCGGTTTGAAAAATCAACGATTGGTCGAAGTATCGATGATGTGGCCCGAAGCCTGAAACGTCATGGTTATAATGGACAGAAACTAGAAAAATCTCTTGCACAGCTAGGACTGGAAGAAGGAAGAACCGCCAGAAGTCAAAAATACAAGCTCCTTGAATGGAAGATGTACCCCGTAGATGAAAACTTCCCGGCAGTGACTGAGTCCTCTTTCAAAAATGATCGTTTACCTGTCAATGTTATAAAGTTCTCTTACACAATAGATTTATCAGGCGTAAACGGTCAAAGTCAAATATAAACAGAAGGACAAACACGCATGTACAATGTTGTCGAACTTTTCAGCGGTATTGGTAGCCAGGCAAAAGCGCTGAAAAATCTCGGATGCAATATCAATTTGGTAGGAACAAGCGAGTGGGATGTACACGCCATTATTGCATATGACCTCATTCAGAACAATGAGGAAATGCCACAGGAAATTGCGGACATGAGTAAAGCGGAGTTGCTTGAAAAATTAAGCAAATATACTTTCAGCAACACCGGCAAGGCACCTCTTGAATTCAGGTCATTGCGGACATATTCCAAAGAGGTTCTGCAGCATCTTTACCTTTCCATAACAAGAAATAAAAATTATGTGGATATAAGTACTGTCCAGGGAAAAGATCTCCCCCGGAATATTGACATCATGACGTATTCCTTCCCGTGTCAGGATCTTTCTAATGTGGGAGCATTTCATGGATATACCAAGGGAATAGACAAGGATTCAGGAAGCCGCTCCAGCTTGCTTTGGCAGGTCGGGCGGATTTTGACTGAAATGAATGAATGTGGGAAAAAGCTTCCTCGCTTTCTGTTGATGGAAAACGTTCCAACCTTGCTCTCTGAACGTCACCTGGGGAATTTCACAACGTGGATCTGCGATTTGAAAAAATTGGGATACGTGAGCAAGTACTACCAACTGAACGCATCAGACTTTGGCCTGCCACAAAACAGACCCAGATTATTGATGATCAGTGTTTGGGTTGGGAATAACGAACGTGAGAATGAACTTGTTGTGGATTATTTCAAAGGGAAAAAGGAAGCAGACGTAATATCTGATTATAAAAACTCCCGGTATTTCAAGCAGCAAAAGGTACAGGATCTTCTACGAACAAATTATAGCAATCCCAAGATCTTTGCTGAAGCAGTCGAGGCAACCCCGAATGATACGGTATCCAGAAAGAAAATATGGGAAGAAAACCCACAGATCATTCTGCCTGGAAACAAATACAACGAATCCATACAAGTAGTCCGAACAATCACTACAAAACAGGACAGAAATCCTAATTCCGGAAATCTTTACTTTGATAGTGGAATAACTGGCAGAGCAAATTTCAGATATCTGACTCCACGTGAATGCCTTCTCTTTATGGGCTTCACAGACAGTGACTACCGACAGCTTAAAAACCATAATATGGAATTTCACAAGGGTGATGCTCTTTTTGCAAGAGATAAAATCATCCGTATGGCCGGAAACAGTATTCCGGTCAAACTTTTGGAGGGGGTCTTTTTACAGATCCTACAAATTGATGCATTGCTTTCAGAATTCCGGAAGCGCGCTTTTGTTCTGAAGAACGATTACTCGGAAAAGGAAACGTATTGCAAAGAGATAAGATCCTACCTGTTTTCCAAAGGTATCCGCTGCAGAAAACCGGGAGGCCAATATCCCGAAAGTCCTGACATAGTGTATCCCAAATATAAGACGGCTGTCTTTCTTTATGACTGCTTTCTTCATGGCCATAACTGTGTTAATAGCGAACTTCCGGAAACCAACCGTGAATTTTGGAAGAACAAAATAGCTGCATCAAAAGAGTCTGACAGAAAGAAGCATCTGGAATTACAAGCAAACGGCTGGAACGTTTTGGTCGTTTGGCAGTGCCAAATGTCTCAGAACTTGAAGAAGGATACATTAAGAAATATAGAAAAAAGAATCAGAAATGCTCGCCCTATCAGAAATGAAACTGCGGACTGATCCGGGAGTTCGAGGAGGAATCTGATTTGTCGGATATCAAGTCGAAAGAATCCAGAAGCTATAATATGTCTAAAATCAGAGGAAAGGATACAAAGCCGGAAGAAATTGTGCGCAAGTATCTTTTTTCCAAAGGATTCCGATACAGAAAGAATGACAAAAGACTTCCCGGATCTCCTGATGTCGTGTTACCCAAATATAAGACTGTGATCTTTATAAATGGCTGTTTTTGGCACGGACATGACGGATGTCGCTATTTTGTCTGGCCAGAAAGCAACGCTGCTTTTTGGCATGATAAAATAGAAAAAAACAAATGCCGCGATGCAAAAAAAGAAGCTCAGTTACGGAACAGTGGATGGAATGTAATCACCGTATGGGAGTGTGAATTGCGCCCCAAAGCCAGAGAAGATACACTCAGGCGTTTGGAGCAAGAGCTTCGGGAGATTCTGCCCAAGGAGTAGACAGAGTGGAATACAGAAAAGTTTTGGATATTCTGGCTTATTACCTTTCGGAATATGACACAGAGGCATTCAAGGAACTTGGGTTTCGTACACAGACAGAAGGATTTGAATCATTGGCGTCCCTGTATGGTAAGAAAGGAAGCTATTTACGACGTCTTCGAGACGAATATGATGTCGTTACCAATAGCTTCAGACGGGGGCAATGCAATCGTCCTCCCAGGAAAAGAATCATCTGTACCACGAAGTACCTCAAGCAGTTCACATATAGCGAAATAACAGAGTTGGTCAACGCTCTCATAGAAAATGCCGGCACACAATCTGTCAAGTCTGAAGAGATATCAACTGACAATGTAGAAACGTATAAGACAGAATTCGAACTTGAAAGTATCTTGAATTTCACGGATGAAAAGGCCAGTCTGAAGATCCGGACGGGAACCAAAAAAGTCAGGGTTTACAATACGGCAATCATCGGACAGCTAAAAAAGCTATACAGAGGAAAATGCCAGATTTGCGGTAGTGCGGTATTCAAAGATTTTGATGGGGTTGATGTGTGTGAAGTACTATTCGGGTCGGGAGAAACTAACCTTCAAGTGTCGGGCGTTCGAGACCAAATTTAGTCGGAAAAGATAAAGCCACTACC
>PPYE01130985.1_pt1 | contig 13517 bp, 15 predicted proteins | sample 1559881 | NCBI WGS metagenome assembly PPYE01 (sample SAMN08240022, study PRJNA423297) | Human gut metagenome, whole genome shotgun sequencing project.
CTTCGCAAGCATCATCATAGGTCGCGCCTGGGCGGCTACCTCGTAATATCCTGTTGCACTCGGAGTGCGGATTCGCCGGCGATATGAGTCTTATCGGACCGCGCCCCGAGCGACCTGCGTTCTGCGAGGAGTTCGAGAAACGTATTCATGGTTGGCATTACCGCACCATGGTGCGCCCGGGCATATCTGGGCTTGCCCAAGTAACAGGCGGTTATGACTTGCTTCCTAGCGAAAAGGTAATGTTTGACCTTCAGTACATTAAATCGAGAAACATCAAGACGGACGTTGTGATCATGCTTAAGACGCTTGGCGTTGTCAGCACGGGTGATGGTGCACGATGAGTAAGATTGGTTTGCCTGAATACAGCGTGCTCATGTCTGTTTATAAAAATGATCAACCTGAGTTTCTAGATCTTGCAATTGCCTCTATGGCATGTCAAACAGTTGAGCCAAAAGATTTTGTTATCGTTTGTGACGGACCGTTAACTTCTGAGCTTGATGCGACTCTTGAAAAATGGCAAGAGGTGCTTGAAAAACGATTAACCTTGCATCGCTTAAATAAAAACCATGGTCTTGGATTTGCTCTCAATGTCGGTCTATCTTTGTGTAAATGCGACATAGTGGCTCGAATGGATTCCGATGACATTTCAAGACCCGAACGTTGTGAAATTCTGCTCTCGAAGATGATTTCCGAGGGACTGGATTTAGTTGGCGGTGCAATTGAGGAGTTCGACCGCTCAGCTGGTGATATGGGTGTAGTTAGGATGCCACCGCTGACGAAAAAAGACATAGACATGTGGTTGAAGGGAAGAAACCCCTTCAACCACATGTCTGTCTTGTTCGATAGACATGTGGTTGAAGGCGCAGGTGGCTATGAGCCTTTCCCCTGGATGGAAGACTATTGGCTGTGGGCTCGAATGATAGCGCGCGGGTGCCGTTGCGCCAACGTGTCGGATGTGGTGGTGGATGTACGCACCGGCGAGGGCATGTACGCCCGTCGATCAAACTTGGCATATCTGAAAAGCCAGATTAACTTCTTTTCTGAGCTCAGAAAGCTCGGACTGGTCGGTCGAGCGGGGCAGGCGAAGGCAGTTATAGAGCGCACTGCTGCAACACTGCTGCCGACGGGCCTTGTGAAGATCGCCTACAACAAACTGTTACGTCAAAGAAAGGTTGGCTAGATGCGCGTTGCCTATGTCATATCGACGTTGGACCGCTGCGGCCCAGTGAACGTGCTCTTTGATATCTTGAGCAATCTTGGCGACGATTTTGAGGCTGCCGTTTTCACGCTTGCTAAGGAGCCTGCCACTTCGCGTGCCGTCGACTTTGAGCGCATTGGTTGCAGAATCGTCTGCGCTTGCCATTCGCGTGTTACCTCGATGCTCGCGGGTCCTAGGCTTCTGACTAAGGCCCTGGGGGATTTCAAGCCTGACGTGGTGCATGCTCATGGATTTCGCGCTTACCTGGCTTGTGAACGGCTTTCCTACCCCACGGTGGCTACAGTACATAATTGTATATATGAAGATTACCTTACGAGCTACGGCGAGCGTCGGGCTCATTGGATGACCAGGAGGGAACTTGTTGCGCTTCGCGGGTTTAACGCGATCGTGGCGTGCTCGGAGTCCAACGCCGACTTTCTGCGCCGCGAGTATGGACTCGCATGCGATAGCGTGCGTAACGGCGTGAATCAGACTAGGTTTATTGCGCCTACTACCGTCCACCGCGATGACTTGCGAAAAAAGCTGGGTATCGAGTCGGGGGCGCTAGCGGTTGTGGCGACCGGCGGTTGCAGCGAGCGGAAGGGGACCCTTCCACTCGCGTCGGGTTTCCCTTCTGCTTTGGCAAGGGTTCCCTTCCACTCGGGTGCGGCCAAGGCCGAGCTACACGTGTTCGGCGAGGGACCGCTGTACGCCGAGTGCCGGGGCCTCGGCCTTGAGAATGTGGTGTTCCACGGCTTCGAGCACGACGTGGTGCCTTGGCTGCAGGCGGCGGACCTGTTCGTGTCGGCCTCGCGCTCGGAAGGCATACCACTAGCGGTGCTGGAGGCGCTGTCGTGCGGATGCCCCGCACTTCTCTCGGACATAGCACCTCACCGTGAGATCGCGGAGGCCGTGCAGGGTCAGGGCTGTGTGCGGCTGTTCGACGCTGCCGACGAGGCGACCTGCGCCGAAGGGCTTGCCGGGGCGCTTGCTTCGCTGCCCGAGAGGCCTGCCGACGTGTCGTGCTTCGGAGCCGAGGAGATGGCTGAGAAGTACGGGATAATTTACAGACAGCTGAACGCGAGGGCTACTTCATGACAAGCGCTACCCCCATAGCCAGCATAGTCGTCCCTGCCTACAACTGCGAGCGGTATATAAGCGAATGCCTAACGTCCCTTCAGGGGCAGGGCTTTCGTGACCTTGAGGTCGTCGTCGTCGATGACGGATCGACAGATGGGACCGCTAAAGTCGTGGGCTCATTTGCCGCTGCCGACTCGCGTTTTAAGCTCATTAGGACCGAGAATCACGGCGTCTCGCATGCCAGGAATGTTGCGCTGGGCCAAGTGACTGGCGACTACGTGTTGTTTGTAGATGCCGACGACTGGGTTGCCCCCGACTACGTTGAGACGCTTGTGCGCCCGCTCGTGTCTGGCGAATGCGGCTGCTCCTCCTGCGGGATAGCCGGCGTTTCGGACGGCAGCGTGCCCTGCTTTACCTGCGGCGAGACTGTTGAATATATTGGTTCAAAAGCGCAGGTCAGTATGCTTGATAAGCCGAGGGGATTTTTATGGAATAAAGGATTCCTTGCATCCCTTATTACACAGAACGGGCTGCGCCTCGACGAGGGCGTCGCGCAGTCGGAGGATATGCTCTTCCTGCTTGATTATCTGTCGCTGTGCGACAAGCTGGTCTACGACTCGGGGGTCAAGTACTGCTATCGGCAGCGAAGGGGATCGGCGACCAACAGCACCGGCAACCCCCGATGGCTCGACGTCATAAAGGTGTTCGAAGCATACCGTCAACGCCTTTCCAAGGACGCTTATTTCAGAAAGGCCGTGGCCGACAACTTCATTCTCATGGGATATGAAGCCGTTTACCGAGCCGAAAAGTGCGGCGCCGGGGCCGAGGTGCTGGCCGCCGCTCGGCAGATGTCGCGGTGGTGCGAGGAAAACGCGGGCAAGACGACTGTTGTTGCCCGCGTAAAACGCCTCGCATACAAGCATGCCATGCCTCTTGTGATGGCCGTGCGTGAGAGGGGTTTGCGATGAACGCTTTGCTCTTCCCCCTGGCTTTCGTCTCGCCGGCCGTATTTCTTGCATTCATGCTGGGACTTAAGGAGAATAAGGAGCGGCCCGTCCTCAAGGCACTTGCATTGGGACTGTGCGCAGGCATAGCGTTCTACGGTATGCGTTGCGACGCAACGACCGATATCTACCGACACATCGCATTGCTGCCCGCATACGACACGACGTTTCTCGGCTGCTTCGACGCTGGGCACTATGGCGGCCTGTTCGCGTGGGATATGTGGTGCTGGGTCATCGAGAAGATTGGTGACCCGTATCTCCTGCAATCGTCCGCCGCTTTCATGGGGTACGCAATCATCGGATATATCTGCATAGACTACTCAACGCGACAGGGCGAACGGTGTAACAGTTGGGTCGTGCCGTTCCTTTTCGCCGTTTGCGCCATACCTGTGTTTCCTCTGGTCGCGGGCATACGAAGCACGATTGCCGTGCTCATCTGCGCTTTGGCTTTCTACCTCTATAACATGAAGGGGTGCCCGATGCTCGTCGCGGCGCTTCTAGATGTGATGGCGGTCATGATTCATCAAGTGGCGCTGTTTCCACTTGTACTTCTGGCAATCATCCCCCTTGCGCGGAAGTGGCCAAAAGGAGCACTCATCGGATGCTTTGCCGCCTTTATGCTCGTTGCATCTATTGGCCAGATACTTTTGCCTTTCCTTCCGAGCGGCAACAACGTTCTCGGTTTCGTGCGTAAGGCGATCGAGGCGCTTCTCATGTACGATAAGGGTGACGATTGGACTGCCGCGAATTCTAGTAGTCTTAACGGAATAGTCAACAGAGTTTCAACGCTTTCATTGATTTGCACCGTCCTCGTGTCTTCCTTGCCGCATCTCGGCCATAGTCGCTGCGATGGGAGACTTTTAGGACTTGGACTCTACGTGAGTCTCATTGCGGTTGCCAGTGCAGCCCTTATCGTCGTTTTGCCGGTGAACGGAGAGCGGTTTCTTCCTGCCGCATACGCGCTGGCTGCTCCGCTTGTTTACGACTTCTTGAAAACCGGGAAAAGGCATAAGAGAAACGGACACCATATCATAGAGGCAGTGGTTTTCCTACTGTACGCAGCCGCTCTCTGCCTTCATGTATATTCGCTCATTTACGGTTCCTCCGATTCGGCCTCTCTAGTTATGACGTGTTTCTTCGGTGTTCTCGGCGCGTTGTTTGACGGCTAGCTTGCCCTTTGCTTCACGAGCCATGAGGAGACAAATACAACGACGTCGAGGAGATTCAATGCCAATAAAATGTTCCGTCATGTTTGGCGCGCCCGCTGAGGGCCCTTCAATCACGGTCTGCGTGCCCGTGTACAACGTCGAGCGCTACTTGCGCGAGTGCCTCGACTCCATATTCTTGCAGGACTACCCCCGCTTCGACGTCGTTATGGTCGACGACGGTTCGACTGACGGAAGCGGTGCGATTTGCGACGAGTACGCCGAAAAATATTCGCAGCGGGCCTTCGTTGTTCATAAGGACAACGAAGGCCTGCTGCTCGCACGCCGTGACGGCTTCGCGCTAGCAGCAGGCCAATACGTCATGTGCGTCGACTCCGACGACATGCTACTGCCGGGGGCTCTCTCGGCCGTGGCGTCAGCCGTCGACAAGACCGGGGCAGACGTCGTGCGTTTCGGGTTCACCCGCGAGGCGAGCGTAGCCGGGCCTTCGGTCGGCGATTCCTTCTGCGAGCTCTACCCCGCCGGGGAGAAACCTGCGATGCTGCGGGCAATCTGCTGCAACACGAGCGGCTCGGAGAACCCCATGTGTTTCAAGGCCGTGCGCCGCGAGTGCGTGGGGGCGGACGTGGACTTCTCGGAGTTCAAGGGCCTGACCTTCGCGGAGGACTTCTTGCAGACCCTCACGGTGTACGATCGCGCGGAGACGTTCTGCTTCCTGGACGCGGCGCTGTACTACTACCGCCCCGGCAGCGGCATTACCAGCGCCTACAACCCGCACTTCTACCGTGACGTTTGCCGCTGCCTGGACGTGGCCGAGGGCTTCGCGCGGCGCTGGGAGGCGGACTACTCCTGTGACGGACTGATAGCGGGTCTTGCGGCCTGTAGATTGGACTCCGGGGCTCAGTACGCGGAGTGGCTGGCGGGCCAGAGGGACATAAAGGGACTCGATGTACTGCGGGCATCGGAGGATTTCGTAAGGTGCTCTTGTTTACCCGGGGCTGATGAGTTCTTGCGCTTTGACCGACGGTTCGTCGTCAATGCGCTCAAGTGTGGAAGGTACCTGTGCATTACGGCGGTTGCAAAAGCGAGGGCGGTCAGAAAAAAGATCATTTCCTAGCCTCCCCCGTGAGTGGTTCTTAATCAAACGTTTGTTTCTACTTAATGACAGGGTTACACATCGTTTATTGAAGATGCATGTTTTGATTGGATTTACATTGTGGATATTTTCTCTACCGAGGAGAAGGGTGGGTTCGGGAGCAATCTCGCCTATGCAATCGTGGCACAGGGAATCGGCTTACTCTCGAGCGTCCTAACATCGCTCGTGCTGCCCAAGTTTCTCGGTGTGGACGACTACGCGTATTGGCAGCTTTTCCTGCTCTACTCGTCCTATTCAGGGTTTGCGCTTCTGGGATTGAATGACGGGATCTACCTCAGGCTCGGCGGCAAGACATACAGTGAACTCGACTATGGCGAACTCAAAGCGCAGCAAATCATTGTGATTGCATCCCAAACTTTTGTTGCGCTGGGATGTCTGTGTGCCATTGACCTAGGCAGTTTCGAGTCGTATCGCGCTGTCGTACTCTGTCTGTGCGTGCTGATGGGTCTGCTGACCAACCTCACTCAATGCCTGCGCTACGTGTTTCAATGCACGAACCTGACGCGCATTTCTTCTCTGGCAGACCTGATTGCAAAAGGGCTCTTCATTTTTTGCATAGCAGTTGCGCTGCTACTCGGAATCGATTATTCAATGCCGTTTATCCTCGGCTATATTATTTGCCAAGCCGTAGCACTCGTGTACGTTCTAATCTGCGCACGGAACATTTTACATGCGAGCGCTAACTTTCGCGGAGTTCTTAGCCTTTGCGCGGCTGACATTGTCGCCGGACTTAAAATCATGGCCGCGTATTACGCCGATTCTCTCATCGTTGGTTTCACTCGCATGATGACCGACTGGCATCTAGGACTTGCCGCCTTCGGCAAGCTGTCCCTTTCGTTTTCGTTGACGAACTTCGTCTTGACTTTTATCGGTCAGGTGTCAATGGTGGCGTTCCCGGTGCTCAAGCGACTCGATGCGGATGATCAGAGGGAAAAGTACCTGGCACTCAGACTTCTCCTCCATACTGTCCTGCCCTTTGTTTACCTTTTGTATATTCCCGTAAAGAACATCCTAGGGCTTTGGCTTCCTGAATATGAGGGCAGCTTGTACTATCTGGCGTTGACTTTGCCCCTTTGCGTATACAACTGTAAGGCGAGTCTCCTTTTCAACAATTATTTGAAGATGGAACGTCGTGAAGGAGTGCTCTGTTCGATTAACCTCGCAACAATGGCGCTCAACATCTTTTTTGCGAACGTGAGTATAGTAAGGTTTGCAAGCGTAGAGATGGCGACGTGCGGGATAGTTTGCTCGGTAGCATTGCGTGACTTGGTATTCGAGCTATTCATGGCTCGAAAATTCGGGAACGGCATCACCCGCGTCTGTGCCTCCGAAGCGTTGCTCACCGTCGGTTTCATGGCCGCCTCTTGGTGCCTGGGAGCGGGAAGCTGGTTTGTTGTCGCGGCTATTCTCGCGATTTACACTTTATTTAATCGAGAGGGAGTCAAGCTCGCTATCGCTGAGGTTGGAAAAAGGCTCATTCGATAGACCTTTTTCAATCCGGGTTGGCGAGAGGACGACAAGGAGGCTTGAGGTCGTGAACCTTAAGCCTCCTTTTTTCGACTACGGTGCACGAAGTGCCCACGGCTGGGCTGCGGTGCCGTTGGGCTCGTAGAGCCACACGCGGTTGCCCTCGCGCGCCGACCCGCAGTAGACGTCGAGCGCCAGCCCGGTCGAGCGGGAGGTGACCGACCAGCCGCCGCCGCAGGCCTCGACCCGCCAGAGCTGCGAGGGCGACCCGTCGGGCGCGGCCAGCGCCACGGACTCGCCCGACGCGGCGAGGGCCATGCCGCCGCTCGTAAGCCTGTAGCAGCCCGTCGCCTCGTCGTAGGCGAAGGCGATGGCGCCGGCGGACGAGCTAAGCGTGCACCCAGCCGGCGTGGCCGAAACGGCCACGCTCGGGTCGATCGAAGGGGCGAGCAGGTACTCGCCGTCGTCGACCGTGCGGCCCGCGGGGGGAGCAGAAGGAACTCCTAAATAGGAACTTTCAAATTCGAATTTCACTGACCATTTATTGATGGTTTGTATCGTGACTATTGACTTGGCGGAAAGACAAATCCTAGAACTATTCGCCGTCCAATCCATTTGATTCATCGCATACGCTATTATCCCGTTTTGTATACCGCTGATGCTAGGCGGGAAACTATTGTTGTCAGCGTCTATGGAGAACTCAGTCTCTTTTGCGTCCAAGTGCTGTTGGATACGTTTGAAATATTTGCCAGCCCATTCAACTCCCTTACTATTACGTACAAAGAAGTTATCTTTTAGACTGGTAGAACGTGTAGCATAACCATCAGAAGAATATATCTTTTCATGCCCCGGATGCGCAATTGCCATGAGTTCGTCAGTGATGCAGAAGTACAGGTGGCGCTGATCTAGGTCTCCGTAGAAGTTATCTGACGTGTCATCCCAAGTGCAGTTAAACTTGGTACCATTCGCCATCAAGTTTAACTGCATTCCAAGTATGTCCATCATAGGTATCGCGGGTCTCAGCGTTTTCTATGCCTGCGGCGGAAAGAAGCTTCGCATACGCCGATTCATAGGCTTGACACGTACCAAGCCCCCTCGTGAGGGCGCTCTCGGCGGATGACCACTTGAGTGAATTGTCGTACTCAAGTTGCTCGAGAAGCCAGTCATGAAGATAGAGGGCCATTTCGAATTCGGAACCATCTGTCTTTTGCTTGGCCTGTGACACAGTTGAGCTAACAATGCTCGCAACGCTGGGATGCGCATCCTCTGCAACCTGGATATATGTGTTGGTGCGCAAGTAGTAAACGCCCGATGTCTTATCCATAAGGTAAAAGCGGAAGTTGTATGTTCCGGTAGCTGTCGTTGTGAACGTACAGTCGTGGCTAACGCATGCGTCGGTGTACTTTGTCCACTCTCCGCGGCTTGGGTCGGCGACCGGCTCGTAGGCATACTCGCTGGGGTTGGAGTATGAGGGCGCTTCCATGCGAAAGAGATAGCTGCCACTGCCACCTGTTGCGCTTACGTGGAAGGTCGTTGACTGTCCAAGTACTGGATCGTTCCATTCGACGGTGAGGGTGACACTGCCGCTGCTGGCGCTATCGCTGTGCTGATATCCACTTACTGTGGCCTTTGTGGCTTGTTCCGAATCAGGCGACATGTCAGAAGCTAGGGTAACCTGAGGTTCCACCTGATGGGCAATTGGATTCGCGAGATCGGAATCTGTTTTGATGGACTCATTGTCGATCTCGCTTGTATCGATGTCGCCTGTCATGCTGCCGCCCGAATTGTCCGCTGCGCCAGTCTCAGACTGCTCCAAGGTGTTTTCTTGCCGCCGTTCTTCTTCCGCTATAACCCTTACAGGTATTGCTGCACTAAGCATGGATACGCAAAGAACTGCGCAGAGCGAGCGGTAAAAGACTCGTTTCATAGCGGTGCCTCTCGATAAGGTGGGCGCCAAGGCCCGGAGGCGGCGCCAGGCCAACACTCCGTGTATATGTAAGTGGGTTATTTTACGGTAACACCAGTCAACAACAGCGAACTTTTTGGACAAAGTTGGGAAGGGGAGATGCTTGGTTAAATATGCCCTGAGTTTAGAATCTATAAAACAACTGTCTGTACTGGGAGGCATCCGGACTAATGGGCAAAATCGAGCAAGAGCGTTGTATCGGCGCAGATTATGACACTGATAGTTGCCTAATTATTATTGGAAACGGATTTGATCTATATCATGGCCTATCGACCAGCTATTCGGATTATCGTGACTGGTTGCTAGACCATGATGAGCGAGTGGTCGCTGACTTCGAATCATTTGGCTACGCGACGGAATGTCTCCTCCACGAGAGCAGTCTTAGCTGCAAATCCAGCTCCATGGAGGAGGGCGATCGTCGATGGAGCTCTCTCGAAGAATCACTCGGTATTGAATGGGACGACCTTTGTTATGAAACACTCGAACACGCGTATCCTAATCTAACCGATGACAATCCAGGATGGGACGATTTCTGGATTGAGCTGCAGGTGCGTCTTGAATACTTGAAAAAGCTCACCAGGGATCGTTTTAGGGAATGGGTAGAGTCAATCGATATATCTAAAGCGCAACCTGTGCTTGATTTACCAGGCACCGCATCGTTCATTACCTTTAATTACACTCCAACGCTGGAGTATGTCTACGGTGTTCGTCCAGACAAGATCCTCCATATCCATGGCCGCGTCCTGGATAAAAACGAGCTTCTTCAATTTGGCTCTCCCGACAATAATCCTAACGAACTTCAGAAGATGCTTGAAGACAAATATGGAATGGATGATTTTTACGGTGCAACTATTCAGCAGGGTGTAACAGTTGCATGTGATCGCTGTACAGATACATGGAAAAACATCGAGGGCAACTACGACGCCCTTAACCATTTCTTGGACACCCTTGCCAAGATTAATACAGTAATTATCATGGGCAACTCGTTCGACAAAGTCGATAAGCCGTACTACCGTGACGTTCTGGCTCCACGCTACCGCGATGCCGAATGGGTCTTTTGCAAGTACGATTCCAACGAAGATAAGCAGTATGGTATTGACAAATTTTGCCAAGAGCTTGCCATCTCAAACTACCGCATGACCAGTTACATGGAGTTTGACAAGGGGTATGACCAGTCGATAGATAGAATCTAGGACGCTGAGGGTCGCTCCACGACTTAGAGTAATAGATAGGCGGCTTGCCATTGTATTTGAGGTGATTTTATAACACTGGTAAATTCCATAGGTAATTTGCGAATTTTGTTCGCTATTTGCTAACCATAGTGTTATAGTACCAGTTAAGGTACTCGTGACCATAACTGCTTGGCCACGAAGGTCTTTTCCCATTCCAGGGCGAGCGCGAGCTCGCCGCGGACCGCTTCGGTGGTCTACCTAAACCCCCGCTCACCCGGTGCGCCCGCGCTGGGATGCGCGGGCGCACGAAGCTGGGCGGGTGTTACCGGAAGAACCTCTCCTTTCCTTGGGACGCTGCAACTGCAGTGAGAAAGGGGGTGTGCTTTATGGCACAGAAGTTACCTGATTCCGGAAACAACCATGTTGCAGGCCGACCTCGGGTGAAGCTGCGAGTTGATAAGCGTAAGAAGGCACCGTTTAACTTCCGAACGCTGATTCGACTGCTTGAGCTTCTCAGCGCTTTTCTAGGAGTGCTTCACAAGCTCAAGTGCTTGTTGACTGGTTGGTAGCATCTCGTGGTAGCCCGCCCAGTATTTGATTTTTAGCTCCTTTTAGTCTGTAAGGAGAGTGGAGAATGCTGGGCAATACGCTTAAAAGGTTACGGGGCATTTATGGATACAGCGCCAAGGAAATGAGCGAATTGCTCGGCATTTCTAGTAGCTATCTTTCCGAGATCGAAAACGGGAAGAAAAAAGTCTCAATGGATCTACTTGATCGCTATTCAGAATTGTTTGGTCTTCGAGTATCGACGTTAGTGCGTTTTTCAGAAGACTATGAGGATGCAGAGCTGAACAACGCCGGCCAGAAATTCATCACATCCTTGATGTCGAAAGTGATCGAGGCGTACAGCAATGGCAAGTAGAGGCTACAAAATTGACCAGAGTCCTCTGTATAAGCTAAGCAATAAGCGTAAACTCGCTACGATTCTTCAGATGGAGTACTCTACGCTCCTTCATGCCAAGGACTTCATCAATTACACTGTCAGCGAAATTGAAAAATGTTCTGGGGGATTCCGAACTATCTACAATCCATGTAGAGAGTTAAAGCAAGTTCAACGCCGCATAAAGAACTTATTGAGCAGAATTTCGATTCCAAGCTGGGTGTTTTCTGGACGAAAAGACGTCTGCCATGTGGATAACGGCAAGTACCATGAGCACTCTGTCTATTTTATTCAGTCAGATTTACACGCGTTTTATGACACGTGTACGCGAGAGCGCGTCTATCGACTCTTCAAAGATAGATTTAAATGCAGCAGTGATGTATCCGCCCTGCTTAGTGATTTAACTACACTTACGCTAGAGGACGGTTCCACTGTAATTCCAACTGGAAGTCCATGCGCTCAGCTTGTTGCATTCCTTGCCTATCAAGATATGTTTAACGAGCTACATAATCTCGCACGTAATCAAGGTTACAAGTTTTCCCTATACGTTGATGACTTAACATTCTCGTCCAAAAAGCCATTTAGTAATCCAGCAATATCTAAGAAGAAGCTTCTCCAAATCGTTAAGCGGTATGGGCACTCTCTATCGCTCAGTAAGACCGCATATCGCGGCGCGGATGAAACCAAAATAGTTACAGGCGTTGCTATCACCAAAGAAGGTGTTTCGGCTATTCCGAATAAGTTGAGATACAAAATCGTACAGGGAACGACACAAAGCTGCACTGGCGATACGTCGACCGCATTATCTACGCTAGGACGAATTAACTCAGCAAGAATGATCGAGCCCAGCGTTTTTCCCGAGGCGGAACGACAGGTTTTGCTTAACCTGGAAAGCTAGTTATAACAAGGATTGATCTTGCATCAATTACTCTCGACTTTACATATCATTTAGTTAATGCGACTGGAGTCCGAATGCGAGGATCGAATGTTTAACAATGGTCTCGATAGCACGCTCGAAAAAACGCTTTCAGAAATAATGAAGCTGTACGACGGTCATGGCGGAAACGTAACAGTTTTTGATGTTGATCCGCTAATTCTTGAGGAGCTTAAACGCCGCGATTATCTAAAATACCTAGATTTCAATTTTCCGGTAATGCCGTGGTGGTCCCTTCGTATAAAGCTATAGCTTATAAATTTAATCAGAATGAGCCTTTTCTTGTCTCAACGCGAAGATCTAAGGTCTTCGAGACTTTCACTGAGTCCTACATCAGGGTTAGATCAATTGGAAATGGGGGAGCGGGTACAGTATTTGAGGTCAAAACCCCTGATGGAGTGAGCTATGCACTCAAACTATTGAATGCAGAAGCGGCCGGAAATACTTCTAAGCTCAAGCGTTTTATTCAGGAGGCACGATTTGAGCATGACTGTAAGTGCAGGTCCATTGTAAACGCGGTTGATTTCGGATGCTTAATTACTGACGATGGCAAGCAACCATTTTATGTGATGCCATTAATGAACGGCAGCCTTGCAAATTTAATGTCTAGTCCTGGCGAATTTACACGCACAATTCTGTTAAAAATGTTCCTTGAGCTATTAGACGGACTAAGATGCTTTTATTCAGACGGAAACTATCACAGAGACGTTAAGCCCCAGAATCTGCTTTATGATAGCAAGCTAAATCGACTCGTTCTCTCTGATTTCGGTATAGCGCATATTGAAACACATTATCCGGGCGCAACAGTAGAAACAGTTGCCTCGGATAGATTGGCTAATTTTCAGTATGCTGCACCCGAACAGCGAGTAAAAGGCGGAAAATGCGATCAGCGAAGCGATATCTATGCTTATGGATTAATACTTAATGAACTGTTTACGGGGGCAGTGCCCCAGGGAACAAACTACAAACGAATTGGAGACATTGCCCCGGAATACGCCTATTTAGACGAAGTCGTAGAGCATATGATTGCGCAGAATCCTGGCGATCGCTATGCGAACATAGATTCCGTGCTGCTCGATATCGAAGTGCTATCAAAAGCAGCCGAAGCCAAACTCGCATCGAAAAAATCAGAAGAGTCGATTATTGACACCTCTGACGTTCTTCAAATCCGAATCATAAATAAGAAATGGGATGACGGCACCATCTATTTTGAGATGAGCGATGATCTTCATGGACAGTGGCTGACAATCTTTAAGAGTTTTAGGCATACCTCCTTTTGCACCGATGGATTCCATCTTGATCCGAATTGGTTCGAAATCACAGGGAGGATAATTAAGGTTTTTAATGTTGGCTATAAATATATGTTATGTTGAGGTTAGCAAAAACAGTACGTGACATAAAAACTATCAAAAAGTAAAAAAGAGAAAGGAGGTT
>PPYE01385401.1_pt1 | contig 13516 bp, 10 predicted proteins | sample 1559881 | NCBI WGS metagenome assembly PPYE01 (sample SAMN08240022, study PRJNA423297) | Human gut metagenome, whole genome shotgun sequencing project.
CGGATATCGTCGTCGAATTTGAAAATGGAAGCATCGCCAATATCGAGGTACAAAAAATCGGCTACCGCTTTCCCGGCGAACGCGCTGCCTGTTACTCTGCAGACCTTCTGCTTCGCCAGTACAAGCGCGTCAAAGACCGTGACTCCAAAAACTTCAATTACAAAAACATCCGGCCGGTTCATGTCATCGTTTTTTTTGAGCACAGCCCAAAAGAATTTCATGCGTTTCCGGACACCTATCTGCATTCGTTTCACGCAGTATCCGACACAAAACTGGAAATGAATCTTTTGCAGAATTTTTTGTTCGTACCCCTTGACATTTTCCACAAAACCATGGAAAATAAAGATATCAACACAGAGTTGGAAGCTTGGCTTACTTTTTTAAGCACGGATGATCCGGAGCAGATTTATAATCTCATCCGGAAATTTCCAATATTTGGGGATATGTATGAAGACATCTTCCAACTCTGTCAAAACACGGAGAAGGTGATGAACATGTATTCCAAAGAATTAGCCCAGTTGGACCACAATACCGCTGAATATATGGTTGATGAAATGCAGAAGGATTTGGATAAAGCAAGGAACATCATTCAGAAAAAAGATGACGAACTGAAGCTCAAAGAGAACACCATTCAGAGCCAAAATGACGAACTGAAGCTCAAAGAGAACACCATTCAGAGCCAAAATGATGAACTGAAGCTCAAAGAGAACACCATTCAAAGCCAAAGTGCCGAACTGAAGCTCAAAGAGGACACCATCCAAAGCCAAAATGACAAACTTGCAAAAGCTTATGCTTTGATTGAACAGCTCCAAAACACTTGATACTAATTGCAAATAACAATAAGCCCAAAAGTTTCCTAGCCTACTAAAATGGTGTGTTAGGAAACTTTTCTTTATCCTCTTTTTTACCAAACGTACTTTTTCAATGTTCAAGCACATTAATATTTTTCTTCTCGTAACGTTCAAACATATTTGCACACTTCTTGAACACATAATCCCATCTTATTGTAAAAATTTGTTATGCTTTGATTGTTGATTCGTTTTTATACGAACTGGAAAGGGGCACACTATGGACAGGGATAGATTTCAAAATATGTATACACTTTATACATATTGTTATTTAATCGTACTTTTTTCGCAATTACAGAAAACAATTACAGAATCTTCTTATACGGAAACAGATTCTCCCCAAAACCAAAACTAAACTTATGAGCTATTTGCAAGGAGACAAATGAAATGAAGAACAAATTGAAAAATTATTTTCAAACACAATTTCATTTTTCATCGCTGGAAACAGACAAGATTTTATATGGTTTGGAAGCTCTCGTCTCTGAATCTGTAAAATTTCTCATTTTACTTTTTATCGCTCTGTCTCTTGGCTATGCGGATGAAATGCTGGTCGCTACGATTGTTCTTTTGTCCATTCGCAGCAATTCCGGTGGTCTGCACTTTTCTCATTTTTTCAGTTGCCTTGCATTTACGACGGCATTCTATGCTGCTGTCATTGGTTTAGCACAACACCCATTGCCCCCCAAACTCTTTTCCTTAGGTTTGGTTCTGGCTCTTGGTGTCTTTGCTTTGGTTGGACCAATTACTTCCCTCATGCGTCCACGTCTACAGCCCCAAGATGTACAGCACTATTCTAAACGAGTGATTTTCTTACTGCTGATATACTCTTCCATTTTAATCCTGTTTGAAACACTTCCCTATAGAAATGTTATCTATTGGGTTATCGTGTTGCAAATATTTCAATTATTATGCGCAAGAATTGCGCGGAAAGGAGAAATCTATGAAGAAGTTTATGACACCGAAAATTTATAAGCTGTGTACAATGTGTTTGGCCTTGACCGGTATTATCACAATTAAACATGCCAGCCTCTTCTTTTTTGGAGAGCCAAAATTTCCCACCAAATAGGGCTACTTTTCAAAGCACTCTCTTTAAACAATGAGAGTGCTTTTTCCTATTATAGCAGAAAAGCAGATATAATTTTCATCTTCATAAATTTTATTTTCTACCATAAAATCTATTTTATACTTTTTTGCTAATTGCTTTACATTGTATAATCCGATTCCACGTCCCTCTCCTTTGGAACTAACCCCTTTGTCAAACATTTTCTTTAATTCTGATATTTTTAATTTTTCATGAGGATTGGCCACCTGTATACTAATCCCATCCTCTCTTTTGATTTCTAACCTAAGGAATTTTGTTTTCCCATTTTCTACCATATCCTGAATGGCATTGTCTAACAAAGTTCCAATTATTTCAATCATATGTATATCCTTAACACCACAATCCGACAATTCACAAGACAATTTCATTTTTATATGTATCCCCGCTTCTTGTGCTTCCATAATCTTTTCATATACATGCGCTATAATAATTGGATTTTCTAATACTAAAACATCTGCTGGCATTTCATAATCTTCTAATTTCCCAAGATACTCCCTTTGCGCCTCTACCAACATTTTATAATCACCATATAACTTATGCATAGAATATACAGCATCCATTTGATTTCGAAATTTATGCTGTCTCCTTCTGATTTGATCAATCACACTGCAAAATGCTTCAAAATATTTTTTGCGAATTTTCTCTTCATAACGGTATTTTAACAGCCGAACAGACAATACCCACATTAATAAAACAGCCATACTTATATAAATGTAATCTATCAGATCCAATTGCAGTGTTATCCGCAAATTAGTAAATGCTGTAAGCATAAGAACCAAACTAAAAATCACTACCGCAATATATGAAACTTCTTTCTTTTTACACCAATCTTTTAAATCTCTAATTGGTAAATACGTTGAAATTATAATACATAGCACCAAACCACATAAAGAAGCTAATAAATTATTAACCTCATCCGGTAAGATTCCACGGACAATAAACGCAAAAGGAAAATAGCAAAGCAATTCTACAAGTCCAACCATAATTATATTTAGTATAACCACAATAATACTGTTTTTCCAGGTTTCTTTATAAGAAAATTTAACATATAACAAAATAATCAAATAACTTCCCGTAGTCAATACATTTGGGACCAAAAGAACGTACATCAACGTAAACACCGAAAATACAATTGCATTTATTACAGGAATTTGCCTTTTCTCTCCTACCAGCCCATTTATCACAAAAATTGTACATAACAGTTCCAACAAAGTTGCACCGGCGACAAGCAAATATGACACCATCTTTTTACCCCCGTTTCACATATTCCTCGTACTCTTTCCGAAATGTCCGTTTTAAAACAGATCCCATGCTGATCTGTTTCGTTATTCCCTTTAATTTTACAAACTGATTCACATAGTCTACCGCTTCAATATATGCAATATTTACCGCAGTCCCTTTGATCGGGATTAGAAAGACTTCATCCTGCACCTGCTCAAGAAAATGCTTCAATGGAAAATTAGGCACTTCGATGCATTCGTCCCCATCATATACATGCAGGGTACGATTTTGATATACAACATAGCGAATATCTGCCACATCCACCGGATAGATGATGCCATCATTTCGAAAATAGATACGCTGCGGAAGCTTGGAACTTTTCTCACCTCGTGTCAGCACTTCTTCAACAATCTGCATTACTTTCTGCTCATCAATCGGTTTTTCAATATAATCATAGCAATGCACGCGATGAAGCAAATCTGCTTCCAAACCGGCAAGTGATGTGATAAACACCACCTCTGCACATGCGCTGGATGGACACTCTTTTATTTTTTCCGTGAAATGAATCCCGGAAAAGTCATTTTTAATTTGTGGGCGTAAAATAATATCGACTAAAAACAGATCAATATGATGCGTCAAGGCACAACCAAGAGCCTCTTCTTCATTCGAAAAGGCAAATACATTGATATTCAAATTCATTGATTCTATCAACCTAATCAGTTTGTTTCTTGTTAACTCATTATCTTCCAATATAAGTATCTGTTTCATCTTATTCCTTCAGGCTGGATTTTAATAAACTAATAAAGTACTCAAGTAATCGAATCATAAATTTTGTACTTTTTTCTTTGGAAGCACTTGTAATAACCTGTTTAAATATTTCTTCTTCATCAAAAGAATCACCGGCAACAAAATAGTTTAAATCGACTTCATACTCACGATGAATCTGAATTGCCTTATCCAAAGTCATCATTGTTTTGCCACTCTCGATCTTTTGATAAGAAGAAACATCCCAAAACAATTTGTCAGCAAATTCCTGCTGAGTAAGCATAAGTTTTTCTCTAAGTTCTTTTAATTTTCTCCCAATCTCTACGACTTCCTCATCGCTTATCATTCTATCCATTGCCAATGTACTCTCCTTTTTCTTTCATCATATAACAGAAAAAAGGATAATGGTATGGATTTATATTCTGCAATATCAGAATTTAATTCCTTACGATCACTTTGACTTTTGCCATTGCACCATTTTGTGTAATTGCATAAACCGTTGCCTTTTGTAAAAGCATGCACTTGTAAAGAACGCCCAACCACAATTTTCTTACCGTTCCTAATGCGGTATTCCCGGACTTCGTATTTATATCCGGTATTTTTCTTCAGATTCCTATTTACATAAGAGGTTTTTCCCGGTGAGGAAATAATAGCAATTCGTTGCAATTTCCGAATTTCTTTTTTATCATTGCATCTCGATGCATAGACAAAATATCCATCCGCACCTTTTACCTTTTTCCAGTTTATGATCTGTTTTCTCTTTTGGGACACGATAGGCTGAATCAATGCCGGCAATATCTGCACGGAAGCCACTGTATCTTCCGGTATCTTCGTTAATTTTGGTGTCTCTGTTGGTTTTGGCGTTTCTGTTGGTTTTGGCGTTTCCGATACCTGTGAATTTTTCTCAAGTTTCGGAATCACCGTACTTTCTTTGGTAATTTCAAACATCCCCTGCGCATCTTCAAACAGTTTACCACAATCTTTACAGATGTAGTATTCCTTATTGCCTTCCTGAACTTCAGTCGCCGCTGCAGCAGTTACTTTATCAAGATTATGGCGGCATTGCGAACGCTGCACTTCTACTTCCACGATTGTCATTTCATAATTTGCCGCATCTGCGCCGGTATAAACCGCTTTGATTCGTATATATTCTTGCACATTTTTCGTATCCATAATATACCGTACTATTGTCATTTTTTTCAAAACCGGATAAGCATCCGCATTCTGTCCGGAAAGATTTTGATACCATACCTGCGTTCCATCAGAAACCTTTTGATTTAGCAGATAACACACTTCTCCGGATGCAAAGGATGCCTGTGTCTGATTGATGTTATAAAAAACTGATTTCTCATAATCTCCTTATCTCCTTTTTACCACACAATTTCATGTAAGTTCATTACTATTCAAATATTTTTTCCTGATATCCGGCTGTTTTATATTTCGCAACTGCATCAGCCACTTTTCGCAGTTCAGGATCCGTAATATGATCTAAAATTTTCAATCGTTTCTCACTAATCACTTCCTCGGACCGGCTTTTCCGATAATCTTCTTCGGTCATATGCCAGTATTCAAAAAAACCTTGATAATATTTTTTTAATTTTTGAGCAATCAATAATCCTTCCGGATCCAAGTCTCCCGCATAGTATATTTTAGTATCCGATTTTGCCAAAAGTTCTAAACCGAGAAGTGCAGAAAGCCTTGGCTGTCCATTCATACACATATAAGCTTCTTCTCCTGTTGCCTTCGCACATAGCAAGGCAAAGATTGAAGGATTTTCCACAATCCGGATACGATGATTTGGGCATTCAATTTTTTCACATTTGGCAAGAACTGCAAGGGGAATCTGTACCATCTCTCTTTCCTGTAAAAAACCTTCAATCCCCGCGTGTACTGTGCCTTCTTTTTTTCTCGCAGAAATCCCATAAAACATCATGTAGTTGGACACCTGATCTAACATCAGTCCAACAGAAAGATAACATCTATGTCGCTGCAAAGAAGGAAAGACTTTATTTTCAGGCAAAACAAGCTGACGGTCTTTATTCATACGCTGTATGAGACGATATAACAGATTTCCTGATATCGTACCTGCATCAAACGCATGTGGATTACCGGTCACACGCGATGCAAATATAGCAAGGTGCTCAATCCGGTTACTCCAAAATGGAAGTGCATTTATCATATCCGCCGCCAATTCCAATTGAATTTTCCAGTTTTCTAACGGCTCCTTTCTGGCAGGTTTCACTTCTTCTTTTATTACTGTCAAAAATTGTCCCGCAGGTGTATTCTCCTGCTTTTCAGAAAAATCATTCCATATTTTTCCACATTGTTTTCGTCTTTCCGCCTCTTTCTCCTTTTTCCCTTTTATCGGACCACCAAAATACAACTCCAGCAAACGTTCTGCTGTAACATCGCCAAACCTGCTTGCTGATAATGCTTTAACAAAGGTCGAGGCGGATATTGATACACTCTTTTTCCCATGATAATTTTTGCAAAAAAATCCTTCCAGTGTTTCAATATCCTGTACAGAAAATCCCGTTATTTTGATAGTTCCAGCAAAGCTCGCATAAGAACTGTATTTTTTTCGGAATGCTTTCAATATTCGATCCCATATTTTATCCGATTGAAAATATGTCAGGCACTCTTTCTCATAATGATCCAATCTCTTCGCTCCTCTTCTCTACCATTTGCTCATTTTCCAAAAACTCTTTGGCATGTCCATTCCAAAGATACGGCATGATTGTGACAAATTTTGCATTCTGTGGACGCTGCAACTGATAAATCGCCAAGGCATCTAATGTATCACAATCCCCCCAAAGCACTTGGGAATTGATAATAAAATCAAATTCAAATTCGGTCATTAACCGGAACATATCCCGGATATTACGATTGTCCACTCCGGCAAATGCTTCATCCAGAGAGATCAGACGCGGAGCATCCTCTCTTCCTCCCTGATACTTCGCAACAACTGCGGAAAACAATGGAACATACATTGACATCGCTTTCTCACCACCGCTGAATGTACCAAAAACATTATTGGTTAATTCTTTAATACGTTCCCCTGTCTTTTGTGAGAACAATTGAAATTCAAACCACTTTCGATAATCCAGCGTCTCTTTCATCACCTGATAAAATGATACTTCACCATTCTGATCCTTGGAATTACGCCTTGCTTCTTCTACTTTCGACCGAAAATGTGTGGATAATCGGGAGGCTTCTTCCTCACTCATCAAACGATAATCTTTTTTAAGCAATTGAACCAGTTCCCTGGTATCCAGCTGATCTTCGCTTTCTGCTGTTTTGCTTCTCCAGCGGAGACTCAGTTTCAAACCGCTTGATGTATTCATTCCGCTCATCAGATGATTCATCTTATCAACCCAGGCATTGGAAGCATTGATTTTTCCACGGATCTTACGGCTCACAGTATTCGCCAGAATATCCTCAAAAAGTTCGCGGTCTCCGGCTTTGATCAAATCCTCCAATTCTGCAATATCTTCTTGCAGATATTGCGGCAATTGAACAAACGGGATCTGAGTTCCCTGATATCGCGCCTGAATATCAATTCTCTGTGCATTTATCTCTCCCTGCGCAGACTCTTTATCGGTTTCTTCAAACAATTTTGTCAAGATTAATTGATATTCATTCAATGCTCCTCTGTTTTCATAATATACCTGATTCAATTTTTGATTCACTTCATTCCGGCTTGCTGCGCCGACCTGTGCTCCCAATATTTTACACACTTGCTCTACCGCGATCTCTTCGTCATCGAAAGTGACATACTCTAGGCTTTTTTCCGCAAGATATACCTTTTTCAGAAGTTCCTTTCTTTCGCCATATCTTACGATCTTCTCCTGCAAATTTTCTATCTGCTCCAGTAGGCGGGCTATCCGGCCTTCATTTTCTGTCGCTTTTCGTACACATTCCCGGGATCTCCTTGGGTAATTTTCCAGCCATATTACACAATCATCCAGTCGGTCTTTAATCTGATCATAGTCTGTCAGTTTCAACTGTTCACAGACCGACTCCCATTCTTTCTGATACTTTCCAAGTGCACGTTCTGCAACGGAAATATCATACCGGATCTGCTCCATATCCGCTTCCAGATTTTCCAACTGCTCAACTAACGTCTGTATCGTCTGGCAGCTCCGCAAATACATTTCATGAGCGGAAGACAACTGAAGCAGCTGACGATCATATTCATCTGCAGCAGAAGCTGCCTGCTCAAAAGCCTGGTACGTACAATCCAGGTACAGTTTCTTTGCAATTTCATAGGCACTTTCTTTTTTCTCACGCAACTTGTCTCGAAGTATCGATATTTTTTCTTCCAACTGTCTTTTTTCCTGTTCGATCCGCTCAATTTCGCGGATGATATTTTCCATTTTCTGACATGCTTGGCGTAATTCTTTGTCATCCGGCAGATTATTGTATTCCTGCTGTAATACTATTTTTCGGATCTCTAACTGCTTATTTTTCTCCTGCAATTTTGATATTTCTCCGGAAAGTTCCTCAATCCGTTTCTCACATTCCGCAATCTTAGCAAGGCGGTTTCGTTCCCTCGCGCGGACACCGAGCAAACCGGCTTCGTACTCGCCGGTTATCGTACCATTGATGATGCCCAATTGATAACTGCCATCCTTCCGGATCGATACAACCCCACTGTCTTCATAAGCAATATTAGAAAGTATTCCGGTAAGACGCCGGTTGGAGAAAATATTATTTACTTCATCATTTAATTCCAATACGTCAAGCAAACTTCGTTCCGGCTGATATGACTGCACAAACAAATAACGTTCTTCACAGCCGGCTGCCTGAGTAAGTACCTGCTCACGATACTGCTCTTCTACCACCAGTGCATCTAAAATACCCATATTGAGCAGTGCCTCCTCCAGATGATTACACGCCGTCTCATCCATTGCATTTCCAAACTCGATTACTTTATAAAATTCATGATAAGGAATTCCTAATTCATCCAAGCGTTTTCTATTTTTAAGCACTGCCTCACTTCGTGGCGGCTCAGGCTCTTTTTGATTCTTCCATGCCTCCAGTTCTTCCTCGGTTTCCTGACGCTCTTTTTCCTTTTCACGAAGTTCTTTTTCGTTTTCATGCCATAGGGAATCCAGTTCCCATTGAATCTGCATTTTGGTCTCATTCACCTGTCCACGTATCTGCGTAAAATCTGAACTCATCTCGTAGGAATCAATAAAATGGGAAAAACTTTCCATCTGTACCGTTTCCAGTACCAGCTCCTGGTTGTTCTGATTCCAATGATAAATCTTCTCCTTCCATTCACTCCGAGTTTGCACAAACATCGTTTCCTGCTCTGTAAAATGTCGTTCTTCCTGATCCAGTTTTTTTCCGATCTGCTCGCGTTGCTGCATCATTTCATCAATCTGGCGCTCCAGATATCTGGTTTCTTTTAAAATTTCCAACGTCTGATCAATCTTTTCATGTGTGTCTTGAAATTGTTTTCTATGAGTATCGTAAGAAAACTCTTTGTTCAAGTTTTGTAAAAATTCCTGTTGAAAAAAAGTATGCTCCTCAAACGCCATATCGCCTGCCTCTGATTCCATTTCTTCCAACAATTCATGAATCTCTTTTTCTTCCTCGTACCGACTTGTCTCCCGGTCTTCCTTACGTGTTGCAATATCCAATTGCTGTTCTTTCTTCGTAGCCAAAAAACCTTCTTTTTCTACAAGTGTAGTCTTGCTGTGACGTATTTCTTTACTTAATTCTGATTCACGCTTTTTCAAATTCCAAGCATCACTTTGATTCAATGTTTCCTTCTCTTTTTCTCGGGAAATACGCTCTGACTCCAGGTCATCCAACTCTTTTTTCAGGCACTCCGCAGCTGCGCGGCACTCTTCTAATACTTTCGTTTGATTTTCTTTTTCCCTCTGAATTTTATCATACTCTTTGCTCTGTGATTGATATGCATTTGCCTTTTCGTACAATACCAAATCATTGTATTTTTGAAAAACCTGTTGTATCTTTTTTGCCGCCTGATATGCCATCTGACGTGACTTCAAATTCATTGTCATTGTATCCATATTTTCAATTGCTTCTGACATCGGACGCAAATCTTCATCCGATAAAGGCTGAAGCGAGTCACTCAGAATCTCATTAATTACCGAAGGCTTAAAATCTTTGGAAAGTTTCGGTGTACGAAGCTGGATCAAAAGATCGATCATTTCTTTGTATTCGTCGACTGTCTCAAACCCAAAAATCTCCTGGTTCACATAAGCCATATAATCCACCTGGCGGTCAAATACCCGTCCACCGTCCGCCACCCGGTTCTCCAGTTCCTTTTTCGATAAGGTAATCTTTTCTCCCGTTTCTTTATATAGGAAAAAATCCTTCCCGATACGACGACCATCGTTGATTGTAAAATACCATTTATCAAGAGGTTTTCCTCTTCTTGCGCGAAGTCCCATCCCAATGGTAAGATATCTTTCATTCTCACTTTTGTGGAATTCCAGATATAGATATCCGGTTCGCTCATCTCGTCCATCCTCTTCTTCCAAAAGGTAATTGCTCATCTTACGGTCCCGCGTACCAAACGGATCCAATCTTTCCGGATTTACATTACCATCAAGCAGTAAAGGTACAACACTTTGCATCGTTACCGATTTTCCGGATCCATTGGATCCGCGCAGCAACATCCTTCCCTTTGCAAATGGAAATTCCTGTTCATCATAATACCAAAAATTTACTAATCCGATTTTGTTTGCCTGCCATCTATTGCTCACTCTCTTGTCCTCCTGTAAAATTCTGCGGATACCTTCCCTTTAATTTGCCACATGCCGGTAATATAAGCACCTGATGTTCAAGCGGTCTTTTTTGAATAAACATCCAACGTTCCATCGTTTCTTCGACAATTTTTACAAACTCGCCCTGTGGCATTTCCCGGTAATTTTTAGTAAAACCACTTCGATACTTTTGCTTTACCTCGCTTAGTATTTTTTCAAATTCTACCTCAGATACAACATAGGTCTCATTTGTCTGTCTTGTCCAGACTTCCTTTTGTATATGCTGCTGTATCTCTGCCAAACTAAGAAGTAAAATATCTGACAGCACATTATTTCCAGGAAATATTTCTCCCATTCGACACTCTTCACCGTTCAAAAAGAATGCACTCCCTTTATGAATATGAATCTGGCAGTCAAAGTTTTTTTCCAGATCTTCACGCAGGCGTCCGCCATAATATTTGAGATACTCAAAATCTTCTTCCGAACAGTTTACACGATACATCGCCGGTTCAAACAACAATTGCCGGTAAACTCTATGTCTTCTGGCAAATCCCCTGTCTTCATCCATCTCAAGCCAGTCACTTTTACCAAAATCCTCCGGTTTGGTATAAGTCATGATGTCATGTGTAAAATTACGCATAAAATACCGGGAGGCTCCTGTATTTTCATAAAGCACCTCGCCTGCCATATCATCCATAAAAGCTTCGTCGTTTCCGTCTGTAATGCGAAGAATCCCTTCTGTCACTGCATAGCGAAGTACTTTAATGAGGCGGCGGCGATGCGTATACATCGTCCAATCCACCACTTCTCCCGGCGTGTTAGCCACGATATACTCTGTCAACTGTGAAAGAATAAACTGCTCTTGGGCATCCTTGTCTTCCAAAAACATAAGAAGGATACATAAAAACGCATATTCTTCTTTTGAGGAAAACTCCTGAATCCCCATAAATTCTTCCGGCTTTACCGGAACTTTCTCCATCTTTACAAGCAACGAATTTTCAATGATCTGACACCCCAATTTATCGGATGCAAATTTGCGGACCTCTCCAATGTTATCCCGGATGCGGTAATACTGCTCTTTCTGATCAGCCTTTAGAATCCAACGCTGCCGTAATAACATCTCAAGTTCTTTCATACCGTTTCCTCCTCAAAGGCGATAACAAACCGTGGCATTGTAAGATTGCCGTCTTCACAATGTAAGATACATTTTTCACCTTTTTGTGGCACTTCAATCTTATACTTTCGCCCCTCCTCTGTCCGTGACACATATTCCATATCTTCTAATCCATCGGACAGCCACTTTAATAATATTTCACGCATTCGTGGCTCAATGACCGGAAGTTCCGCAAAATCTATCTTTCCATCTTTTTCCAATTCTTTTATTTTCTTCCAATCTTTTTTCTGCCGTGCAATCAACTCTTCCCGAGCCTTTCGCTTTTCTTTTGTCATGGAACGGATTACACTCCGATTGGTCTTTTCCCGGTAATTTCTTACACGTGGCCGAAGCAGGATATCATCCGGCTTTTCTTCATAAACGCTTTGGTTCATACTGTCAGATTCCCGCACCTTTGTAGTTTTTAAATGAAACGGACAGGACAACCCAAAAACCATCGCCGACATTTTATGTGCTTGAGCTACGGTGTCACACCGCAAAAATAATTCTGCCACTTTGCGGTATTCTTCTCTTCGATTCGCACCAATGGCATTTTTTTCACTGATCTGCGCCGCATACCGTGTGATTCTCCGTATGATCTCATTCGTTGCGTCAAACAATTTACCCGCTTCATTTTCCCTTCCGTTTTCTTCCACAAACCATTCATAGATACTGCGCCCCCTGCCTTTTACATTTTCTTCAATCATCTGAACAGTAATCTCCACATCCATTCGTGGAATCTGCCATTCATATTGAATGATCTTATTATACACCTCTTGTTTGTCCTGATTGTCTATTGCCAGGAGACATTCTTCAATCGCCCCTACATTTCTCTGCAATCCCTTGATAAAATTACGCAAATATTCGATCAGACGGTCTTTAAATACCAGAAATTCCTTTGTCTGCATCATTTTTTCCGCTTTGACACTGTTTAAATCCCTGATATAATCCTGATAATTTTGATTCAAGCGCATAAAATCATTATTAAGATCATTCCACCAGCTGTAAACATCCGCCGGTTCTTCCTCTTTCATCTGCGTAAATTTTTCCAGATTATGACGGATTCTCTCCAAAAGCGACGGCTCCAGAGACGCTCCTTCTACCAAAAGATTTTCCAGCCGAAGCACAAGACGCTCAATCTGTACACTGTACTCAGACATTTGATAACGAAATTTTTTATTTTTAAATTCTTCAATCGACGACACTTTTCTGGTATCCTGAATCGTATTTAGATTCTTCCACTCTGTCAGCATCGCAAGATCCTGCTGGCACTGTTCCATCCGGTAATCTGCAAAATACGGATCCTGAATCATCTCTTCATACACATCTTCCTGATATAACCAGTATTTCAATTTTTCGTAATTTTCAAAAAAGATACGCATAATGCATCGATATCTGCTTACATTATCCGCATTTAAATATTTCACTTCCGTAAGTGCACGTGTTAATTTATCTGTCGCCTGCATAAGCTTTCCTGCTTTCTAAATATAATATTCTTCTCCCCTGTATTATAACTCTATATTATCCCCTTCGTATATATACTCATTAAAGCATAAACGCACATAAAATTCAAGAAAAAACCGCCAAACAGATTTTTCATCCATCTGACGGTCTCCTTTTTACCACACAATTTTATACAAGCTGCTTATTACCAGTTACTCTATTCCGTACTCTTTCATCAACT
>PPYE01130987.1_pt1 | contig 13515 bp, 10 predicted proteins | sample 1559881 | NCBI WGS metagenome assembly PPYE01 (sample SAMN08240022, study PRJNA423297) | Human gut metagenome, whole genome shotgun sequencing project.
GGGCTACCCACAGCAGGGCGGCATGATAAACCAGGGCTACCCACAGCAGGGCGGCATGATAAACCAGGGCTACCCACAGCAGGGCGGCATGATGAACCAGGGCTATCCGCAGCAGGGCGGCATGATGAACCAGAATACACCTCAGCAGGCTTCTGGTGATACATGGGTATGTGCATGCGGTGCTACAAACACAGGTGCTTTCTGTGAATACTGTGGATCACCAAAACCGTGATACTGAATTAATGCTACTGAATTAAAAGGAGGAATACGGAATATGTCTGATGTAATAGAATATAAGTGTCCATCCTGTAATGCCTCGATGGTATTTGATTCTAAATCTCAGCACATGAAATGTCCGTACTGCGATACGGAAATGACGGTCGAAGAGTTTCAGCGCACGCAGAAATCCGAAGATACACAGACGACCGGAAAATCAATTTCAAACGACAACTGGTACTCAATGAGCACCGGTCAGTGGCAGAATGATGAACTGAACGGCATGCGCGTCTACAGCTGCCAGTCCTGTGGAAGTGAGATCGTAGCTGAGGAAACAACAGGAGCAACGACCTGTCCGTTCTGCAATAATAAAATAACTATGAAAGGTCAATTTTCAGGTGATCTGAAACCAGATTATATCATCCCATTTAAACTGGATAAAAAAGCTGCCAAAGAAAACTATTATAAGCATCTGAAAGGTAAAAAATATCTTCCCAAGGTATTCAAGAAAGAAAACCATGTGGACGAAATCAAAGGCGTATATATCCCATTTTGGCTGTTTGATGTAGATGCAGATGCTCAGATTACATATGAGGCAGAAAAAGTCCACTCTCATACATCTGGTGATACGGAATATACAACACGTGAAATCTATAGTGTCTACCGTGAAGGAAGCATAAGCTTCGATCATGTTCCCGCAGATGGTTCCAGAAAAATGGATGATACACTGATGGAAGCCATTGAACCATATAATTTTCAGGAAGCAGTACCGTTTCAGCAGGCTTATCTGGCAGGTTACCTGGCTGACCGTTATGATGTCAACGTAGATGAACGTATAGACAGAGCCCGTGACAGAATTCGTGTATGTACTGAGAGAGCTTTTCGTAAAACCGTCAGAGGTTATAACGGTGGTGCCTCAGTTAAAGACAGTAATGTACAGATTCATAATGCCAGTTACTGGTATGCCATGTATCCGGTATGGCTTTTAAACACCACCTGGCACGGTCAGAAATTCACATTTGCTATGAACGGTCAGACCGGAAAAATGGTTGGAGATCTTCCGATTGACAAATCAAAATTCTGGAAATCCGTTGGAATTCGCACCTTCCTGATCTGGGGAGTGCTATACGGTCTGAAATGTTTATTTTTAATGTAGCAGGAAGGAACAGATAATATGAAGATAAAAAAGAAAATATGGGGCTGCCTGCTTTCTCTTCTCTGTATATTTATGCTGGTACTTCCGGTAATGGCTTCTGAAAGCCCGGAAACAGATTCTGAGGTTTCTGCAGTGACTTCCGAAGAGTCTGCAGTACCTACTGAGAATCCTGCAATTCCGGAAGAACGTCAGAAACCACTTCTTGTGGATGATGCTGGTCTTTTAACCGAAGAAGAGAGCAGTGCATTATTAAATAAACTTGAGGACATCAGCCAGAAATATGAAAATGAGGTCGGCATCGTTACCGTCAACTCTCTGGAAGGTAAAACAGCCGAGGCATATGCTGATGACTACTATGATTACAATGGCTACGGATATGGAGAAAACGATGACGGTCTGCTTCTTCTGATCAGCATGGGCGAAAGAGAATGGGCAATCTCTACTTATGGATATAGTCATACTGTAGCTTTTACAGACGCTGGTCTTGAATTCATCAGCGGTGAATTCCAGAGCAAGCTTTCCAGCGGAAACTATGCAGATGCGTTCAATTGTTTTGCAGACCAGTGTGATGATTTTCTGAGACAGGCAGCAACCGGAGAACCATATGACGTTGACAATATGCCTTCAAAAGGGAAGGTTCATCCTTTCTGGCTCGTTACCGATTTAGTTGTCGCTTTTCTGATTTCCTTTAGACTCGTTAAATCTAAATCAAGAAATCTTAAATCTGTAAAAAAACAAGAATCAGCAGAAGCTTATGAACGTAAAGGTTCCATGTCGCTTCGAAGATCTACTGACAGTTTTGTCAACAGGATCGTCACTCAAAAAACTATCAGAAATGAAAAAGACAGCTCTTCCAGTTCCTCTGGCGGAAGCTCATCACATACAAGTTCTTCCGGCCGTTCCCACGGCGGAGCCAGCGGCAAATTCTGAGATAAGAACAATTCGTTACTGTTCACAGGTAATATTCCGCGAGGTGTTTTGCCATGTATATGGCAAAATCCCGAGACATACGGGGCAAAATCCCATCACCAAAGGTGATATGGAATGGATTTTGACCAGGTTGCTGTGAACGGAGTGAACAGTAACAACAATTCCGAAATGACAAATAGAAAAACTTTGTCATTGCTCAATATTCAGGCATTATAGTATAATGTAGTTAACAGGTTACCGCTCAATATCCGACCGGTAACCTGCATACTTTAGATACTTTTTTCTGGAAAGGGATCGTAATGCCATATCATAAGAAAAGGTTTTTATCATATACAATTGTTATATTATGCTTTTTGACAGCGTATACATGCAGGCTAATTCACACCAATAATTCTTTAATACAAGCTTTAGTTGATCAGAGCCGTACCAGTATTTATCTTGGAATGTATTGTGCATGGGTCATTTATCTGAACAAACATGTTGTATATAAAAGAATGCGTCAGTGCCTGACGGTCATTGGCTGTTTAATGGTATTCTGGTTTTTTCTGCGCACTGTAAAATACCATATTTTTCAGGATCCTCTTAGCACACACATTTGTTGGTATCTGTATTATTTTCCAATGATCCTGATTCCCACTTTAGGTTTAAATGCTTCCTTTCTTTTGGAAGAAGAACATGACAAAATAAAAAAGAGAAGTATCTTCTTACTATTCTCGGCTATGTTGCTGATCATATCCGTATTTACAAATGATCTGCATCAGCAGGTCTTTCATTTTTATCTGAATCCCCCTTATTCGGACAAGAATTACAGCTATGGATTTCTCTTTTTTATAATACAGGGCTGGATTATATTTTGTCTCATTGCTATGGACATAATTCTTGTTCGCAAAAGCAGAATTGCAGGTAAAAAACGTTTCTGGCTTCCGGTAATACCTGGCATTATACTTCTGGCATGGAACATTGCAAATATTCTTCGAGTACCTATAATCAACACCATTGCGGGCGATCTGACTGCAATCTGCTGTCTTTGTATAGCCGCCATCTTCCAAAGCTGCATCTTTTGTGGTCTGATTCCTACCAACAGCCGCTACTTTGAATTATTCCAGTCAAATGGCAGTCTGGATGCAGAGATTACAGATAACACTTTTCATCGATATTATTATTCCGGAAACTTTCCAAAACTTACCGAGGAATTGCGTGAATGTGTGATTGCCAATTCTTCAATACAAGAGAATGGAGTTTTGATCAAACATATTCCTGTTAAAGGTGGGCATTTATTCTGGACAGAAGATATTTCTGTACTTCTGGATCAGTACCAGGATATTGAAGAACAGCAGGAAGAATTAACCGAACGAAACCAGCTTTTACAGATGACTTATCAAAAAGAAGCTGCGAGAAAAAAACTAGAAGAACAGAACCGACTTTTAAATATGATTCAGGATCAGACATACAAACAGTATGAGCTGCTTTCCTCATATATGAAAAAGCTTGAACAAACTGAATCCAGAGAAGAATATGATATGCTCCTGAGTAAGATTGTAGTCGTAGGAACCTATTTGAAAAGAAGAAAAAATCTTGTACTTACCAGATACAGTTCACAAGGAGATTCTCTTACTATGGCCGATCTGAAGCAGAGTCTTGCAGAATCCTGCGAAAATCTGAAACTATGCAGGATCCGTGCAGCTTATTATGTACAGGATAAAGAAAAGCAGCTTCAAGCAGATGATATTCTGAACTGCTATGACTTTTTTGAATGGCTGATTGAACAGCTTTTTGATGTTATAAATTCAGTCTTTTTCCGTGTAACCCAGATTGACGAAAAACTACAGATTTCTGTCCATGTTATGAGTTCAACAGATATTCATAATTTTCTGAAAGAACGACCTGAACTTTTAATACAGCAGGAGGAGGAACAGGAATGGTTTATTCGATGTCCGCTCTCATAAATGATACCATAAAATTACAAAATGTTCTTATGATCCTTATGGAAATATGTCTGATTCTTGAATTTATCCTACTATTTTCAAGAATTATGCGTGCTGTTGAAAAATGGAAGATAGCTGTTTCCGCATCATGGCTGATCATTTCTTTTCTTATTATGGCCGGACTTTTGAATGACCATCGACACAGACTGGATAAACCTCCGCATAAACCTATCTTTTATTCATTTCCGGCATATGCATTGGTGATCATAATTGTTCTGCTGACTGTTTATCTTATTCTGGCAATTTGCAAAGAACTTAAGGAATACCATAATACATTGTCTCCCTGGTCTGTTTATGAAGCGGTAAACAATGTTCCCTGCGGTGTCTGCTTCTCAGATTCTCTAGGGCGTATTATCTTAAGCAACACAAAAATGCAGGAGCTGTGCAAAATGCTTACCGGTAATTATCTTCAGAATTTTGATTCTTTCCGTTATGCCATAAATTCCGAGCCAGTACAGGATAATGTGATCAAATTAAACTCTGATAACAATGTATTCTATTTTCAGGATGGTTCCGTCTGGATGTTTCAGGAATATCACCTTACAGAACCCTCACTGAAAGGCTATGTACAAACTGTCGCACTCTATGTTTCCGAAATATATTACAACAGTGAAGAGATTAAGAGGAACAATGAAAAACTGGCAAAACTAAATCAAAAGCTGGAAGAAATGTATGAACGAATCGGTGATGAAATACGCGAACAGGAAACTCTGTCCATGAAAATGCAGGTACATGATAACTTCGGAAGGAGCCTTCTCTCTATACGAAGAATCTTAGAAGACAAAGAATCACCAGAAAATATGAAGGAACAGTTGGAAACTTTAAAGCAGCAGGTTTATATCCTTACCAATACAACCGTCGCTAATAAAGAAAACCAATATGAGGATACCGAAAGACATGCAGAAGAACTTGGTATTTCCATTCAGATCCAGGGCAGCTATCCAGATACTCCCGCATACCGGTGCCTTACAGATCGCGCTATTCGTGAATGCGTAACAAACTGTGCCCGACATGCACATGGAAATACTGTTTTTGTTATTATGAAAAGGAAACGCAACGAATATCAGATTCAGATCACCAATGATGGTGAATTGCCGTCAAAGGATGCCAAAGAGGGTGGTGGACTGTCTGCTCTGCGAAAAGCAGTTGAAGCAGAGGGTGGCTCTATGAACACTTTTTTCGAACCTGTTTTTTATCTGTTGCTGAATTTACCTCTGTTTGATGAAGAATACTAATTCAATTTTGGAAGGAAATGATTCTATGGCACGCATACTCATTGTAGAAGATCAGAAGATCATGCAGACATATTTCGAGTTTATTATTTTACAGGATCCGGATTTAAAGCTCGTAGATACTATTTCAGATGCCCGTGAAGCCGTAAAGATCTGCAATTATTCTGTCATCGATCTGGTTCTGATGGATGTGCAGACCTTCCATAACCATGACGGCCTGTCTGCCGGAAAGGCAATCAAAGAAGAGCATCCCGGAACCAAAGTACTCATTGTAACTTCTCTGATTGATCCTAAGGTGTTGGAACGGGCTAAGACCGGATGCGCAGACAGTCTCTGGTACAAAGATCATGGGGAAGATGAAATACGTGATGTGATACACCGGACCCTTAATGGAGAACATGTTTTTCCGGATGTAACTCCGGACGTAGAACTGAACTGGATCACCAGCGGTGAGATCAGTCCAAGACAGTTAGAAATGCTCCGACTTTATATCTGTGGTATGTCTTATTCAGAAATTGCAAAAAAGATGAACTGTACCACCTCAGGAGTGCGTTGGAACTTTCAGGAGATGATTGCAAAAGCCGGATACAACTGTAAAGAAGATCTGATCGCTGCAGCATTAGAAAGCAAATTAATAGTTACCACGCTAAAATAAACCAAAGAGAGGAGATGACATCATGAAGAAAAAATTAATTGCAATATGCCTCAGTGCTTTTATGTTTACATCTGTTACCTCCATAAACTGTATGGCAGAAAATCCATACCCGGACGAAGAATCTTACAGTAATTCCAGTTTTGCTATTTTACAGGATATCCTTAGAGAAAATGACTGTCAGGCAGGCATCGCTTTTCTGGGTTATATCGGATATGATGCCTCGACCGAAGAAATTCTGGATTATACAAACCAGGAGGATTATGTTGCATCCTATCCATTTCTTAAAAATGGTACTGTTGTAGATGCGGGCGGATATGAAGTCTTTGCAATTATTCCGGCTTCGGACTGGTCGATCAGCGTATACTCCTCTGAAATGACCGAAGATGCCGTCTACAAAGATTATCTGGATTTCCCGTTATATGAGGGTTCACCTGATGAAGTGATCATTCTCCGATGCAACCTGAGTGAGATTTATTCAAACACAATGGTCACATCCAAAGAAGGCAATATGAGCGTTTCCTACCGTCCTTCAATTTCTTTGAAAGACGGCCACCTGGCAGAAGAACAGCGTTGCTACGATTTTTCAATCTACTATGATTTCAACTATGGACATAATGGTTCTGACAACTGTATGGAAAGCAATCTTCCTGAAGATTATTATGAGGATTATTACAGTGATACAGTACAAAACGCTTATGAACTTCTCTGTTCAACTGATGAGGTCAGCTACTATCTGGGGCTGGGATTCTTTGTATGGTATACCGGAAACAAAGATATGATCGATGACAAAGAATGCAGAGTATTCGTTCTCGGAAAAGACCTGGACGATCATATCGAAGTCAAAAATCATTACGCAGTCAGTGATAATCAGGTATATTACCTTGATGTGATTGAAAATACCTGGAATATTCTTGGATCCGGATAATCTGCAAGTGGAATGTAAACGAAAAAGAGCTTCTTGAGTTTATACATTCTTGAGTTTGTACCCTTTTTGGCTTGAATTCCTTTTGTAAAGCATATATAATAGGAATATTGTGAAGAAATGTCGCTGCTATAAATTATGTTGCGAAATTTTCTTCATGTAACCAGTTATATAACAACCTTCGAAAGGAAAACTATGAGAAAATTAGCATTACGCGATGAAATACTTCTGCAGATTGATAAAGCTGCCCGTTACATCGGTGGTGAAGTCAATGCAGTTATGAAAAACAAAGAGGATGTCGATATCCGTTTTGCAATGGCATTCCCGGATGTCTATGAGATTGGTATGTCCAACCTCGGAATGATGATCTTATATGATATGTTCAACAAAAGAGACGACGTATGGTGCGAGCGTCTCTTTTCACCGTGGACAGACCTTGATAAGATCATGCGTGAAGAACACATTCCGTTATTTACTCTAGAATCTCAGGATCCGGTAAAGGAATTTGATTTCCTTGGTATCACTCTCGGATATGAAATGTGCTATACAAACGTTCTCCAGTTACTGGATCTCAGTGGAATCCCACTTCTTGCAAAAGAACGTACAGAGGATGATCCGCTGGTGATCGGCGGAGGCGCATGTGCGTACAATCCAGAGCCTCTGGCACCGTTCTTTGACCTTTTCTATATCGGAGAGGGTGAAATGGTCTATGGAGCCCTTTTTGACGCTTACAAGGCAAACCAGAAGGCCGGTGGCAGCAGACAGGATTTCCTTCTGAAAGCAGCACAGATTCCTGGTATCTATGTACCTTCCCTCTATCAAGTTACCTATAAAGAAGATGGCACCATCGAATCCTTCCAGCCCAAATATGAAAATGTACCGGAAAAGGTTGAAAAACAGCTCGTTATCGATATGGATAAAGATTACAATAAACTGGAAGCTCCGGTCGTTCCTCATATCAAGGCAACACAGGATCGTGTTACTCTGGAAATCCAGCGTGGCTGTATCCGCGGATGCCGTTTCTGCCAGGCTGGCATGATCTACCGTCCTACAAGAGAACGTGATATCGAGACATTAAAAGAATCTGCAAGAATCATGCTTCAGAAGACAGGTCATGAAGAAATCTCTTTAAGTTCTTTAAGTTCCAGTGATTACAGTCACCTGAAAGAGATCGTGAACTTCCTGATTGATGAATTCCGTGATGAGGCAGTCAATATTTCTCTGCCTTCTCTTAGAATCGATGCATTTGCTCTCGATGTTATGAGTAAAGTTCAGGATGTCAAAAAAAGCAGCCTCACTTTTGCTCCGGAAGCAGGTTCTCAGCGTCTTCGTAATGTTATTAATAAAGGACTTACGGAAGAAGATATCCTGCATGGTGCCGGCGAAGCATTTAAGGGCGGATGGAATCAGGTTAAGCTTTATTTCATGCTTGGACTTCCTACTGAAACAGAAGATGATATGAAGGGCATTGCACATCTTGCGCAGAAGATTGCCGAGACCTATTATGAAGTTGTTCCAAAGGAGCAGCGTAAAGGAAAAGTACAGATCAATGTCAGCACTTCTTTCTTTGTGCCAAAACCGTTCACCCCGTTCCAGTGGGCACCAATGTTCCGTGAAGAAGACTTTATCGAAAAAGCTAAAGTTGTTAAGAATGAGATTCGTTCTCAGTTGAACCAGCGAAGCATCCGTTATAACTGGCATGAACCTGATGTAACCGTACTGGAAGGTTTCCTTGCAAGAGGTGACCGCCGCTGTGCAGATGTCATCCTTAAAGCATATGAAAAGGGTGCTCTTTATGATGCATGGTCTGAAAGCTTCCACTATGATATCTGGAAAGAAGCCTTCAGGGAAACTGGTGTGGATATTGAATTCTATACACTCCGTGAACGCAGCACTGATGAGATTCTTCCATGGGATTTCATTGATGCAGGTGTTACCAAAAAATTCCTGATCCGTGAATGGGAACAGGCGAAAGCAGAAACTGTTACACCAAACTGCCGTCAGAAATGCTCTGGCTGTGGTGTACTTAAATACAAAGGAGGTGTGTGCTGTGAAAGTAAGAATTAAGTTTGCCAAAGCCGGGCATATGAAATTTGTCGGCCATCTGGACACTATGCGTTATTTCCAGAAAGCCATCCGCCGTGCTGAGCTTCCGGTTGCATTCTCCGGTGGCTACAGTCCGCATATGATCATGTCTTTTGCGGCACCACTTGGTGTTGGCACAACCAGTCTTGGTGAGTACTTTGATATGGAACTAACTGAAACAGTTCCAACAAAAGAGATTGAAAACCGCCTGAATGCTGTTATGGCAGAGGGTGTTTCTATCTGCTCTGCTCGTCAGGTAGAAGACGGTAAGGCAAGTACCGCTATGGCTCTGGTAGCTGCTGCCGATTATTTTATACAGTTCCGCGAAGGAAAAGAACCTGCTGCAGACTGGCGTGCCGGACTGGATGATTTTCTTTCCCAGAAAGAGATCATTGTAACCAAGAAAACTAAACGCAGTGAAAAAACGGTAGACATCCGTCCATATATTTATGAAATGCATTTAGACGGTGAAGGTGTTTTCATGCAGCTTGCTTCTGCAAGTTCCAACTACACCAAACCGGAACTTGTCATGGACACTTTCCTTCGTTGGATGGATGAGGAACCGCTTCCATTTGCATACATGATCGAACGTCGTGAGATTTATGCCAACAAAGGTGATGAAGAACATCTGAAACTCGTTTCTATGGAATCATTAGGTGAAGAAGTTGAATAAGCTGATCATTACAGAAATGCTTCTTAACGAAGTTCCCTGTACCGTCTGTGCAATCGTCCAGGACCAGAAGGTAATTGAACTTCGTCTGGAGCCTTCCGGGAAAAAAAATACTCTTAACAATATTTATGTAGGACAAGTTGAAAACATTGCCGCCAATATTCAGGCGGCTTTTGTCCGTTTAAGCGATTCCGTAAATGGCTATCTGCCTCTGAATCAGTGTACGAATGCCATTTACACAGATGGTCGAAAAACAGATCAGCCCCTGCGTCCTGGAGACCAGCTTCTGGTTCAGATCAACCGTGAAGCCATGAAAGGGAAACTTCCTGCACTGACCGCAAATCTGAATTTTTCGGGAAAATATCTTGTTCTGACTACAGGAAATCGAAAAATAGGTTTTTCCAACAAACTTTCCAAGAAAGAGAGCAGTCTTCTGAATAAATGGCTGGAAGAAGAACGTAGCCTGCCGGAACGTGAGTATGGCATCATTGCCCGTACAAATGCTGCAGAAGCTTCCAAAGAAGAATTTTTTCATGAATTGGAAATGCTGAAAAAACAATATGAAAAAGTTGCCGTTCATGGACGGAACCGTACCTGTTACAGTCTTCTATATGAAGCAGAACCATTTTATCTGGCAGCAGTTCGCGATGTCTATACCAGAGATCTGGATGAGATTGTTACTGATATTCCTGAAATACATGAAAAGATCTTCGCTTATCTCAGCGAATTTCAGCCGGATAAACTAGAGATTCTTAAGCTGTATCAGGATAAATTACTTCCACTATATAAGCTTTACAGTCTGGGGGGTGCGATCGATGAAGTATGCCATGAAAAGATCTGGCTGAAAAGTGGAGGTTTTCTTGTTATCCAGCAGACGGAGGCGTTTGTTTCCATTGATGTCAACAGTGGCAAATATACTGGAAAGAAAAAAGCAGAAGAGACTTACCGTAAAATAAATCTCGAAGCCGCTGCTGAAATTGCCCGCCAGATTCGACTTCGAAATCTCTCCGGGATCATTCTGGTTGATTTTATCAATATGGAAAACCCGGATCATCAGGATGAACTTTTTCATGTTCTTCAGAAATATCTCCGCAAAGACCCGGTCAAATGCAAAGCAATTGATATCACGCCACTTCATATCCTTGAAATGACCCGTCAAAAGGTTCGGCGCCCATTGATTGAAGATCTGAGGGAATTAAGTGCGAAATAAATTAGATATAATCTTAACTATTTTTTAACACTAGTTTCATTGACTTTTGGTCATATTTGAGGTTATAATGTTTGTCGGCTAAGTAATTGACTAATAAAGAGCCATTACATTGATTTAAAAATTATAGTATAAAGGCAGGTGAACAGAATGGATAATTGTGATTCTCACGGGCGAAGTTGTCGCACAGGACGAAAGAGCTGCATAGGATGTGATGGAATCATTTTTTATCACATTCTGTTTTAATTTGTCTGTTTTTCTTTTCTATTTCTTATAGATCTGATTTTTATTCAGATACTCTTTTATCCTGTTAACAGATCCCATGAACACAATTAATAAAACCCAATATGACATGTTGTTTTTAACTTAAAAAGGCATGCCTTATTTGTGTTCGGATAAATAAAAGAACAGGAGGGATACTGCATGGAAAAAAGAGTGCAGGACTACACCAGTGAGATTCTGGAAGTAGTAAAAAGCAATGCGTCACCGGCAGTTCTGTGTCAGCGTCTTCAGGATTATCATGAAAATGATATTGCTGATATATTAGAAAAGCTGAGCCCGGCAGAACGCTGCAAGTTATATAGAATTCTGGATATGGATACTATTTCCGATATTTTTGAATATACGGAAGAGGCAGATGTTGTTAAATATCTGGAGGAAATGAATATCCGAAAAGCCGCTGCAATTTTATCAAAAATGGATACAAATGTATTATCCGATGTTTTGCAGCAGTTTGATCGTTCAAAACGAAAGATCTTTATTGAATTACTGGATGACGAAGTTCGTCACGACATCGAAATGATCAATTCTTTCGATGAAGATGAAATCGGTAGCCGTATGACAACAAATTATATTGTCATCCACGAGAATCTTACTGTCAAAGAAGCCATGACTGAACTGGTTTCTCAGGCTGCTAAAAATGACAATATTTCTACTATTTTTGTTATTACTGCATCTGAAGAGTTTTATGGTGCCATTGATCTGAAAGATCTGATCATTGCACGCCGCGATCACCCTCTTGAAGAACTGATCGTAACTTCTTATCCTTATGTGTATGGTACTGATCTGATTGATGAATGTATCGAGGATCTGAAAGATTATTCCGAAGATTCTATCCCGGTACTCGACAACGACAATCGTCTTCTTGGTGTTATCACATCTGCTAACATCGTAGATCTTGTCGATGATGAAATGGGCGATGACTACGCAAAGCTGGCTGGTCTGACAGCAGAAGAGGATCTTAATGAACCGCTCAGGGAAAGTATGAAAAAAAGAATGCCATGGCTGGTCATTCTTCTTGCTCTCGGTATGATCGTATCTTCAGTTGTTGGTATATTTGAAAAAGTAGTAACCAACCTGCCGATCATCATGTGTTTCCAGTCTCTGATCCTGGATATGGCCGGTAACGTTGGTACACAGTCCCTGGCGGTAACGATCCGTGTTCTTATGGACGAATCCCTGACAGCCAAACAGAAATTTGAACTTGTATTTAAAGAAATGAAGATTGGTCTCTGCAATGGTGGTGTACTTGGTTTAATGTCATTTGCACTGATCGGTCTGTACATTTATATTATCAAAGGCAAAACCCTTATATTTGCATATGCAGTATCTGGATGCATTGGTTTATCCCTGCTTCTCGCAATGCTGATTTCCAGCGCCGTAGGTACCTGCATTCCATTGTTTTTCAAAAAAATCCATATTGACCCGGCAGTTGCTTCCGGTCCGCTGATCACAACCATCAATGACCTTGTAGCTGTAATTTCCTATTATGGATTAAGCTGGATCTTCCTGATCGAAGTCCTTCATCTTGCCGGATAAACCACATTGGGGACGGAGTTAGTGGCTTTAAAGAGCCACTAACTCCGTCCCCAATCTTTATTCTTCTCTTAATTTAACTGCGGTTGCCGCCTGACGCCGTCTGGCGTCGTCTAAGGCTGCGTAATGCTTCTTAGTAGTATTGACATCCTTATGTCCCAGAACGTCCGCTACAAGGTAAATATCGCCCGTTTCCTGGTACAGTGCGGTACCATAGGTGCTTCGAAGCTTATGCGGCGTAATTTTCTTAGTGGTTGTAATCTGCCTGGAATATTTTTTTACCATATTCTCAACAGCCTGCACGCCAATTCGTTTGCGTTGGGCAGAATAGAAGAGAGCGTGCTCATGACCGGCAAGGGGAGTGATTCCCTCACGGACCTCCAGGTATCTTTTGAGTGCTTTTTCTACCTCAGGCCCAAAATAAACAACCATTTCATTTCCACCTTTTCGGGTGACTTTGATTCCATTATTCTTAAAATCTACATCTTCAATATCCAGTCCGACACATTCGGAAACACGAATTCCGGTTCCAAGAAGCAATGTAACGATTGCCAGATCGCGTTCTTTTGTTTTTTCATAAAACACACGTTTCTGGCCGGTAAGTGTATCGCCACAGTGTTCTATATAATCCAAAAGCATGGC
>PPYE01320979.1_pt1 | contig 13499 bp, 17 predicted proteins | sample 1559881 | NCBI WGS metagenome assembly PPYE01 (sample SAMN08240022, study PRJNA423297) | Human gut metagenome, whole genome shotgun sequencing project.
GTACAACGTACCGGGAGGCCTTTTATCTTTCTGCGGGTTCCTCTATCCTGCGGCGCGGCCCCTTTCCCACCCCGCGTTGGGTGGGAATCCCCGCTTTAGTCCCGCTCCCCGCCGCGGGTTGTTTTTCCCCTCTTAATTCTATTATAAGGCATGCGGATTACGGATGCCATTCCAAATAACCCAAGATGCCTTTTGCCACCAGGCCCTGCGCCATCCTGAAAAATTCATCGTCGGTCACGTCGTTTCCGTTTTCATACCATTTGGCCATCAGCCCGATCATGGCTGAGTAGGCATATTCCATCAGATAGTCCAGGTGTTCAATTCCATCCGGCATATTCCAAAACTCAATCAAGATGGCCCGGATGCTTTCCCGAAATACCCCTGTGAATTTCGGATCCCCGTTTTTTCCAAGCAGCGTGAAAATTTTCTCTTCGTGCCTTTTAAAAATCGGCATACTGACGGAATACAGCCAATCGAGATCCCTTTCGCCTGCAGCATAAGGAGAATTGCGGAAGGCCTCGCTTACCTCCCTGTTCACCTGCTGAAGCAAATCGGCCTCAATTTGCTCTAAAACCGCATACACATCTTTAAAATAGTGGTAAAAGGTCCCTCTGTTGTTCCCGGTAATCCGAGTGATTTCGGCAATGGATATTTTTTCAATTGCTTTTTCTTTATAGAGCGTCCAGAACGCATCCATGATTTTTCGCCTTGTAGCGGCGGTAATTTCCGGCTGCTTTTTCACGGCCTTCTCCCCTCCCTTTCTTTTACTTTACTGAAATCCGTCTGAATCATCAAGCAACAGTGTGTTCCATATTGTTGCTTGATGAACCGGGCGGATTCTTTTATAATGGCATCCTACAACATACTGTTGCACAAATCAAGAAGAAGATCGGAGCGATACGGATGTCGGTAATTGAAGTTAATCGATTAACAAAAGACTACGGGCACGGCCGCGGCGTGTTCGATGTATCCGCCCGTGTGGACAAAGGAGAGTGCTTTGGATTTCTCGGCCCAAACGGGGCGGGAAAGAGCACGACCATCAGGCATTTGATGGGATTTTCAAAGCCGCAGGGCGGGAACACCGTCATTGACGGCAAGGACTGCTGGACCTATTCGGCGGAGCTTCAGCGCAGGGTGGGGTACCTGCCGGGCGAAATTGCCCTGCCTGCCGGAATGACGGGAACGCAGTTTCTGGCAATGCAGAAGAAGATGAGAGGCTTGACGGATACCTCCTACCTGGAAAAATTGCTGGAACGGTTTGAGCTGGATCCCAATATCGGCCTGAAGCAGATGAGCCTGGGTACAAAACGCAAATTGGCGGTGGTAACCGCCTTCCTGCACGATCCCCAAATACTGATTTTGGACGAACCCACCTCCGGCCTTGACCCGATTATGCAGGAGATCTTCATTGATTATGTCCTTGAGGAAAAGAAACGGGGCAAAACCATATTTTTATCCTCTCACATTTTCCATGAGGTAGACGCTTCCTGCGACAGGATCGCAATTATCCGGGATGGCAGAATCGTTTCGGAATTTGACCCCGAGGTGCTGAAGCGGGAAAGCGACAAAATTTACAGGGTTTCCTTTGCGGAGAAAAGCCAGTGGAAGGAGTTCATCTCCCATCCCTATCATTTTACCTCTGTGAACGAGTATAAGCTCCGCGCCAGGATTCAGCTCAAAAGCAGCGAAATCCCTTCCTTTCTCGCGGATATTTCCCAATTCCACATCAACGACTTTACGGAGTTCCCCTTCTCGCTGGAGGATTACTTCATGCAGTTTTATCATGAGGATAAAGTATTTGAGGGGGTGAAGTGATGGAAGACGTTGTGATAAAGACAAGCGGACTGACCAAAGATTACGGCAAGGGCCGGGGCGTTTTTGAGATTGACCTCGAGGTCCATAAAGGCGAGGTTTTCGGCTTTGTGGGAACCAATGGTTCCGGGAAGACAACGACCATCCGCAATATGATGGGCTTCATCAGGCCGGACCGCGGCATTTCCACCGTAAACGGGTTGGATTCCTGGAAAGAGTCCGCCGTGATCATGAAGCATGTCAGCTATGTTCCCGGTGAAATTGCCTTCCCCGCGCTGAAAACGGGGACCGAGTTCCTGAAAACACAGGCAAAGTACCTTGGGGTGACGGATTTTGGATATATGAACCACGTCATTGAGCTTCTGCAGCTGGACCCCACCGCCAACCTGAAAAGGATGTCCAAGGGGATGAAGCAGAAGACGGCGATTGTCGCCGCCCTGATGGGGGAAAAAGAGATTCTCGTCCTGGACGAACCCACCACCGGCCTGGATCCCCTGATGCGGGAGGCGTTTCTGGGGCTGGTCCGGGAGGAAAAGCAGAAGGGCCATACCATCTTTATGTCGAGCCATATTTTCGAGGAAATCGAAGCGGTGTGCGACCGGGTTGCCATGATTAAGGACGGGCGTATCATCGATACGGTTTCCCTGTACGATCTGCGCCATCCGGCTGTGAAAAACTTCATCATCGAATTTGGGGAGGCGGGGGAAAAGCAGCGTTTTCTCCAAAACACGGAATTCTCAGCCGAAAGCAGGGATGCAAAGAGCTTAACGGTCCAGTGCAGGACATCGCAGCTGGACGCGCTGTTCCTTTCGCTGAAGGACTGTCAGATTACAAATTTGCAGGAAATCCACCGCTCGCTGCAGCAGCAGTTTATGAGCGCATATAAGGAGGGGCTGGCTCAAAATGGAAACAACTAAAAAGACGGCAAGATTTTTCTCAAGGCCGCTGATGGGGCAGACAATCAAATCCAACTGGGCGCTGTGCCTTGCGATCCTGCTCATCATGGTGCTGCTGGGAAACGTGATGAACTATGCCATGAGTATGATGGCGACGGAAAAATCCGACGTGGACGTCACGGAGTACCAGGAAAGCTTCTATACCTATCTCGGCGGGCTTGCAGCCTATGATACAATGGCGCAGCAGGAACTGTCCTATGAGGATTTTGCAGGAGGGAAGAATGAAGCGGCGTATGAAACGGCGTTTGAAATGCTCAATGCCCAGGCCGGTATGGATTTGAGCGTGGAGGGATTTCAATCCGCCATTGACGGATTATCGCAGTCAGGAATCGGCCTTGAAAAATATGTGGAGCAGTTTGAATATGCATATGCTTTAAAACAGTCGGAGGGCGTGTTCAGCAAAGAAGAGCTGACGGTGTCTGAAATGCTTACCGTCACGCTGGATATGATGGGCGTTGCCCCGGATCTTGTGGAGAAGATGAGCGAAATGGACCCGGCGTCCATGATGAACCAGATGTATTATACGGCAATGGGCCTGCTTCCCATTTTCATTCTCATCGTCATTCTGGCAAATTCCCTGATCGCGGATCAGGTGGACCGGGGCTCCATGGCATATGTGCTGTCTACGCCCACAAAACGTTCCGCCGTGGCCGTCACACAGATGGTATTCCTGCTTGTGGTGCCGCTGCTGATCATCGGCGTTGTAGGCGCAACCCGGATCGGGACCTCCTTCCTGTTTTACGATGAAGTGAACGTGGCGGGGATGGTGGCCCTGTTTATCGGGATGTACATCCTGGTGGAGGCGGTCTGCGGTCTGTGCTATATGGGAAGCTGTCTGTTCTCGCAAAGCAAAAAGTCAATGGCGTTCGGCGGCGGCCTGGCGGTCTGGTTTTTCCTCGCGTCCATGATCGGCCTGTTTGGTTCGGAAAATATGGTCAACACCGGCATGGGCGTTGAGGAACTGAGCATCTTCAACAAACTGACGCTGGTGGGCCTGTACGATGTGGATGCCCTGGCGACCATCGGCACAGGCAGCGTGGACACCGCCTTTGTCTGGAAACTGCTGGTTTTGGTTGCTGTCGCAGTGGTGAGCTATGCGGTGGGCGCCGTCAGGTTTTCGAAAAAAGATTTGCCCCTGTAAGGCGCGGCGGAGAACGGAGCGGACAGGAAAAAAATACGAGAACCGAATACATGGCCTCACTGTCCAACGAAACTTGAAGCCTTTTGTCATGCAGGCTACGGCGGGCGGCGCTCCTTTTTTGGAGCGCCGCCTTTCTCATAGACGCGCCCTGGCCGCGCCGCAAATGGCCCGCCGGTTTAGTCGGTTGCCCATAAAACGACGGTTACAAATCACAACACGAACGGGCGGCTGTCCTCCCGGCCTGCCGTGCCGTACAGCGGGGAACGACGGAGAGCGGCAAGCAAAAGAGCAAAGCAATTTTCAAGGAGGAAAACGCATTATCACACTATTAATCAGCGAACTCATAAAAATTTTCCGCTTATGCGTTGTTTGGCTCACAAGGAGGTGCTACAATATACTAAAAAGCAGGAGGCGAGGATATGGCTGCTAATTATAATAAGCTCTGGAAAATCTTAATAGACCGGAAGATGAAAAAGACGGACTTGATTGAGCTTGCCGGTGTTAGTACGACTACTCTTGCAAAACTGAGCAAAGACGAGTATGTTTCGATGGAAATACTCTACCGAATATGTAAGTCACTCAACTGCAATATTGGCGACATTACAGAATTCATCTTTGAGTAGAGTATGATATTGCAAAATGCAGGAGGTTAAAATGTCTGAGACACTTAAGGCAATATCCCTTTTTTCTGGCGCAGGCGGAATGGATGTCGGCGTTTTGCAAGCAGGATTTGATATTAAGGCTTGTGTTGAAATCGACAAGAATTGTTGTGCTACCCTTAGGGAAAACATTAAAAGGAAAAAAAGAAATACCCTTGTATATGAGGGTGATATACGAGAGCTTAGCCCCGGTACAATCCTTGAAGAGATTGAACTGCAGGCGGGTCAAGTCGATTTACTGTTTGGCGGCCCCCCCTGCCAAGCGTTCTCTCAAATAGGAAAACAAAAATCTTTGGAGGATGAGCGCGGCTTGCTTTTATACCAGATGATAAGGTATGCCGAAGCTATCCAGCCAAGAGCGATAATGATGGAACAGGTCAAAGGATTACTTACTGCAAAGGACTTGTCTGGAAAAAGCGGCGGCGTATTTGAATCATTCGTTGCGCAACTTGAGGAAATGGATTATGTGCCAAAATGGAGAGTTATGCTTGCTGCGCAGTACGGTGTCCCTCAGCTCAGAGAGCGTGTCTTTATCGTTGCAACAAAGAAGCCGAATGGCTTTAAGTTCCCTGACCCTACACATGACAAGCCGGAAAGGTGTGATAGCCTTTTCGCGCTGCTCCCTTATACCACCGTTGGAGAAGCAATAAAAGGGATCCGTAATCCTGTTCGTAAAGGGGAAACAAGCGAGATACCGGACGATAGCCATTATGATGTTACTCCGGCACGGGACAGAGAAAGAATTCACGGAGTACCGGAGGGCAAAAACCTTTCGTCACAAACTCAATTGCCCAAAGAGCAAATATGTGGACTGACGAAAAAAGATACGACTAAGTTTTTGAGGTTAGACCGAAACAAGCCGTCGAATACCCTTCGGGGCGGTGAAATATTTTACCATCCTACCGAAGATAGATATTTAACGCCGAGAGAGTATATGCGTATTCATGGTTATCCGGACGATTATGTATTACGCGGGCCGATAAGAGGGCGCACAGGTACGGTACGAGATTTGGATCAACATCGCCAAATTGGCAATTCTGTGCCGCCGCCGCTCGCCCGTGCTATTGCGGAAAAAGTTAAGGAGGTATTAGAATGCCAAAAATCTATGAATTGCTCGGATATCCCATAAACGATAACAGTCCAGAAATTATGGAGTCGCGCAGGCGTGCATTTTGCCCTTTCATTTCTGATACTTGTGATGGCGGCGGCAACCGTTATATGGCCGATATAGATTTGAGAGAACATCCGGAGTTGGGAGAATGTTTTCCCGGCATGACCCGTGTTCCCTCTGGCGTATGTTCAATTCAGATTTCGGATGGGACTTCACCTTGGATTATTTGCCCGCGCCGTTTGCTTTATATGGGGCACAAGGCTGATGAAGCGATTATTAAGGGCGAAACACAGACGAAACTCTTAGAAAAATGCGATTATCCAAAGGGTACTCTTGTCGGGATTTGGGCGGAGGCAAAAGTGAAGTATACGAATGAAGAGGATGATACGGACACATCAGCCTTCGATTACACGTTTGATTATGTGATGATGCCGTTAGGACGAGCGAGTAAGGCGGAAGCTCTTGAAGCTACGGGGCTTAAATGGAGTGTCCTGCAAAAGAACCTACGCCATAGCGGACATACGTTTGCACTCCGCAACGGAGAAACTTATATTGAAGATTTCCCAATAGGGAGCCCTGTCATCATCGAAGTAATGACGTCAAGCACATCTGGTGGCAACAAGGATAAACGAAGCTGTATCCCGCAGGCATTTGAAGATTGTATGCTTGGAAAACATCATCTTGCACCCGGCATAAATTACAGACAGGTATGGGCAAGGATGGCAAGTCAGCTTATAGTAAAATCACAGGCGGCTATGGCCTGGAATGGCAAAACCATCTGGGTATTACAGGATTTACTTGCCGATTACATTTCGGCAAGTACCGCTTTGGATTTGAAGAAATTCATATCTGGGCATACTGACGAAGTCAATATTTTAGCGTTCTCTTATGGAAATAATTACAAGCAGCCGGAAAACTCAAAAACAGTTTCATTGAGTGACTCGACTTTATATGCGGGGCCAATCCGAGCAAACAACGGTGAAGATGTTCATCCATGTTTTCAGGATATTGTTCTCGCATCCATATGTCCCCCTAAAAATGTTTTGATAACAGCTCTGACAAAGAAAAGACTTGCAAACCGATTAACTGTGTAAGCAGTAACCGATACATGGATGAGCCAATACAGCAGCGGTATACATCCTTCGTTTTGCCGTAAATTATACTTCATATAAAACTTGGTTTTTAATTGGCTAAGCCGTAAGAAATATATACGGCTTAGCCAATTAAATGCATTTATTAGAACAAGGAAAAGGGGTGGATTGATTCCACCCCTTTTCTGGCTGTTTTATATCTGCTTTCCGGTATCCCTGAAGGTGAAAATACCGTCATAATCGCAATCAAGTGCGTTCGCTATGGCGCGTAATTCTTTTTCACATAAATTATCTCGGTCAAGTTTGTTATATAGATTGTTTCCCTTGTATCCTAACTTTTCGCTTAACTGCTTTATCGTCATACCTCTTTCAAGAAGTATTATCTTAATTTTAAGTGCCATACCCATATTGCTTCACCGCCTTTATTTAAAATTATACACGTTTTTATGGGAGAATCAAATTGGAAAAATAAAATCACACTTAAGAATGGAAATATCCTCTTGACTTGTTCCCTTTAAACGTGTAGTATTAAAATAACAAGTGGAATAATCCACGCTAAAACGGAAAAAGGGAGATGTAAATTTTTTATGAACTATATGGATGAAATCTTTTTGAGGGCGGATCTCCAGCAGATCCGGGAGTTTCTCCTGCGCGGCGGCGAATGCGGCGTAGACCCGCGCCCATACAAGGAACGGATTGACTGCGTACAGGAGCGTATGGTTGCCCGGCTGAGCCGGGAATACCCGGACAGGGAGGAATACGAGGAAATGGTCAGGCTGCTTTTTGAGTATGTGGGCACGGTTGAGGATGTTTACATGGAAATCGGCCTGCAGGCGGGCATGATACTGGCCGCGCAGGTATGCCAAAACCTGAAGGCGGCCTTTGCGGGGGAGTGAGGATGGAGGATTTTACACAAATGCTGAAACGTGCGCACATACAGCAGCTGCGCTCTTTCCTTATGGACGGGACAGGCCTTGACAATTGGTATGAGGACGAGGACAGCCGCCCCTATGGACAGCGCCTGGAGGAAGAGGAAAGGCCCATTTGGAAGCTGCTGGAAAAGACTTTCCCGGACGGAAAAGCCCTTGACGAAGCGGTGGACAAATTGACCGGGGCCCTGGCGGCAAACCAGTCTGTCTTTCTGGAAATCGGTCTCAGGGCGGGGGCGGTCCTCCTGTTTGATTTGCTCCGGGAGAATCCGGAGGGAAACGGATATTTGAGGGGGGATTCCCTCCGGAATCGGTAAAAACCGGGAAGGCTGTTTCCACAGTTGCCGGCAAAGGCCGTGTATGCTATGATGGAATCAAAAAGTCCCGGAAGGGACCGCCGGGCGGACAGCCTGGGAAAGGAGAAGCCGCTATGCCCCGCGCTGATGTGACAAAAATGCCCTTTGGAAAGCTCTATCCCCTTTTGGTAAGCAAGGCGGAAAAAAAGGGCCGCACCCGGGAGGAAGTGGATCAGGTAACCGCCTGGCTCACCGGATACACCCCGGAGGCCATTGCCCGGATGGAGCAGTCCGGCACGGAATACGGGGAATTCTTTCGCAGCGCCCCGGCCATGAACCCGAGACGCACGCTGATTCACGGCAGGGTGTGCGGCGTCCGGGTGGAGGAAATCCAGGACCCGCTGATGCGGGACATCCGGTATCTGGACAAGCTGGTAGACGAGCTGGCCAAGGGAAAAGCCATGGAGCAGATTCTGCGGAAATAAGGGCCTGCCGGGGCTGCGGAACCGGAAGGAGAACATGCGGAAACAGCCGCCCGGAGCATCCGGCAATTCGGATGCTCCGGGCGGCTGCTGTCTGTGCCGATGCGGTCAGAGCCTGCCCTGAGGGCCGGCGCCTTCCCGGTTCCCGTCCGCAGAAAAGGGACAGCGGCCGCCCAGGCATTGATTGTTTTGACTGCTGTAAGGGCAGACGGGGACGGTTCGCTCCATCTCCACTCCCAGATGCTCCCGGGTAAAGTCCACGGCGGCGAGAATGGCCAGCCAGGAGTCCCGCTTGCAGCACCGTGGGCCGCCCACCCTGCCGATGCTTTCCAGGGCGCGGGCGGTCATCCGGTTGCTCAGACCCCAGGGCTCCCGGGCCAGAGGGGTGGACCGGGTGGCAATGGCCAGAAATTGCCCGGCGCCGATTCCCGCCCCGCAGGCGCCCCAAAAGCCGCAGGCCCCGCCGGGGACGGCCCTGCCCCGGCTGTACATCTCCCGGAGGGCCTCCTTCAAATCCAGCGGACCCCCTGCGTTCCTGTAGGCGGTGAGCAGGGCTGCGCCCACCATCACATGGTGCTCCGGGCCATGCATGTGGCAGAAGGGCAAATCCATCATCCGCCGGATGACGGCCACGGGGTCGGCGGATGTTTCGGAGAGGCACAGGCCGAAAATGCTGTCCATGCCCTGGGTGTGGCAGTCGCTGCATACATAGTGCCCGTTGACGCAGCGGGTCTTGCTGGGCTCTTTTTTGTGACAGACCGCGCACTCCATGGCCTCGTCCTGTGCCAGGTATTCCAGCGGCGCTTGACAGATCAGGCATTCTTCCATTTTCAGGCCTCCCTTTCTTCCCATGCCCGCAGCACGGCCAATTGACCGGGGGTGTGAAACCAGTGTTCCCCGTTCTCCATTACGGTGAGCCCGGCGTTGTGACGCCGGACATAGTCCTCCACGGTCCGGCGGGGCGTCATGTTGTCCCGGCCTCCATAGAGGATGCTGACAGGGCAGGTCCAGCTGAAAACGGGATGCTCCCGCACCCAGCACAGGTACTTCCAGGACAGGGTCTGCCCAAAGGTAGTGTGGATTTCCCCCTGCTCCCGCAGCTGTCCTTCCGTCACCCCGGCCCAGCCCAGCATGGTCAGGATCAGCCCTTCCATGTCCAGGATGGGAGACGCCAGCAGGGCACGGGCCGGGGCGTCAAAGGCAAGCATGGCAAAATATGCCCCGATACTGTTGGCCCGGAGGGAGACCGCTTCCCAGCGGCGCTCTGCCCAGCCCAGCGCCTCCTGGATATCTGGAACCGCCTCCCACGGGGTCAGCTCCCCGCTCCGGAGCTCCCCGTGGCCGGGCAGGTCGATGGACAGCACCTGGTACCCCCTGGGGCACGCCGCCCGGGCAAAATCCTCCGCCTCTTCCTTGCGGCCCATCTGTCCGTGGAGGAACAGATAGCCCTGGTCTGCAGGGTCTCCGTACAACACGGCGGGCACGCCGCCCATTGAAAACTGCTCTGCTTTCATCCTGATACCTTTCTTTCCGTTTTCTGATTCCACGCCGCAGAGGAAGCTGGCCCTTGCTTCATCATGTGGTCTCGTGGGGGATGGCGAGCTTTTTAACCCGGAGCTTTCCGTCCGCAATTTCCGCCGTCATCATGGTGATCTCCTGATGAAAGCGCCGGGGGCCGCAGGAGCCGGGGTTGAGCCAGAGGATGCCGTCCCTTTCCTCCTGCAGATACCTGTGGGAATGGCCGAATACCACCGCGTCAATGCCGGAGAGGTCCGCCGGGAGTTCTTTCCTGTTGTGAACCAGATAGAAGGTCACGCCGCCAAGGGTGACGGTCAGGTGGTGGGGGATGGCCTCTGCCCAGTCCTTGTCGTTGTTGCCCCGGACGACGTAGAGGGGGGCGTATTGTCTCAGCTCGTCCACAATCCCCTGTTTGTTGATGTCCCCGCCGTGGAGAATGGCGTCGGCAGTTTTCAGCTGCTCCGCTACCTGGGGCCGCAGAAGGCCGTGGGTGTCGGAGAGGATGGCGAGCTTCACAGGACGGCGCCCCCTTCCAGCGTCCAGCCGAAGTCGTTATGGTAGATCATCTGGCGGGTCATGCCGCCGTCGATGCAGATGTTCTCGCCGGTGAGGAAGCCCGCCTTTTGGGAGCAGAGGTAGAGGACCATATTGGCAATGTCCAGCGGATTGCCCACCCGGCCCGCAGGCTGCTGGACCGCGTCCGGGCCTTCCCAGACGGCGTCCCCGGTGTCGATCCACCCGGGGGAGATGGAGTTTACCCGCACCTTCCCCGACAGGCTCACCGCCAGGGCATGGGTCAGGGCGGAAATACCGCCCTTGGCCGCCGTGTAGCTTTCGGTCTGGGGCTGGCTCATCCGGTCCCGGGAGGAGGAGATGTTCACGATGGACGCCCCGGGGGCGAAGTGGGGGGCAAACAGCTTGGCCAGGTAAAAGGGCGCAGTGACCCCCACCCCCAGGGCGCGGCTGAATTCCTCGTAGCTGCACTGGTCCAGCCCTTTCATCAGGGGCGGGGCGTTGTTGATGAGGTAATCCACGTGGCCGCAGTCGGCTATGACCTGACGGGCAAAGTCCTCGAGAACGGCCTTGTCGCCCAGGTCTCCCACGTAATACTCGTTGGGCAGAATGTCGATGCCGCACACCCTGGCCCCTGCATTGCGGAACTCTTCCGCAATGGCTTTTCCAATCCCCTTTGCGCTGCCGGTGACGACGGCGACCCGATTTTGAAACATAACGGTTCCTCCTAAATGGTGATGCCTTCGCAGTGGTCCAGCTCGTGCTGGATGATCTGAGCCGTCCAGACGCCGCGTTCTCCCGGGCCGCTCTGCGGCATGCCCCGGACAGCGCCCGGGCATGGGACGGGCGCTGCGAAACGGCTGCCCGGCAAGAAAATCCGCGGGGAGGCGGCCCTCCTTTTCCGGTTCCTGTCAATTTGCATTATACATGGTTGCGGGGCGGGGAGCAAGGGGATCAGGGCGTTTCTTCACAAGATACGGCGAAGCGGTATGGGTAAACACGGCCTTGGCCGGGGGATTGACAGGGGACACGGGCTGAGATGGGTGGAGGAAAGTACCGGGTGAGAGGTTCTTTTCCACTGTTTTCCTTTGACAAGTGCAGTTATCCTGCAGGGAGCGTGACGCTCTGCACACATACAAAACCCGGATTTGTTTGAAAAAATGAAGTTCCAAATCAGACGATTATCCTGGAATCATAAAAACCCTTACGTTTTGACGTTCAGCGTAATCGATGGTGTTGAGCGTGCCGCCCTGCATCCCATTGCAGACAGCGATTACCAGAGCGCTGTGGTCCACCATCCAACGGTTTCGCTCCTGAAACGCGGCATAGGAAAAGGACGGATAAAACACTTTTTTTGTAATCCGCCGCTGCCAACACGTCATGGTAGCACTGCCGCCATGCCGGTGACCACCTTTTTTCAAAGTTCTCATAGGGTACGGCGCAGAGAAGCTTTACGTCCGGATTCTGTTTTTTCAGTTCAAGCACCAACTGTGCCGCCCATAGATCGACACCCCGCGCCATGCCGGAGATAAAGTGCGTGAATCCGCGTGAAACCGCAGCTTCAATTGCCATTTCCAGAGCCTCTTTGACCTGCGTTTCGTTCCTTTTCAGTTTCTCCGGCCTATGCCCTGTAAAACAGCAGGTTTTATCTTTCATGATTGATAACCTCCTCGTGTGGGATATATCCAGTACTATAACATAAAATAACGACACTGGATATATCCAGCACGACATATCCCAGATAATTTTAGAATATAAATTGGATATGTCGTGAGAGGAGGAGCGCCTTTTGACTGTCAAACAGGCAATCGCCAATAGAATTGTGCAGCTTTGCAAGGAACGCACAATCGCTCCGAATGAGCTTGGGAATATGGCTGGAATCAACCCGTCTACCATATACAGTATTTTAGGGCCGAAAAGCAAAAGCCCGGAAGTGGCGACGATCAAAAAACTCTGCGACGCCCTGGACATGACGCTTGGCGAGTTTTTCACCACGCCGGAGTTCGATGAACTGGAACAGGAAATCAAATAATAACGATCATAGAGAACAGCCTTCCCACGGGAAGGCTGTTCTCTATGAAAGTTTGTCCTTTATTTACGAGATGCTCATGGGAATGCTGATAAAACAGACGCCTGCCATAAACGCGGGCAGATAGGCAGGAAAATAGAAAACCCCTGCGGTGCGCGATTTGCGCACCGCAGGGGTGGTCGAGGTGACAGGATTCGAACCTGCGACATCCTGCTCCCAAAGCAGGCGCGCTACCGGGCTGCGCTACACCTCGCTGTGTGCCCCGGTGACGGGGCAATGACCATTATAGCGCAGGAATGCGGCTGGTGTCAACCTTTATTCGGCATACATTTTCGCAAGGCCGCCCTCGCTGGTTTCACGGTATTTGCTGAACAGGTCCCGGCCGGTTTCATACATGGTTTTCACCACCATGTCAAAGCTGATTTTCCGGGTATGGGTGAGGAAATTGGCCAGGCTCAGGGCGTTGATGGCGCGCATGGCGGCCACGGCGTTGCGCTCGATGCAGGGGATCTGCACCAGACCGCCGATGGGGTCGCAGGTCAGGCCCAGATGGTGCTCCATAGCCACCTCGGCGGCGTATTCAATCTGGTCCAGATCCATGCCGAACAGCTCCGCCAGGCCTGCGGCGGCCATGGAACAGGCGCTGCCGATCTCCGCCTGGCAGCCGCACTCTGCTCCGCTGATGGAGGCGTTGGTTTTGATCAGGTTCCCGATGATCCCTGCGGCAGCCAGACCGCGGACCATCTCCGTATCGGAAAAGCCCTGCTGCTCCTGCTTGTAGACCATCACCGCGGGCACCACGCCGGAGGCGCCGCAGGTGGGGGCGGTTACGATGACGCCGCCGCCCGCATTTTCCTCGCTGACGGCAAAGGCGTAGGCGCAGACGATCCGGTTCTCCCGGGTTTCGGCGCTTTCGTCGATATGCCGCTGCCGGATCAGGTACTTGGCTTTGCGCTGTACGC
>PPYE01320980.1_pt1 | contig 13499 bp, 12 predicted proteins | sample 1559881 | NCBI WGS metagenome assembly PPYE01 (sample SAMN08240022, study PRJNA423297) | Human gut metagenome, whole genome shotgun sequencing project.
AGCTGCCCCTGGTCCTGGTCAAGGCCGCTGGCCCGGCGGCCGGCGGCCTTGACCAGGACCAGGGGCAGCTTGGCCATGCGGCCGATGCGCTTGGGCTCCTTCACCAGGCGGTAGGCCCACTCCATTCCCAGCTTCTGCCACTGTTCCGGGGCGCGCTCCACGTTGCCGGCGAACACATCCAGAGCGCCCCCCAGCCCGATGGCCAGCTTGGCCCCAGTGAGCAGGCCGAAGCGGGCGATCCACTTCTCCTGCTTGGGGGCGCCCAGGCAGACGAACAGCAGGTCGGGCCGGGCCTGGGCCACTTCGTGGGCTACGGGATCGGAGTCCTGAAAATAGCCGTCATGGACGCCGCACAGAACGATGTTGGGGTGCTGTTCCAGGATGCGGCGGCCCGCCTCCTCAGCCACGCCGGGCTTGGAGCCCAGCAGATACAGCCGGCCGCCCATCTCGTCCAGCACATCCAGCATATCACAGGCGAAATCGAAGCCGGCCACCCGCTCCTTCAGCGGGGTGCCCAGGATCTTGGCGGAGTAGACTACCCCGATGCCGTCGGGGAGGACCAGGTCGGCCTGGTTCAGGATCTTCTGGAACTCCAGATCCTTATCTGCGGTGAGGATGAATTCCGGATTGGGGGTGACGGCATAGTGGAAGTCGGAAGAACGGAGCAGCTCGGCCCCGGCCTGCCGGGCCTCCTCCCGGGTGAGGTTGTCGAATTGGATGTCTAATATATTGGTTTTCAATGGAAGGTTCCTCCAAAGCGTTGTGGTTCCATGGGGACAAAATTCCCCTGTAAGTTCCTTATTTTATCATGTCCGCGTGGAAATGTCTACCCTTGCGCGCCTCGGGAAGGGGATAAGAAGGGAACCGCACGGATCTGCCCGGAGGCTGGCGGGGTATTTCCTGGTTGACGGATCTGGGCTCCGGCACTATACTGACACCGTTGAAAGCGCTCCGCTCCGGTGCTGTCCGCAGAGGGGACCTTTCCCCCTGCGCCGGACACGGCGTGTCAAAATAGCGTGGGCGGCGTCCGGCGGGCGGCGCGCCACTGGTAGAAGGAGCTCTAAGCTATGATTCGAGAGATCTGTAAGGATGAAGCCTTTCTGGCGCAAAGGGCCGAACCGGCCACGCCGGATGACCTGGCCACCGCCGCCGATCTGCTGGATACACTGGTGTACCATAAGGCGGGCTGTGTGGGCATGGCGGCCAACATGATCGGGGTGAACAAGCGGATCATTGTCTTTGACAACGGGGGAGAGAACATGGTCATGTTCAACCCGGAGATCGTCAAGCGGTCCGGGCCCTATGATACAGAGGAGGGATGCCTCTCTCTCACCGGGGTCCGCCCGGTCCGCCGCTGGCAGTCCATTAAGGTGCGCTGGCAGAATGAAAGGTTCCAGGAGCGGCTGAAAACCTTCACCGGCTGGACAGCCCAGATCATCCAGCATGAGATCGACCACTGTGAAGGCATTATTATATAAGGAGGGGACACGATGAAGACCGCCATCTGCTATTATTCCCGCCACCATGGGAATACCAGACAGGTCCTGGAGGCTATGGCCCGGGAGGGGGATGTGGAGCTCATTGACGTGACCACCCGCCAGACGGTCCGGCTGGAGCGCTATGACTGCATCGGCTTTGCCTCCGGGATCTACGCCTTTGCCTTTCATCCTGCTGTGGCGGAGTTTGCCCGGCAGTACCTGCCGCAGGGAAAGCCGGTGTTTTTTGTTGATACCTACGGCGGCTTCCGGGGCTCCGGCCCGAAAGCTGTGGCGGAGATCGCCCGGGAGAAGGGGTGCCCGGTGCTGGGGGAGTTCCACTGCAAGGGGTACGACACCTTTGGCCCCTTCCGGCTGGTGGGCGGGATCGCCAAGGGCCGCCCAAACATACGGGATCTGGAAAACGCCCGCCGTTTTTTTCGGGAGGTCCAAGCTGGGTTTCCGGGAGACGGACCGGGATGAAGTCTGCTGATGCCCGCGGCCTGCGGCGGGAGAAGAAAGGAGAGCCTTTTCTATGAAGACAGAGCACCTTCTGACCGGCGGCATCCCAGCGGTTTTGTATGGGTCCGCCGCAGCACAGGGATACCTGTTTCTCCACGGCCAGATGGGCTGCAAGGAGGAGGCGGAGGAGTTCGCCCAGGTGGTCTGCCCCAAGGGGCGGCAGGTGCTGTCCATCGACCTGCCCGGCCATGGGGAGCGCCGGGACCGGGGCGGGGAGCTGCTCCCATGGACCGCAGTGCCGGAGATTCAGACGGCGCTGGATTGGGCTGGCCGCCGCTGGGAGTCGGTCTCCCTGCGGGCCAACAGCATCGGGGCTTATCTCGCAATGCTGGCCTGGGAGGATCCGGCCCGCGCCCTGTTGGTCTCCCCCATCTTGGACATGGAGGAACTGATCCGGACCATGATGGGCTGGGCTGGTGTGACGGAGGAGGAGCTCCGGGCACGGGGAGAGATCCCCACCTCCTTCGGCCAGACCCTGTCCTGGGAGTACCTGACCTGGGTGCAGAAGCACCCGGTCCACACATGGAGCTGTCCCATCCGCATCCTCTATGGGAGCGGCGACAGCATGATGCCCCGACGGACCGCCGAGGAATATGCCCGGCGGCACAACGCGGAGCTGACTGTAGCAGAGGGCGGGGAGCACTGGTTTCATACCCCGGAACAGCTTGCGGCGATGCGGGAATGGGCGGAGAGAGAACCGTGAACACGGAATGTACCAAGGGAGGCCCTGATGCACGGGTGGTCATGGAGCGCACAGCATCCCGTCCCAGGGCCTCCGCCACAGCCTGCTGCCGGCGAGTTTGAGGTTATTTTGAATTTCTTTCCGGCTTTAAAAATTCTTCTTGACAGGCGCTTTGGTTTGTGGTATCCTAAGTAAGCACTTGAGAGACTGGAGCCACACCAGATGCCGGAGTGGCGGAATTGGCAGACGCCCGGGACTTAAAATCCCGTGGGAGCAATCCCGTGCCGGTTCGATCCCGGTCTCCGGCACCAAATATCGCGGGATAGAGCAGTTGGTAGCTCGTCGGGCTCATAACCCGGAGGTCGGAGGTTCAAGTCCTCCTCCCGCAACCATAGAAAAACCCAGTGATTGCAAGGCTTTGCGGCCTCGGTCACTGGGCTTTCTTTTTGCATGGAGCGGGCAAAAGCGGGACTTTAGCGGGACTGTGTCCCTGATTTGCTGTGCCGTGGGCATTAAAAGAACGGCCCAGGCATCCACGCCCAGGCCGCTCTATACGATAGGTTTACTTGTACTTTCCGGCGCAGGCCAGAATAATCATGACTGGCAGCGCCAGAATAAAGAAGATAATCATAAAGCCCACCCCTTGCCTCTATGGTATCACTACGCCTGTTTCCTGTAAAGCAGATTGTCCAGGGTGTCGCTTGCCTTTTCGTCGCTCTTGGCAAGCACATGGCTGTAAATATCCAGCGTGGTTGAAACTTTGGCGTGTCCCAGCCGCTTTGAAACGGTGAGAATGTCCACGCCCTGGGCGATCAATAGACTGGCCTGTGTGTGCCGGAATTTGTGCGGGTGGATAGGCGGCAAGTCGTGGCGTTTGGAGAATTTATAAAGCCAGTCTGTGGGGCTGTCCGGGTGCATCGGCCCGCCGTTCTCCGCCGTCAGAACATAGCCGGAGGGAGTGATCCCCAGTTTTAGGAATGTGGCTGCCTGCTCCGCCCTCCAGCGTTTCAGAAGGGCCATAACAGAAGGTGAAACGGAAACATAGCGGTTTTCCCCTGTCTTTAGCGTGGTGCTGATTGCGCCGCTCTCCGGCGTGTAAACACGGTTCTCGCAGAGATACAGCTTGTTTTCCGCCCAGTCTACACTCCCCCAGCGTAAGCCCATGATCTCGCCACGGCGGGCACCTGTGGCAATCAAAAGCTGCACACAGATTTGCCATTTCAGCGGCTCCGTCTCCAGTGCCTTTAGAATGGCCTGTACTTCCTCCACTTCAAAAGCGTCCATTTCATGCTTTTGCAGTTTGGGCGGCGTGGCCCGCTCCGCCGTGTTGAATGGGATCAACTGCTCTTTCACCGCCTGGGCCAGTATGGTGCTGATAACCCTATGATGTTCCACAATGGTTTTTGCAGATAATCCACCGCCGGTTTTCTTGTTCTGCCCCGGCTCCGCCAGCTTTGCATACAGGCGGTTCAAATGGTCGGGCCGGAGGTCTTGCAGCTTGATAGGGCCGATTTCGGCGTTGATCCGCTTCAGCATATCCTTGTAGCGGACAGCGGTTTTCACCTTTAGGCCGTTGCGCTCTTTCAGTTCCACCACATAAGCGGCGTACTTCTCAAAGGTGGGCTTTTCAATAGAAACTTGCCCCTGCTTGCAGGCTTCTTCAAAAAGTGTGGCCTGCCGCTCTAACTCTTTGGTGATCTGCCGCTTTGTCATGCCCGGCGTGGGTCTCCAGGTCATCATGTAATCTTTCAGCCGTGTGCCGTCGGCGTTGCGTCCACGGAACACCCGGATTTGATAGCTTATGATCTCGCCGTCCTTATTCTTGCGTGGTGTGATATTAGCCATATACTCCACCTTCCAGCTTCATAAGCAGCTTTATGGCCTCCAGCTTTTCGCCTGGTGTCGCTTTGGGGTTCTGCCTGATCTGACGCAGTGCGTTAATTGTGGCCTCCAGTTCGGCCCGCTCCCGCTCGTGGCGTTCTCTCCGGGCCTGGGTGTTGCGCTTGCGGGTTTCTTGGGCCTGGGCGTGGCTCTTATCCATGCTGGGCGGCCTCCTTCTTTCTCTCGGCCCTGCGTTTCCTGCGCCCCTCTGCTCTCTGTGCCTTGCGTCCCTGTTCGAAACCGTAGTAATACCCGAAACTGAACATACCAGCCGCTTCGCCCCGCTCATGCTGTCGGACAGCAGTGTAGTAATCCCAGTTAATCGAATAGTAACTTCTCAGCTTTGCACTTTCGCCGGGCAGTATTTCCTTGCAAAATGCCTCCCATGCGCTGCCGTCCTTGCGTTCCTCCGGCTCCAGCTTGCGGACAATACCGACAACCACGCCGCTGATCTCCACATCATCCAGTTTCCTGGTGAAGTAAACATCTCCATCGGTGGCGCATACTGCGGTTACGGTGTCCCCGTCGATGAATACCCGGTTAAAGTGCGCGGACTTCTCGCCCGGATACTTGATAAGGCAAACCCGCCCATTGTAATCCGTGGTCTTGGTGTCCATTAAGCAAATGTCGCCGGACATTAAAACCCGCTGCGTGTCGCTCAGACCGGGGGCCACACTATCAATTTCATCAGCTGCCCCGACGATCTCCAGAAACTTCTTTGTTGCTTCGCCTGTCATTTTGCTGTTTCCTCCTTGTTTTCGTGGAGGGAACCGGCTATAATCAGACTACCGGCCCCCTCTGTGGTGGGTAGGTACTGCCTCTTGCATCGTGCTTTGGTCGGCGTAGGTGCAAGGGGCTTTCTTTTTGTGGCTTGTTGTGCCTGTTTATATTGTACTCGAATATAGGTATGCTGTCAATAGATACATACTCGTATTTGATTATGAATATACCACTGTACTTGACACAGGAAGAAATGTTAAGTACAATGCTCATGTAAAGTGGGTGATAATATGGCCGGTGCAAAAGCAATCAAGCAACTGCTAATAGAGCGTAAAATGACGGTGAAGTCTTTAGCGGAAAAACTGGGGATTGAACCGCAAAGCATGAGAAATAAATTATACCGTGATACTTTTACCCATGCAGAGATTATAAAAATAGCAGATATTCTGAACGCAGATGTTCAAATCATTACAAGAGACACGCATAAAGTTTTTTGAGAGAGGCCGGGGTGGAGTTCCCCGGCCCCTTTTATGTCGTGGCGGTATAGTTACCCTCTCTTATCCCGCCGTGGTCTTAACCGTCCCCGTGCCGTGGGTATAGTTACCCTTCCTCTGCTGTTTCAGGGCTGTAATCGCTTGCTGTGCCGCTGTTTTTTGAGAAAGAGCCGCTGTTAGTCAGCCCTGCGCGGTTTGGATTTTTCCCGAAACGAAAAGGGAATAGAGAACAGTCAGGGCATACGCAAAGCCGCACCTCTTTGGCTTGTCCACAGCAGCAGTCAAGGCATTTTGCCCGGATCGCTTGTAAAGGCGTCATATCCTGTGGCCTCCATCAAAGATAGTGTTTCAGCCCCTCGGCGGCGCGGCGGTCTGCCTCGGCCTGCTCCTGGGTAATGCGCTGGGTCAACTGCTCTGCCGTGGTATCACTCACGCCCACACGCTGGACGGCATCCTTGACCGCTTCGGCCCGCTGCTGCTCTGGGGTGATTTCCCCGCCCTCAGCGTCCTTGATCGGTTCAAAGGCCGTGATTTCCGGCACAAAAGCCGTGCTCCAGCGCGTCGCGGCCTCGCTCATGGCTTTCATGGAATTTTCAAATTCCTGCGCCCGTAAAGTCAGGAAAATGGAGTCCGGGCGGCCCGTGGTGTAAAAACTCCCGTCAGGCCGGAACACGGGGCGGTCAGGCAGCGTGTCCAGGGCCTCATGCTGGAAGTCGTGGGGCGCATACATGACCGGCACACGGACGGCCCGCTCGATACGGTCAATATCTCCCTGGTAGTCATCTGCGCTGGGGACAGTCAGCTGGTAGCCGCTCCGCTGGGCGACGGCCTGGAGCGCCCGCAAAGCGGTATAATTGTTATCCGCTCCCAGGATATACCCGGCCAGTTCCGCACGGCTTAGGGTCAGGTTAAATGTTAGCAGATCCCGCAGACCGTCCATATATCCACGGTCTGCCCGCTTACAAATATAATCAGACATGGCCTCCCGGAGTTTGGGGAGATAAATCATCGTCACAGCATCATGCAGGGCCTTGTCCGCCTCGCCGATCTTCGAGCGGGCGGTTGCAATCAGGCCCTCCTTGCGCCGGGACAGTTCCCCTGCCTCGTCCTTGTACTGCGCCGCTGTCCGCTTTGCCGCCTCCAGGTCGCGGCGATACACAGACAGGGCAGACGAAACGGCGGCCTGATAACGGGCAAATTCTCCGTGGATGTCGCTAAAAACTTTCTTGACTTCTTTGTTCATTGTGTTTTTTCTCCTTTTAGATACAAAAATGTTTGATAAATCCCTCTGCGGCCTCTGGTGGGTACATATCAATACCGCCACGCATCCAGCACCAATGCGCCCATTGTATGGCCTTGCTGGGGGCAATGTCATACCGGCTCCCGATTATGCGGGCATCAAGCCATCCCCGGTTAATGTGGTTGTAAATCGTCTGCCGGACAATGCCCGTAGCCTGTTCCAGATCTTTCGTGGTCAATCAAGCGCCGCCCCCTTAATCGTCATCCACAATGACGCTGCCCGCGATCCGCTGCTCTAGGGCGGCTCTGTCCACGCTCTCCCCCAGCGGCTGGGCGGTGGTGACGGGTTCAAGCTGCACCCTATCCGCCCGGTCGTGGTCGTTTTTCATTACAAAAATGCTCATAACGCTATCAATGTTCCGGGTGAGGGCTGAGGTCTCTAACACATCGGAAAAGCAGTCCTTCACCTGTGACAAAAAGACGGCGGTGGGAGTGTTGGGGTGCTCCCGCAGATACAGATTTAACGCTTGCCGGGTCACACCCAGCGCAAAGACTGCAAGCCCGCTCACCGTTGGAATGGCCTGGGCTTCCTTACAACACTCCAGGTATTCCAGGCTCCGCCGCCGGACATCGTGGAGGTCATTCCAGTCCACCCGCTCCCGGGCGATGGTCTTTTTCAATCCCTCAATCTTGCGGTCAATGTCCGCTGCCAGCAGTTCGCCCCGGTGCTCGTCGGCCTGGGCCTTGTAGAAGTTTTTGGTGCTCCGGGTCTGCTTCCGGGCCTCCATCACTTCGACGATCTCACGCTTGCGGGCGGTGTTCTTTTCGTGGTCATTCAATCGTTTATCACTCCTTTAGTTTACATAATACTAAATGCTTTTTTGGCGTGGAAAGATGGGCAGAAAGTTGGGCCTATCACACTCTCACCTGCCCCTCCCCCGTGTCTCATGCAGTAGATGGGCAAGTGAGCCGCTATCCATTGCGCCGCAAGGCTTGCATCATTTGACCATGTGGGCAACTGATAACTTCTCACTTGTCCTTTCTCTGCTCTCACTTGACCACCTGGACAAGTGAATAAAACATTGTAATATCAATGCTTTCAGGGTTCATTTGTCCATATTTCAAACTGAGACGGTGGATGGTCATTTGTCCCACGGTGTTGGTGTGCCCTCTGGAAGTTCTGCGAATTGTTGCTGTTCCACGCGCTGGATGTGCCAAACCTTTTCCTTTGGGCTGCCGGTCTGGAAGTATTTGATTTGCCCCGTAGCTTTCAATTCATCCTTTGCCCTGCGGAGTGTTCGGAAACTATACCCCGCCGCCTTTGCGCTGTCCTCCAGCTCCTTTGACGGAATACTTCCGCCGGAGTTCTCCAGCGCGGACAGCACCCAGTCTTTGCAGTCCTCACGCTTCGGAGCGGCCACACTTGCGGCCATTTCCTGGGCATACTCCCGATCTCGCTTCCAGCTTGTCCCCTCTGCATGGGCTTGGCCGTTGCTGTCGATGGTAAACAGCAAGGTTTCCTGCAAGGTAGTGTAGTTATTCTTTTCATTGGAGAGATACCGCACTCCCTGATCTTCCGTATAACCGGCCATCAACACGGAGCGGGACACATCCCACAGGTCGGCGCTGTCCGCGATACGGTCACGCCCACTGGCCTTTGGCCGCTTGTTGGTATGACATACCACGATGAATGTCGTGCCGGTTTCTTCTCCCAGGCTGATAAGCGGGGCCATGCAGTCCCGCATTGCGTTCCGGCTCCCCATGTTGATGTCAGGGGGTACAAACCCCTGCACCGGGTCAAAAACGCAGAGGGCGGGGTGGAAATGTTTAATAAACCGCTCCATTTCGGTAGTTCCAAACTTCAAGCCACGCAAAACGCCTTCTTTATCGGCCAAAAAATCCGGGGTGATGATGTTGGACATATTCGCCCCGGCAAGGCGGAGCTTCTTTTTTAGTTTCTTTCTCACGGAGTCCTCCGTGGTCAGGAATGCCACCTTTTGCGCTACTCTTGTATATCCGGGCGGGTCTAATATACAACGCTCCCCGCTGCTGATAGCGGCAATCAGGTTGCACCACAACGTGGTTTTACCAATTCCGCCGTCGGCTGCCATCAGGGTTATTTGCCCCTCTGGAATCCAGCCAGGGACAAGCCAGGTTGCTTCTTCTTCCTCGAACGTATCCAAGGTCTTGAAGCAGGACAGAAACGAATCTTCTTCCGGCGGGGGCGGCTCCCATTCCGGGGTCATGCCTATTAGCTGGGCCACCATCTCACACGCCTTTTCATCCCCGAACCTACTCACCAAATCGCTAATGTCTGCGTGTTCTGGCATACCCTCCCACACCCTGGACAGGTCAAGCAACCGGACACTTGCGGCCACACCGTGCAGGGCGGCGGCGGTTTCTGCTCCATACGCCCGGCCTATATCATCGTTGTCCATGAACACAACGACGGTCAAGCCGCGCAACTGCTCCGAATACTCCGGCTTCCACTTGTCTTTCCCCGCTCCATGCTCACCACAAGCGGCGCTCCACCCCAGCTGATTAAGAGTCAGCGCGTCTTTTTCGCCCTCTGTTACAGCAACGACGCCGGTCAGCTCTCCAGCTTGAAAGAGAGCATTGGGAACGCCCTGCCGGTTCCATATCCATCCGCCTTTTCCGTCTGGCCTCCGCCACACAAAGGACTTGTCCGAATACCTGACTTTTTGGAGGTTGTGGTGGTATGGATATATCTCCACGATCTGCGGGCGCTCCTTTGCCCTGTCCTCCGTGAACAAGTCTTTGACGGTTAGCCCCAGGGCGGCACATATATCATCCGTGGAGCATCCAGCATGACAATTCAGCAGTACCCGGCCCCCCTCGCCCACGGAAACGGAGAGGCTTGCCCGCCGGTCATCATGGGCGGGGCACCGTGCTGTCCACTGGCCGTGACCGCCTTTCACACCGTCCAGACGGTAGAGAAATTCGTTGACGGTCAATCAATTTCACCACCCCGAATTTTAGCAAGCGCGGCGGCGTAATCCACATAAAACTTGCTCCCGCTTTTGAAATATGGGACAAGGTTGTTTTTCACGGCCATCCGCCACCAGTACAGTGAAATGCCAGACGCTTCCGCACACTGTTTCAGCGGCAAAAACGGGGTTTCTCGGTTATTCATCGTAGTTTCACCAGCCTTGTATTTTTGTCAAGGGGCCTCTTGCACTTTTAAGTATAATGCTGTATAATGTTCCTATCAATATTCAAACAATTCTAATTTTAGGGAGGTGAGCTTCAAAAATGTATTCCGAAAGATACATAGGGGATAGAATACGGCAACGCAGAAATGAGATAGGATTAACACAGAAGGAATTAGCGGCCAAAATCAATCCTGGCACATCAATAGAAACGGCTCCGCACACACAAGTAGCACAATGGGAAAGCGGAAAGAAAAAACCTGGAACAGATGCGCTTATCAGGCTTTGTAATGCCTTAGACTGTGATATGGACTATATTTTAGGGGCGATAGATGTTCCTCGCCGCGCTGTGTATGATGTTAGGGAACAAACGGGACTGACGGGAGAGGCAGCAGGGCGGTTGAAACAAATTCATGATAAAGGGCAATACGGCGTAGTGAAAGACGGTTATACACTCAATATAATGGATGTACTAAGTGAGATCATTACGTCCCCCAGGTTTTTCCCGATGATGAACGCCATAAGTTTTTACTTGATTCACGGCGGTTTATTACCCAATCAAACAGATGACGCTGTCGAAGACTTATCCGTGGATGAATACAAACGCTTCCATATTTGGGCAAAAGTACGCGGCCTGGAAATTGAGAAAAAAGAAGATGTCTCTGAGATGCACTTACAGGTAGCAGCCGATGAGTTAAAAAATATGTTCCGTGAGATATTAAACAACGAATTAAAAAAGGAGGATGGGCGGTAAACCCCTTTTACACCTCCGCCGGATTTTTCAGAAAAACCTTTCCCTGTTTTCGGCTACTCGCGGGGGTCAGGTGGGGGGGCCCCGGTTGGCAATATCCCCCTCCGGTGTGGCGTAACTGGAGCGGGACTGAGCGTGACAAAAGCGGGACTACACGCTCATATATGATGGTGGGCAATAAAATAAGACGGAAGCAAAGAAACTATATCATGTGTTAAAATACACAAAATAGACCATTCAAGCACAACATATAGGCCACTTGAAGTAAAACACGAAAAGGGACAAAAGCCCTTAGTTCTCTCTCATAACCCGGAGGTCGGAGGTTCAAGTCCTCCTCCCGCAACCATGTTGAGTGACCAAAATAGATACACTCACCTGAAACCCCTGAGAAATCAGGGGTTTCAACCGTTTTTACCGCCATTTTTTTAATGCGCATTTTATAGATACACAGGGCTGTTTCAGAGCGGTAGGTAGGACATGAACTAAAATCTGGCCCTATTTCGTCCCTCCCGAGGCTCAATTTTCCGATTTCAGGCAGTTTTTTCTGTGGACCACAAATAATTCTTGCACAAAATTTCATAGGGATAGTTGGTTGGTATCACAATATGACGTTAGGGTCAAAAGGTCATTCGAGCAGGTTTCAGGTGAAAAAGCACGAAAAATATGATAGAATAGAAGAAAACACGGGTGGTGTGTTTTCATGTCATACAGAGCAAATCCCAGCCAGCAACTCTCAATATTTGACCGAAGCCTTCGTCTGACAGAGCGGGAAAGGAAATGTCTGGAGAAATCATGGGCAAAAGTATTTTCCGATGAGATATTTCCTGCAATCGATGAAGACCGCTTCCGTGTTCTGTACTCTGAAAACGCGTCCAGACCAAATACTCCGGTAAACATCATTGTTGGAGCGCTGATCCTCAAAGAAATCTTTGACCTCTCTGATGACGAAATGGTGGAAAATTTAATGCTGGACATCCACTATCAATACGCACTGCGCACGACAAGCTTTGAAGAGCAGCCTTTGAGCGACAAAACTTTGTCCCGTTTTCGCCGCCGTTGCTATGAATATGAGCGGACCCATGGTGTGGATCTGTTTCATGACTGTGTCAAGGATCTGAGTGAAAAGATCGCCAAAATGATGGGGATCAATTCCCGCATCAAGCGAATGGATTCTTTGATGATAGAAGCCAATATCCGAAATCTGAGCCGCATTGAACTGCTGTATTCCTGTGTGGCCAGGGCGGTAAAGTACCACCATGGAAACCACACCGGTATAGATCTGTCCGGTCTTGAGCACTACACCGATCCAGATGACCAAAACCTTGTCATTTACCATAGCAGAAATATTGATGTTGATGTCAGGACGGCAACGATCATCAATGATGCGGAAATATTGCTGGATCGTTGCCAAGGCCAATACGGCCATGTGAAAGAGCATCAGTTGTTGCTGCGGTGTCTGGAAGAGCAGACCGTTATTGATGATAATGGAAAACGCAGGTTGCGCATCAAAGGAGAAGAATCACCGAAACCGACATCTCTTCAAAACCCGACAGACCCGGAGGCGACCTTCAGCGCCAAGGCCGGAAAGAAGCACATCGGTTATGCGGCAAATATCGTAGAAGCTGTCAGCGATGGCGGTTCTGTCATTGTGGATTACCAATATGAGCAAAATATCTATTCCGACTCCCGTTTCCTTGGCGCTCACCTTGATCATCTGCCACCTCAAGAAACACCCGCTTTTATCGTGATGGATGGCGCATATTCCGGACAAATGCACCGGGATGCCGCAGCAGAAAAGAATGTAACACTGATCAACACAAGTCTGAAAGGCACACCGGTCCCGGATATCTATGCCGATTTCAAGATCAGCGAGGATGGCGAACAGATTTTGCGGTGCCCTGCCGGCCATAAGCCGCTCCATTGCAAGTATATTTCTACAAGCAACCAAGTGAAAGCATATTTTCCAAATGAATCTTGTTCTCAATGCCCGCATCTTGAACACTGCCATCCAAAACTCAGAAAACGTTCCAGCTTGATCGTGTTATCCCGTTCTGCCATAGGACGTGCGAAACAACAGAGACTCATAGTAGCAGAAGACTTCCATAATTGGAGAAGGATACGGAACGGGGTAGAAGCGATCCCTGCCATTCTGCGCAACTGCTATCGTGTTGATGAGATGCCGGTGCGTGGCAAGATTCCCGGCAAGTTTTTCTTTGGCGCTAAAATTTCAGCAGTAAATTTTAAAAAGCTGCTTCGGCAACGAAGGGGCTTCTGTTGTCATCCCCCAAACCCGCTGCTCACATAAAAAATTAGAAAACACCTAATAAATAGGATAGAAAAACCGACTGGACTTATTACTTGGGTCAGTCGGTTTTTCCTTTTATCGCTGGCTTCCTGGGCAAAAAACTATGCTTTTGACCCCAATGTCATAATTTGATACCAACCATTTTTTTGTGCCGGGATTCCGCTCAGGGATCCCGGCTTTATTGTATAAAGAAAACCACTCGCTAGGCGAGTGGTTCAAAAAAGCCTATGGCGATGAAAATGATAAAAAAACTCCCTTTG
>PPYE01364743.1_pt1 | contig 13498 bp, 11 predicted proteins | sample 1559881 | NCBI WGS metagenome assembly PPYE01 (sample SAMN08240022, study PRJNA423297) | Human gut metagenome, whole genome shotgun sequencing project.
GTCTGTTCACGAAACATTTCAGAAGAATGGATATAACCTATAATATTGTCAATGTTTTCTTTATAGACAATGATTTTACTGATTCCGCTTTCAATGAAGCGGGCTTTTAGTTCTTCTATGGGAGTTCCATATTCTATGGCAACAATTTCGGTTCTAGGTACCATACAATCCCTAATTCTGATATTCGAAAAATCTAGTGCATTTTGGAATATCTTGACTTCGGTGTCTATGTCTTGTTCATTTTGAACATCTTGTATACTGCTTTGAATAAAGTAATCTAGATCGACTTTGGTAAAAGCTTTTTCATTGGCTTCTTTATTTGTTTTAATGCCTATAATGTAAAGTAATATATTGGATATTCCCGAAGCAAACTTGCTGATGGGATAGAGCAAGACATAGCAAATGTAAGTGGGAACTGCAAAAATATTCAGAGTGAAATTGGGATTAATCTTAAATAAGGTTTTAGGCAGGAACTCTCCTGTGACCAAGATGATTAATGTGGAAATAATTGTTTGGATCAGTACTAATAAAAAGTGGTTGTCTATCAATCCTGCCAGCAAGTTTTGTTCAATGACTTGTGCCATCAATATACCGTAAATGACCAAAGCGATGTTGTTCCCTACCAACATGGTAGAGATAAAATTGTTCGGATTATGAAAGAAGATGGAAAGTATACGTGAATTTATGCTTTGGCTGTTACGATCCATTTCAAAACGTAATTTATTGGATGAAACAAAGGCTATTTCCATGCCGGAGAAAAAAGCGGAAAAAGCCATTGTGATAAGAATTTGTATAATAATACCCATAATAGTGAGTGAATTAGCGTATCGAATCAGTTCTGGTGCTATTTGCAACAGCTTTTGTACTGTCTGCTGGTGCTGTATCTTCTACAGTGAAAATACCTGTGTTATTATAAATTTGATATTCTGTCATTTGCTGGTTGGATTCAAATCCATAACCGGTAATGATTTTGTCTTCTTGTTCAATGCGGATAAATTTGTCAGAATAGACCCTTTCCTGTTTTTCATCCCAAAAGAGCAGGTCTGTGTCAAATTTGTCGCCTCTTTGGCTGCGGATATGCACATTGCTTCTCAATTCCCAAAGTTTCTTTTTCTCGTAGTAATAGGCTGTATCGGCTTTTATGCTGGCATCAATATGGAATAGGGAATCAAACTTTTCCAGATAAACTCCTTTTTCAAAAGCCCAATAAGGAGGGTTCTTTTTATCATAAATTTCCCATTCTTCTGTGATAATTTTGTAGCGGGTAATACCGGAATCGGATATAAGGGTAGTAACCCCCAATGTTTTCATGCTAGGCAATGAATCTCTTTCTGTAATAGCTTCCGCCAGATTTTTTTCGCCTCCTGAGCATGCTGGGAATAAAACAAACATAACAGTTGCCCAAATGGCAACTGTTATGTTTAGAAATATAAAGTGTGATTCTTGTTTTTTTTCAGACGACATAATTATCTGATAGTTGTTGTTTCACCAATCCATCCACCGATTGTAACAGAGTCACCTTTCTTCAAGCTGAGGAAGAACAAGTCTGCGTCTTTAGGAGTATGGGCTGCATAAGTACCAATTAGTTTATTTGCTTCTTCAGCAACACTAGGATCTACACTTTTTGCTTTCTGTAATTTGTCGATAACAGCAAAATAAGTACACTTGTTCAATGCGGCTTCATCACTCCAGTTAGGGCTTGATGCATACATATTAGCAATTAAAATGTAAGGCTTACCATTGTTTCCATCCAATGAGATTGACTTCAGCGCATATTGTTTTGCCTTGCTCAACTGTTTTTTGCTGAATAAAATAGCAGCGGTTTTGTATGCATAGTCGGCTTTCTTTAATGGGTCTTGTTCTAAGTTGATAGCCTGATCAAAATAGTCGATACATTTGTCCATATCACCTTTCTTGTAATACATGTATCCGCAACCTACAGCAGTTTCGGCAGTCGGTTCGATGGCATGTGCGGCTTCAGATGCAGCAAAGTAAGCTTCCTGTTCTGTACAGTTTAGCATCTGCATTACAGAAATAACTTGCTTCAGATAATCCAAATTAGTTTTGTTTTGTTCAACTTTCGGAGCATAGATAGCTTGTAGGTTGTCGCAAGTCGCTACACCACTGTTAATGAAAAATGCATCGATATTGTCTTTTGCCACTTTCAATAATTTTTTGTCATTTTCCTTTGTAGCAGCTTTTAAAGCTCCATCAGCAACTCCTGATGCAAACAAGTAATCCTGAATGAATTGTTCTTTGTATGCTTCATCACTCTTCATTTTACGGGCAGCAGCATCCATGAATTCTTGTAATACAAAATAGTCGGAATTTTCTTTTTCAAGTTCAATGGCTTCTTTGAACATGTTGTATGCTTCATTCATGTCCTGTCCACCCATTGTGAAGTAGTCATGTGCCTTCATTCCGATAATTGAACCCTTTGTAGCATCTCTTTTAACCAACTTGTTCAAATCGTCCAGATATTGGATACGCTGGTCGTGAACTTTCATCAGTTCATTGAAGTATTGTTTTTGCTTAGCTGCATCTTTTTCACCGGCTATTAAAGCACGAAGAATTTTTGCACCATTAGTATAAGTACTTACTTGAGCTTTGGGGGCTTCTGTAAATACGCTCATCCAAGGAGTATAGGCGTCCTTGAAATTGTTAGTTTTGACATACTCAGTGTAAATACTGATATTTTTCAAGCATCGGATACTGTCTTCACCATGTCCGAATCTTGATCCGTCTGACGCTCCGGTCTGAGCGAAAGAAGCTGTTGTACCTAAGGAAAGAACGAACAGCGCTGTTACCATCTTCATTTTCATCGTATATAAATTTAGTTGTTGTTATTTATTTGCTTCTCTCCATTTATTAACGGATACGCTTCAGATAGTTGTGGCTGATATAACTTGGTACGAATTCCGCACCAAAAGCTATTTTTGTGCGGTTATTCATTTCCACACTTTCTTTGTTGAACTTGCTCCAAGTCAGATCGGCTGTATTCCATTTTTGTAAAGTATAGTCAACCCCAATCGTCAGGCGGTTGTCATATACATAAGTAAGACCTGCACCAAATGTATGTGGCATTTTAAACGGGTTTGGAATAGTATCGCCAGTTTGTGACTGTACATAAATGGAACCATTACTTTCCGTACCTGTCTGATGATATTTATATGCATCTCCGTGCAAGGTATGTCCCAGTGTATAAACGGCACCTACATTTATTGTGTTTTTCTTGTTTAACTTATAAGTATACTGTAAACCAAAATCCAATTTATAATCACTGATGGAAAATTTGTCTAATTTGATACTACGTGTATCTGTCGCTCCAATAGCTGTCATGGATTGATGGGTAATGTCTCCATAAAGATATGAAAAATTTGCACCAACAGACAAATTATTAAATACTTTATAACCTAATCCTACAAAAACCTGGTGAAAGCCTCCGTCGCCATTATAAGATTCGGCCCACTTTCCGTTATTGTCTACATCCTCAAAATCATGTGTTTTGGAAATATTGTAACCTACTGTAGAAAATGGAAGAAAACCAACTGTCATTCCCATTTTTTGCCATAGACGGAATTGCATGGCCAAATAGTCAAAACTTGAGTTTTTAGCATTGGTTTTTACATTACCATCCTTGAAGTTCGCATTTTGAAGAGTCATTCCTGCATCGAACAAGAATGTCAATGAATCGATAGCTGTATAAGATGCCGGATTAGACGCGTTGATTTGGTAGCCGTTTCGCAAACCGTATGCTATTCCTCCCATTGCTTTACTGTTACCAAAATTTTGATCAGCTAACTGACCAAAGCCGTAGCGTGTATAGGGAGAATTTGTGCTTGTTTGGGCTACGGCCAGCCCTGTGACTGTGAGTAATATTGACGCACTAATCAGTCTTTTATAATTTATCATTATAGCTTAATATTCTGTTTAAACCTTTCAATACTAAAAATCTATCTGCAAAGATGATACTTTTTAATTTTGTATCAAAAGAAAATTCATCTCCGCCCGTTAAAAAAACCAAAAGCTCAGGATAATTCTTTTGAAGATGGGTGATATAGCCGCTCATTTCAAATTCCATTCCGCGAATGACTCCTGCCCGGATAGCCGTTTCTGTAGATTGTCCATACATCGGAACTTCTCCTTTAGCGCTTACTTTGGGAAGTTTGTCGGTGAATATGTTCAATGCCTTGAAACGCATACGCATTCCTGGAGAAATATTGCCTCCATGATAGGCTCCGTCAGCGTCAATAAAATCGTATGTGACACAGGTTCCTGCGTCAATAACCAGCACATCGTGTCCAGGCTTCAGCCAGTTTGCTGCGACCACAGCTGCTAAACGGTCCATGCCCAGTGTTTGAGGCGTTTTATATAAATTAGTGACGGGAACAGGGGTTTCATGACTTAATTCGATGATGTTAAAAGGCAATCTTTCCAGTTGGTGCCGGATCGTATTGCTTAGTGTTATGACAGAAGCTATGATACCTCGTTTCAACGGGTATCGGGAGCAAAGCATCGGGAGGCAATCTAAAGAATGATTGGAGCCACGAAATACTTCAACTAACTCGCCTTTGTCGAATATAGCCAATTTGGCTACTGAGTTTCCTATGTCGATTATTAAATTCACAACTTTGCTTTTTCGGCTGCAAAGTAACGCAAAAAATAAATAGGAATAGCAATAAAAAATGGTATTTGTGAGGAATTAATTAATATTTAGGTGTACTTTTGCATCGGTAAACAGAGAATGGAATTTATGAATAAATTAATTATAGCATTGATATTGTTATTCTTTTTCTTGGGTCAATCGGTTAGAGGTCAGGAAGATAACATAAAGGTAAGTCTGATGACTTGTGCTCCCGGTACGGAAATATATGCTTTGTTCGGGCATACTGCATTGCGCTATGAGGATAAGGCACGTGGAGAGGACTGGGTGTTTAATTATGGTATGTTCAGCTTTAATGCTCCCCATTTTATCTATCGTTTTGTCAAAGGAGAAACTGATTATGAATTGGGCGTAACCCGTTATCCTTATTTTGAAGGCAGTTATGCTATGCGTGGTTCCTCGGTTTATCAGCAGACATTGAATTTGACTATTTCGGAAAAACAGGAACTCAGAAGATTGCTGGAAGAGAATTATCTGCCGGAGAATAGGGTTTACCGTTATAACTTTTTCTATGATAATTGCACTACCCGTGCGCGTGATGTAATAGAAAGGTGTATTGAAGGGAAGGTTGTTTATTCTGAAGGAAAGGAGGGGCTCTCTTTTCGGGATATTGTCCATCAATATACTAAAGGACACAAATGGGATGAGCTGGGCATTGATATGTGTTTGGGCAGTGAAGCTGATAAGCCTATTGATGCGCGTAAGCAGATGTTCGCCCCTTTTTATTTGCTGGAAGCGGCAAAAAAAGCGACTATAGTAGTAGGTGACAGCGTGCGTCCTTTGATTCTGCATGAAAAAAAGGTGGTGGATGCAGAACCGGAGAATGTTGGTGACGGTTTTCCATTGTCACCCCTGGCGTGTGTCTTTATTTTAATAGGAATTACTTGTTTTGTAGGATGGTTGCAGTTTAAAACCAGGAAAATAATCTGGATTTGGGATTTGCTTCTTTTTGGTGTACAAGGGTTAGCGGGCACGTTTTATTATATTACAGACAAAACAATAAATGAAAGGACGCATCTTAACTTCTCTTTTGACTGTTATCGCATTAACAGGGTTGCAGGCACAGAACATTCCTGCGGTTCCCAGGTTGGTGGTCGGATTGACTATTGACCAGTTGCGGACTGATTATATAGAGGCTTTTTCGGCTTTATACGGTGAACGTGGTTTCAAGCGGTTGTGGAGAGAAGGACGGATTTATCGGAATGCCGAATATGACTTTATTAATGTGGATAAGTCATCAGCTGTAGCGGCCATTTATTCTGGCACTACACCTTATACCAACGGAATCGTGGGGGATAACTGGATGGACCGCAGTACTCTGCGAGTCCTTAATTGTGTGGACGATGCTGATTTTATGGGTATTTACACTTCAGAGTCCACTTCTCCGCAGAAAATGAAGGTGTCGACTTTGACAGATGAGTTGGTAATAGCCACACAAGGAATAGCTGAAGTTTATTCTATCGCTCCTACACGTGAAATGGCGGTGTTGGCTGCCGGTCATGCTTCGAAAGGTGCATTCTGGTTGAATGATGAAACAGGAAAATGGAGTGGCAGTACATATTATGGTACATTTCCTGCATGGGTGACTACTTATAATGACCGTGAAGGATTGGATTTCCGTATCGGCAATATGTCGTGGGAGCCTTATTTGCCTGTGACTGTCTATAAATATTTGACTAGCGAGAACAAACAAGTTACGTTCAAGCATAATTTCGATGACGAGCGGAAAAATAAATACCGTAAATTGAAAACAAGCCCTTATGCTAATGATGAGGTAAACCGTTTGGTTAATGCTTGTTTTAGTAATACTTCCATTGGAAAGGATGCTGTTCCGGACTTTTTGTCACTGGCATATTATGCCGGGAATTATGATCATAAGGCTCCTGCAGAACTCCCGATGGAAATGCAGGATACCTATGTACGTCTGGACAACAGTATTGCTGAATTATTGGAATTGATAGACCGGAAGGTTGGTTTGAACAATACTTTATTCTTTATAACCTCTACAGGATATGCTGACGCTGATCCTGTTGATTCTCCTCAATATAAAATACCGGGTGGAGAATTCCATATTGAACGTTGTTCTGCTCTGTTGAACCTTTATTTGGCAGCTATTTACGGTGAAGGACAATGGGTGGAGGCGCATTTTGAGCAGCAAATATACTTGAATCATAAGCTGATAGAGCAGAAACAACTGAATATATCCGAGATATTAAATCGTGCGGCAGAATTTTTGGTACAGTTCAGCGGAGTGAAAGATGTGTATTCTTCACAACGTTTGCAATTGGGAGCGTGGACTCCTACCATTGATAAAATCAATGACAGACATCAGAAAATAATATTAAGGAGAGAAGTGCAAATAAATCAGCATTTTATTGTAACTTTGCACTTTCAAAAGTAATCAAATTAGAAAATAATAAAAACAAAAAATACAATGGGATTTAATGAATTTATTGGCAAATTGTTTGGAAATAAGGCCACTCGTGACATGAAAGAAATCAAGCCATGGGTTGATAAAATAAAGGCTGTTTATCCGGAAATTGCCAAATTGAGCAATGACGAGCTTCGTGCAAAAACAGTAGAATTAAAGAAGTACATTTCTGATTCGGCTGCTGAGGAACAAAAGAAGATAGAAGAATTGAAAGGTACTATCGAAACTACAGAACTGGAAGATCGTGAGGGCATCTTCGCGCAGATAGACAAACTGGAAAAAGAAGTGCTGGAAAAATATGAAAAAGCACTGGATGATGTACTTCCGCAGGCTTTTGCCATTGTAAAAGACACTGCACGCCGTTTTTCTGAAAATCCGGAATTGGTTGTAACCGCTACCGATTTTGACCGTGAACTGGCTGCTCAGGGAAAAGATTTTGTGCGTATTGAGGGCGATAAGGCGATTTGGCAGAACCATTGGATTGCTGGTGGTAATGACATGGTATGGAGCATGGTGCATTACGATGTGCAGTTATTCGGTGGTGTAGTGTTACATAAAGGCAAGATTGCCGAAATGGCTACTGGTGAAGGTAAGACGTTGGTAGCCACTTTGCCTGTGTTTTTGAATGCACTGACCGGTAATGGCGTACATGTAGTTACTGTTAATGATTACTTGTCAAAACGTGACTCGGAATGGATGGGGCCATTGTATCAGTTCCATGGATTGAGTGTGGACTGTATTGATAAACACCAGCCCAATTCTGATGCACGCCGCAGAGCTTATATGGCCGATATCACTTTCGGTACGAATAATGAATTCGGTTTCGATTACTTGCGTGACAATATGGCTGTCAGTCCAAAAGACTTGGTGCAGCGTAAACATAATTATGCTATTGTCGATGAGGTGGACTCTGTATTGATTGACGATGCTCGTACTCCGTTGATTATTTCTGGTCCTGTTCCTAAAGGTGAGGATCAGTTGTTTGAGCAACTCCGTCCTTTGGTAGAGCGTCTGTTTGAAGCTCAGAAAAAGTTGGCTACCCAATATTTGGCCGATGCCAAACGCTTGATTGCATCGGATGACAAGAAAGATCAGGAAGAGGGATTTTTGGCATTGTTCCGTAGTCATAAGGCACTGCCCAAAAATAAGCCGTTAATCAAGTTCCTAAGTGAACAAGGTATTAAGGCAGGTATGCTGAAGACACACACTATCAACCAGTTGCTGAAGGCTTATGCCATGTTCGAAAAGGATGACGAATATGTTGTAATCGACGGACAGGTTAAGATTGTTGACGAACAGACAGGACGTATTATGGAAGGCCGTCGTTATTCTGACGGTTTGCATCAGGCTATTGAGGCCAAAGAAGGCGTGAAGGTGGAAGCTGCTACCCAGACCTTTGCTACCATCACTTTACAGAACTATTTCCGTATGTATCATAAATTGTCGGGTATGACCGGTACAGCGGAAACGGAAGCGGGAGAACTTTGGGATATTTATAAATTGGATGTCGTTGTTATTCCGACGAATCGTCCTATTGCCCGTAAAGATATGAATGATCGCGTTTATAAGACAAAACGTGAGAAGTATAAAGCTGTCATCGAAGAGATTGAAGAAATGGTAAAAGAAGGACGTCCTGTTCTGGTAGGTACCACTTCGGTGGAAATCTCTGAAATGTTGAGCAAAATGCTTGCAATGCGCAAGATTGAGCATAATGTGTTGAATGCGAAACTGCATCAAAGAGAGGCGGATATTGTGGCACAGGCAGGTCAGAAGAGTATCGTGACTATTGCTACCAACATGGCAGGTCGTGGTACCGACATTAAGCTGAGTCCGGAAGTGAAAGCTGCGGGCGGTTTGGCTATTATCGGTACGGAACGTCATGAAAGTCGCCGCGTGGACCGTCAGTTGCGTGGTCGTGCCGGTCGTCAAGGGGATGCTGTAGAATTGGGCGACTTTGATAATGTGAAGATGGAAATATTGCAGACATTGGCAATGGAAGTACCATTCACAGAAGAGGAGTACAACAAGATGAGAAAAGAAGATCTTGCTGAGAAAACCTTTGAAGCGGCAATGAACAACTTCAAGCGCAAGACAGACCGTATGGCCCAGATTGCCAATCCCGTTATCAAACAGGTATATGAGATGCAAGGACATATGTACGAAAACATCATGATTCCTATTACGGATGGCAAACGCTTGTATAATATCTCTGTCAACTTGAAGGCGGCTTATGAAACAGAAGGCAAGGAGATTGTGAAGTCATTTGAGAAGGCGATTCTGCTTCATACTATTGATGATGCATGGAAAGAAAACCTGCGTGAACTGGATGAACTGAAACATTCTGTACAGAATGCTAGCTATGAGCAGAAAGATCCGCTGCTGATCTTTAAGTTGGAATCTGTCAATTTGTTTGACAACATGGTAAATAAGATCAATAACAATACCATTTCTGTATTGATGCGTGGACAAATCCCGGTTCAAGAACCGGAACAAGTTCGTGAAGCTGCTCCCGAACCGCAGGCTCCTCGTCAACAGTATAGAGAGGAAAAGCAGGATTTAAGTGATCCTCACCAGCAAGCTGCTGCCGAACATGACACCCGCGAGGTAAAGCGTGAGCCGGTTCGTGCGGAAAAGACAGTGGGTCGTAACGATCCTTGTCCTTGCGGAAGCGGTAAGAAATATAAGAACTGTCACGGGCAAAATGCGTGATAAATAACGATTATTATAGAAACGTTCGGGTAGAATTTACTACCCGGACGTTTTTTTTATTCCTTTTAACTTACTTCTTACATAAATAAGCGTATTTTTGTTCCCTAAGAAAAAATGATAATATGAAAAGATCCGCCTCATTAATAATTCTAGTTGCCGGGACACTTTTTGCTTCCTGCAGCAGTTTGCAGACCATATCTTTTGACCAGTTACAGGCAGCCGATGTCAGTTTTCCGGATGCTGTGAGAAAAGTGGCTGTGATAAACAATATGCCTGTACTGAAAACTAAAGATAATCATGAAATACTGAGCAGAGATGGAATTATATCTCCGATTGTTAGAGTATATATTCCCAATCGTGATAAACCTTTGTTTGTAGTTGCCAAGCAAGATACCATTTCCTGGGAAATAGAACCAGCTCTTTCTGACCGGAAGATAGTAAAAGAAGCTTCGGAATATGCCGCTTCTATTCCAGTAGAACATCTGTTGCCACATTGGGATGAGGTGGCTCGTTTTTATTACGATGGCGGGAATATTGAAATGCGCGATGCCGGTGTATATCTTCGTGAGAACAATTGGGATGAAGCGTATAGTCAGTGGAAGATAGCCTATGAGAAGAGAAAAGGCCAGCAAAAGATGAAAGCGGCTTTTAATATTGCACTATATTATGAAATAAAGGATAATGTAGAACAGGCCAAGGAATGGTTGGGTAAAGCGAAGAAATTGGTGAAATCAGGCAGCAGGGATGAACAATTGATAGCCTTTTATTCATTGGAGTTAGAGAAAAGAGAGAGTAAGCTATCCCAATTGAGAATACAAATGAAACGTTTTGATGATAATTTTTAGAGAATAAGTGTTGAGAGAAAGATTTTTTTTGTACTTTTGGATATAAATAATATATAAAATTGATTTTGGTATGAAACTCAGTGCACAGTCACATGCTTCTATTGCGTCTTCGCTTCGGGAAGCGGTTGATAAATATATAGTGGATGGAGAGAGAACGGTAGTCACCGATATCCATTTGCAACCTAAGCAGGACAGTGGTGAATTAGTTATTTTTAATGATGATGACGAAGAATTGTCACGTACCATAATTGAAGAGTGGGTGGATTATAGTGAAGATGATTTTTATACAATAGTAGAGCGTATACTTCGTGGGGAGATCAACGCATTGAAAGATACGGGAGTTTTGGATAAGTTAGCTATAATGAAGCCTTATTCTTTTGTTTTGGTTGATGAGGATAGGGAAACTGTAACCGAACTTTTATTGATAGATGATGAAGACACTTTATTGCTGAATGATGAACTTTTAAAGGGGTTGGATGAAGAATTGGATGCATTTTTAAAAGACTTGCTTGAAAAATAGATAAAATAATAGAGTAACATCTTTCTCTCCTGTTTCCTTTCACGTAAGAGTATAGCTTCCTCTACTTTCTGCATGGTGCGGAAAGTAAAATTGGAGGTCAGCCGGAATTGGGGCTGTTCTTTTACAGCCTTCATTAATCCTTTATCTTTTTGTTTCTCGTTCATTCTGCTTCTGTTATGAGTATATATAATTTTTTTCTTATTCGATGCAATTTTACTTTTGCATTGCTTTCCGTCAGTCCCAGGATAAGAGCGATTTCACCGATAGTTTTCTCTTCATTATAAAATAGGGAAATCAAGGCGAGAAACTACTCTCTGCTTTAAACGACGAAAGATGTTCAAAGGCTTTCAAGAACGTATCCTGGGTCAACTCTTCCGCATCCTCCTGATTCTCCACGATGCGTATAATCAGGATAAATACTTGCTGACTGTATTTATCCAAAAAGTACTCGTAGAGAGAAGTTTCCCCTTTTAATATCCTATGAATAATATGTGTTTCGTCGTTTCCCATTTTATCTATTAGACGCAGGGCTGGGAGAGAGGTTACAATAAAAAGAGAAAATATTTTTTTCTTTCTGAAAAGTGTAACCTCTTTGGCTACGTAGCGTCTAAATGGGTACAAAGGAACAAAATTAATAACTTAAATACGAATAAATTATGAGTTACATTACCGGTTGGATTGTTGTAGGTATCATTACATTAGGAATCTACAAATTATTTGAACTTTTTGTTGGTAAAAAGGAGCGTCTTACTATGATAGAAAAATTGGGAGACAAGTTAGATCCTTCTATGTTGGGGAACAGGCTTAGTCTGCCTCTTCCTGTAGGAACTCCTTTCATGTCATCTTTTCCGATTTCTTTCTCGGCTTTGAAATTTGGCTGTTTGTTGTTGGGAATGGGACTAGGGCTGTTGACAGGTTATATGATTTGTGTAACCACGGTTCCCGATTATTTCACAGAGCGTAATTGGCACATGAGCGAGTTAACTTCATTGATTTACGGTGCAAATGTCTTGCTTTTTGGTGGTTTGGGCTTGGTAGTTGCTTTTATAGTAGAATTGAAAATTTCTCAGAAAAACAGGAAAGATCATACCCGTTGAATAATGAAAGACAATTAGAAAAAATAAAGAGATGTGTCAAAATTTGAAGTAATTATCAAAACTATCCGAGTTTTGCAGCAAGACAATAGCAGAATTACTTTTGACACATCTCTTTATTAAAAAAGAAGTGATGACCGCTTTACATAGAATGTTGCAATCTCTGTAAAGCGGTATATTTTTTTATTTTTTCAAAGCAGCAATACTTTCTTTCAAAGAAGCTATTTTGCTTTCTGCATCAGCCTGTTTCTTACGTTCCATATCAATAACGTTGGCTGGTGCTTTGCTGACAAATTTTTCATTGCTTAATTTTTTCAATACACTTTGCAAAAAGCCTTCCTGATATTTCAAATCAGCCTCCAGTTTTGCCAATTCTTCTTCTGTGTTGATTAAATTGCCCAATGGTATGGCATATTCGGTTGTACCTACCATAAATGAGCCGGATCCGTCGGCTTTATTCTCTACGGCTTCGATAGAAGAGAGGTTGCACAATTTGGTAATAACAGGATTGAATGCAGCTACCGGATTTTCACCTACTACTTGCAACTCCAAAGTTTCTTTCTGTGCAATGTTTTTCTGTAAACGAATGGTACGGATACCACCGATTACTTCTTTCACTGCTTCAAATTCTTTGACGATAATCTCATTGCAGGCAGTCGGAATGTTCAATTGCTGGACCATCAGGCTTTCGCCTTCTTTGCGGTCATAGATATGCTGCCATAACTCTTCGGTAATGAAAGGCATGAACGGATGCAGCAACTTCAGCAAGTTATCAAAGAAGCCTAAAGTTTTTTCATAGGTCGCTTTGTCAATGGGTTGTCCGTATGCCGGCTTGATCATTTCCAGATACCAGCTTGAGAATTCGTCCCAGAATAATTTGTATACAGCCATCAGTGCTTCGCTCAAACGATATTTGCCGAATAAGTCAGCTACTTCTGCAGCTGTTTTTGCCAACATGGATTCAAACCATTCAGTGGCCAGTCTTGCATATTCGGGCTGTGCAATATCGGCAACTTCCCAACCTTTCACCAAGCGGAATGCATTCCATATTTTGTTATTGAAGTTACGTCCTTGTTCACATAACGCATCATCAAATAAAATATCGTTTCCTGCGGGAGCGGCAAGCATCATACCCATTCGCACGCCATCGGCACCATACTTGTCAATTAGTTCCAACGGGTCGGGTGAATTACCCAAAGACTTTGACATCTTACGTCCCAGTTTGTCGCGTACGAT
>PPYE01644020.1_pt1 | contig 13496 bp, 10 predicted proteins | sample 1559881 | NCBI WGS metagenome assembly PPYE01 (sample SAMN08240022, study PRJNA423297) | Human gut metagenome, whole genome shotgun sequencing project.
GATATTTATTTCAGCAATCTCCGGCAAGGGCTAGTGGAACATGGTAAACAGGCTAATCTGGACCTGACTTTTTATCCTGACATTGACCACATCCCCGCCGATATCGATGGGGTCATGGCGGTCGGTGAATTCGACACCCCAACCCTCAAGCACTTGCGGCAACTGACGCCTCACCGGATCTTTGTCGATTCCAACCCGGATCCGCGACATTTCAATTCGGTTCAACCGAATCTGCAAGCCATCACTGAGTACGCGATCGACCAATTAATCGCTGCCGGCAAGACACCAATTGGGCTCATTAACGGTGGTTATTGGAGTAAAGATCAACAAGTCACCCATCATCAAGACCCACGACAAAAGTACTTTGAAAGTCGCTTGCGTGAATTGCAGCTCTTCGACGAACGATTTATGTTCGTTGGTGGCTCTTTTTCAGTTGCCAGTGGCTATCAACTGGGTCAGCAGGTCGTTCAATCGTTGTCCAGACAGGCACTCCCTAAAGGATTCCTAATCGGTTCAGACCCCCTAGCAGTCGGTGTCTTACAGGCTTTCAATGAAAACAAGATTACCGTTCCCGCTGACACATCGATCATCAGCATCAACGATATCGACATTGCCCGCTACGTCTCACCGCCATTGACCACTTTTCATATTGATACGGATGACATCGCGGCACAGGCAATTGCGACACTTAAAGATACCATCATCTTTGATCGTCCTCAGAAACGGATGGTCTTAGTCGATGCGAAATTAGTCTATCGTAAGAGTTTTCTAAAGCCGAGCACTGATTAAATTTGTAAAATACCACCAAAAAAGACATTTTTGACAAACAGTTTGGCGGCCTTTCGCACGAACTGGTGTTAAAAATGTCTTTTATTAATGCTTAAGTAAATCTAATCTTGCTTTGCGATTGCACTATTTTCTGTTTATCCGATTGGCAACGGACTAGTTACTAATTTCTTTAATAGCTATCGCCAAACCACTGGCCCGCCTATTGCGCCTCCGCCTGCGGATAAGTAATCAGATTGCCACTTTCAAAAGCTGGTAGGCCTTTAACGGCACGATACATCGCCCGTTCGATTTGTTGTAGGCCGCCACCATTGGCAATGGCCATTTTGAGGTCATATTGTTTGACCGCCTTGCTCAATGCTTTGGATGTCGCGTGCTTATTTTGGTTTTGGACCATGACGACAATATCTGTTTGGCTGAGTTGTTGATTGTAGAAGCTGGCGCTGTTGCTATGTTTGAAGGCATCAATCAGTAGCGCATGACCGTTATGTTCATCAATCAACTGGGTGATCTGCTGCTGCCGGGTGTTGGCGTCACCCATGACAACGGCGACCGTTTGGGCTTTTAAATCAAAGTCCAGCGTTTGAATCGGTTCGGCCGGACTAGTAGAAGTGGTCGACTTGACCCGTTTTTCAGGTCGATTCGCCTGTGCGCCCAGGGGCCGATGACTATGATGAACATAGCGAACGACTGGTTTGTCAGGCTGCTCATTAAACCAAGCGAGGTCGACTAACTGGCCATCATTGATCCGTTGGCGCAGGGCGTCGCGACCTGAAATTTTAAAGGTTTCAACGGCGGGATTAACACTCGCTAATGGGGTGCCTTGGTAATTTTGGGTAATCTGATAAGTATCATCAAATGAGTTGTAGTTAACAACGTAGAGCGGGGCCACGGTAATTAAATTTGGAACCTCCGCGTGACTCAAGATTTTTTCAATATAGGGATGATTCTTTCCTCTTTGCATTGTTCCGACTTGAACCCAATCGCCATTTTGAATTTCTAATTGTCTAGCTAGGATTTCATCGTAATAGTAATGTGGTGCTTTGTCATTATCTGGATCAATTAAATCAAACCCTTTTAGTCGCCGTCTAACTTGCATTACGGTATGGTTTGGTTCATCTGGAGATGGTTTAGTTGATTGGGTGACCAGCTCAGTGGATGTTTTTTCAGCTGTTGTTTTTTCAATTGCTGGTCCCTCAGTTGTCGACGACTCAGTATTTGTTTTCTCAATTGCTGGTTTCTCAGTATTTGTCTTTTCAATTGTCGGCCGATCCGTATTCAGTGTTGCTTCATTTTTAACAGTCGGCTCCGGTCTTGACTGTGTGGGTACTTCTGAATGGGTATCTTCTTTATTTTCTGTCTGTTCTAGTGGTGTCTCAGATGCGGCTAATTTTAAAATTTCTTGGATGGTCACAGCGCCGCTTGCTAAGCCATCGTCAGTCGGTTGAATCATGGCCAGTGTTTTTTCAATGGCCATTCGATAATCACGATATTTCTGCATATATTATCCTCCTCGATTTAAAATTTAGTTTGGTACGCTCTATTATCAATGAAACAGCGCTACTTTACCAGTGTCTTCAAAAGTTACCCTTCCAACACCGCCAAAAACACCTGGCCCATCAGTGCTGCATCATCCGCCACTGAGGCGCGCATATAAGCGGCTTGTTGTTCCTGAGTATAATTGATCTCGAAGCCATGTTGCCGCGCTAAAACGGCCGTGAATAGCCGGGTCGTCCGTCCATTACCTTCACGGAACGGATGAAACATATTGATTTCAGTCACGAGACTGCCTAACGCCTGGGCGATTTTTTCACGGTCGTCGGGCAATTGTGCATAATCGTCGAGTTGGCGCTGAATATCTAATTCAGCATTACCGAACAGGGCGACAGGATGAAAAAACGTGACGACCCCGTCCATCGTTTTATTGAAATCAACTTCGCGATAGTGGCCGGCCCAATCGTAAATTTTATCCAGTAAATAAGCATTGATTAGCTTCATTTCTTCAATCTTACGTCCGGTCAACTGATAACCATCTGGTAGTTTATAGTCTGCAACAGCCAACGCTTTCTGCCTATCAATCGTATAATCATACTCAAGTTGATGGAGAATCTCTGCATCCGTAATATTTAACAGATTCCGCAATGTGCCATTTGGTTGTAGGTAATCTTCCCAGCGCTTCATTTGCTGGTAGCCGATTTTTCATTCAAAATCTGGTCTAGCATCTCCTGAACAGTTGGAGAGCCTTCAACATATGAACGTTGTGCCATCTGAATATCAAACTTCGTTGGTTCAAAGCCCTCATACATATTACTGATAATGGCATTCAGAGTTGCCCGATACTCCTTGCGATTCCGAAATGGCACGTCCATAATCGTCAGTTTTTGGTCATCGTGTTCTAGATACATAATTTGATCGTCCTCCTTGAATTGTGTCAATGCAGGCAAAACTGCATCATCCGCTGCCAAAATTTGAATCAAGCGCACCGCGGCGCCACTTGGTTGATAGTCTGCTTGTTCCCAGTGTTGCACCGTTCGAACTGATGTGTTGAGTAGCTTCGCCAGTTGGGCTTGACTAATTCGGTAATGTTGCCGAATTTGTTTGAGCGTTGCCGCTGTCGATTTCATTTCCATCACCTCACCGCTATTATACCCTTCAAGGGTAGATCTGTCCTGTTTACGAACTTGCGCCACCCCAACACACCACTCATAACAAGCAAGCCATATTATTTAGATACGCAATTCATTGGTGCTGCCATTTTTTAAATCGAATAAAATCTAGTTCATTGTCGATGTTTAACGATTGGCTCAAAAAGCCACTAAAGATTAGTGACTTTGCGGCCATTTCAATGGTTCATTTCATCAACTTGCCTTGAGACGTTTTTTTCCATCAGAATAAATTCATATTCCGAATTATTAGAAGCAACCATCTCAGTACCAACTTTCACATAACCGGCCTTAATATAGACTTTGATGGCTCGTTCATTGAACGCCACCACTGATAAAACTAATGTTTGATACTTCTGATGTTGTAAAACAAAATGTTCAATCAACTTCAGAAACGATAACCCGAGCCCCTGACCAGTTAGATTAGGTTTAAGCCCCAACCCGATTTCTGCCTTTCGTGCTGATAACGGCTCAATACAAAAGTAGCCGGTCAACTCATCATCATTGACAACCTGAAAATAGCGGCCTCCTCTTAAGTCTGGCGAGATAATTTCTTCAAAATCCTCGGGGTCTTCGGTCATATCATAAAATGAATAGACGCCCTCATAATGCCAATCATTGGCGATTGCTTCTGCATTATGCTGAGAAAGCGTCTCAATCTTCATATTTTTGAACTGTTCCATTCATCATCACCTCATTGAAATTGTGCCCTTCAAAAGTAGCACTGTTCGGCTTACAAGTTTTCTCTCCTGAACACATCAACCATCGTAAACAGGGCCTTCTTAATTTATAGATACGCAATTCATCTGCGCTAACCATTTTTTTAATCGAATAAAATCAATCTCATTTTCAAAACTGCACATTGCAACATTTAAAGGCCGAGGTCTTGCACCGTTTCTGGCCAACTCATCGTTTAAAAATGATCCTTCTTCCATTTCTGATCAGCGGCCTGTACATCGACCCAATCCGTCTTTCTCGTTTAGCAGTTCAACATTTACCCACCAGCCAATTCTAATTATTCACTGAATTTCTTACTTGGTTAGCGTCATTATACCAGTCCTTGTCCCCTAATACTGCGTACCGGACTTTAACGTTAACATTATTTATATTAACGTTCCTTGAACGAATTAACAGTCTGCCACCAATTCAAGTCAGTCGCTACTGCCAACGAGTAAAAATGAAATTAGTACACCCGAAAGTATCACCAAAGTAAGCGCCCATTACTACGGCACCTGCTATTCGAAATAATAAAATTGATAACTACGAAAATTTAGTATACGATATTACCGTATTCAATAATGGTTTGGCGTTACCCCGTTTGATCAATAGTCAATCAATTCGTGGGCTTGGAAGTCCGTATCAAATGCGCCCATCCAAAGTTTTTTATCTGACAATCTATTTTTAGCCGGAATGTTAATGTTTACTTGTAACAGTACAGCAGTGAAGTCGAACTAACATTAGCTAAAGCGAGCGGTATAAAAATTAACGAACGTTTGTGAGATTGCAAATTTTACTTGAAATACAATTTTGGAGGCAACCATGAATTTTCTTCCGATAACTAACTATGATTCTTCACCTAAAGCGATTATTAATCCCTTTAGAGATGAAGGTTATCAATTTCCAGATAAGATGTTACTGGCATTCGTAACGCCAGAAGTGATGCGTAAGTTTAGTCAAGAATACAACGCTGAAGCGTTAGCAACTTTTCCGATGTTTTCGGGTGCCATTCAGGTCTTTCAAATTAATTGGCATGGTGAAACGATGGGGGTCTGTCGTTCGGTTTTGGGTGCACCAGCCGCTGCACAGATTATGGAATTCCTAATTGCTTATGGTGCCAAACAAATTATTGCGGTAGGCTCTTGCGGTGTTCTGCGAGAAATTTCAGAGAATTCTTTTTTAATTGTTACGGAAGCTTTGCGTGATGAGGGGACGTCCTATCATTACTTGCCAGCAGCGCCAAGTATTCAGCTTGATTCGGACATAATTGCATCTGTTCAGGCGTCACTACGCAAGAATTCAGTTGCAGCAAAAACCGTCAAGACTTGGACAACCGACGCTTTCTTTCGTGAGACACCTGCATTGGCTGATCAGTATGTGGCACAGGGATTTGAAGTCGTGGAGATGGAATGCTCAGCACTAGCCGCAATTGCTCGTTTTCGCAGGATAAAGTTTGGCCAGATTCTTTTCACGGCTGACTCTTTAGCTAATCCCAAAGCATGGGTGGCACGGAATAGAGGACGAGGTGCGCATACAATGGCATTAATCAATGCGCTGAACTGTTTGATTGACCTTTAGCATTTCACAACCAGAAAGGAAAAATCATGAGCGAAAAATTAACTGATCTACAAAAAAGCATCCAACAAGCAACTGCAGCGCTAAATGGTGATTATTCAAACGTCACGGTCCACGAATCATCGCTGCAACCAGTACCTCACTATTCGGCACAAGATATCAAAACGATTCGTTCCGAGCTCGGCATCACACAGCGCGTTCTGGCTGTAATTTTGGCGGTCTCCCCGCGCACGGTTGAAGCTTGGGAAGCTGGCAAATCTCAGCCAAATGGCAGCGCCTGCCGGTTACTACAATTAATTCAGCAGTATCCTAACTTGATTGAAGAAATTTTCACGACTAAGTGATTAAAACTAAAACATCCTGAGCCGTTCTGCAATCCGCAGTACAGCTCAGGATGTTTTTCGTTATTTCGTACTCTCCCGTTCCACCAGTGTCGTTCCCAGCTCGATTCGTTGGGCCGCTTGGTGGGCGTCTTGGAATCGGCTGACTAACAGATCAACGGCGGTCTTGCCCATCAGTTCGGTCTCAACGTTGACCGAGCTGATTTCAGGGTATACGTATTCCGCCAACGAGGTGTTGTTGAAGCTAAACAGTTTGACGCGTCCAGGAACGGCAATTTTGGCTTGCTGCAAGGCTTTCAAGGCCCCCGCCGCCATTGGATCATTAGCCACGAAAAAAGCGTGTGGCAAACGCGGCCCTAGCGCGGCAATCGCCCGTTTCATCGTTACATAGCCAGACTGACTCGTGTAGTCGCCAGCCAAGACATACTCAGGATGATAGGCATGGCGGCGCTCTAACGCTTGCTTGAAGCTTTGTTGGCGCTGATTTGGAATCTCAACTTGTTGATCCGTCGACCACTCCTGACCATAGATCATGCCAATATCTTGAATCCCGCGCCGCCAAAAATAGTCGACGACCCGACTCGTGGCAAACGTGAAGTCCGTGACGACGCTACTGAAGCCTTGTGCAAACTGGTCATCGTCCACAAACACGAGTTGCGGGGTCAATTCACTCAACTGGCGCACTTGCGTCGGGCTAAACTTCCCCACCGCAATTACCGCGTCAATATCATCACCGACCTGATCCAATTTGTTTTGAAAAATGCTCGTGGTGGTGAAACCGTAGACCTGGGCCTGATGCTCAATTCCTTTGCGAATCGCCAAGTAATACAGATCATCGTGCTCCTGCGTCTTGGAATACCACTGGATCACTGCAATATTCTTACGCATCATCGTTTTCACGTCTCGCCGTTTGCGCTTGCTATAACGTAGCTCTGCGGCGATGGCAAACACCCGTTGGCGCGTCTGGTCGCTCACAGACAGCGTGCGATCATAATTCAACACTCGCGAGACCGTTGCCAGCGAGACATCCGCCCGGTTGGCAATATCTTTTAACGTGACGGCCATCGTCTCGCCTCCTTCTAATAACAAACGTGAGGTAGCGGGGACTGGCACTACTGACCAATGATGATCGGCCAGTGGCACAGCAACACCCCGTTGCCCCACGTTTTATTTGCTTAATTTACAATTTAGTCTTTGAGTGTCGCAATGAACCGGTCAAACGCTGCTTCGCCTTGATCGTCCCACTTGAAGACGCCGGCATCCGCCAGCACGCGGGCAAAGACATTGCCGACTGCCTTGTCGATCACCGTAGTAACGTTATCGGCAGTGATCGTGTTATCAGCCTTCAATTGGTCAGCCCATGCTTGATGCATTGGGACCATTTCGTTTGGCTGATCCAACAAATATTTGCCCACTTCGGCCAATTCCGTCTTGAGACGTGCTGGTAAAATAGCGCGGCCCATGACTTCGATCAAACCGATATTTTCCTTCTTGATATGTTGCACATCCTGATGTGGATGGAAGATACCATCAGGGAATTCAGCGGACGTCTGGTTATCGCGTAGCACGATATCTAAAACGTAATCGTCGCCAACTTTACGGGCGATGGGCGTCGTCGTGTGATGGCGAGTACCATCCGTATAGGCACGGACATCCACGCTTTCGTCTGAGTAGTTCATCCAAATGTCATGAATCTTGACAGCGGCATCCGTCAACGCCAAGACATCCGGACTTGATAACCGAATCGTTGACATTGGCCACTTAACGATGCCCGCTTTGACGCCGGCGATTCCTAAGTCGATTGACCGCGCGATTGGCGCCTTCATCATTGGAAAGTCGTGCCGACCCCCTTGATAGTGTTCGTGTGACAACATCGAACCACCAACGATCGGCAAGTCCGCATTACTGCCCACAAAGTAATGTGGAAATTGACGAACGATTTCGAGCAAGTTCGTGAATGTTTGCCGGTTGATGACCATTGGCCGGTGTTCTTGATCCAAGAAGATCGAATGTTCATTGAAATAGGCATAAGGGGAGTACTGGAAGCCCCAAGTATCCCCGCCTAATGTCAACCGCACGATGCGGTGGTTACTCCGTGCTGGATAACCTAAACGACCCAAGTAGCCTTCGTTTTGCATACATAACTGACACAGTGGATAACCATCTTGTGGTTGATTCCGCGCGGCCGCAATCGCTTTGGGATCCTTTTCAGGCTTCGAGAGATTGATGGTGATTTCGAGGTCACCAAAGGCCGTTTTAGCTGGGAAGACCACGTTTTTGGCAATCGCCCGCGTCTTGATGTAGTCGTTGGCTTTGCTCAAATTAAAGAAGTAATCCGTCGCCGCTTTGGGACTGTCTTGATACTTGTCCCAGAAACGTTGGTTGAGGACTGATGGCAACGGTGTCACTAAGTCCATCAACTGGTCAGCCAAGATATCGCGATCCGACTGGGACGCTTCGATCTTGCCATTTTGGATCGCCGTTTCGACCAACGCATCCGTCAAACTCGTTAACTGGTCATCCGCCGCAGCGACTGGTTCGCCTTCACCAACGAGTCCTAAGACCCGATTGTGCACGTAAATGCGGTCCATCGCGGTATATTGTGATGGTGAGGCAATCACAGCATCAACAAATTGATCTAAACTCGTCATTAGTTCTGGCCTCCCCGATCGTCATAGCCAGCTGGATGACTTTCTTTCCAAGTCCAAGCCGTCTTAATAATTTCCTTGACGTCATCGTATTGTGGCTTCCAGCCCAAGACCTTCCGCGCTTTATCACTAGCGGCAACCAAGGTACTTGGGTCACCCGCACGCCGCGGTGCCATAACGGCTGGAATTGGCTTCCCAGTCACTTCACGCGCAGCATCCAACATTTGTTTGTTAGAAAAGCCAGTTGAAGAACCGAGGTTGAACGCATCACTGTCATGACCTTGTTTGAGATATTCGAGCGCCAAGATATGGGCGTCTGCTAAGTCGACCACGTGAACGTAATCGCGCACATTCGTCCCATCAGGCGTTGGATAGTCATCACCGAAGATCTGTAATTGATCCCGTTCGCCAGCAGCGACTTGTAAAATAATCGGAACCAAGTGCGTTTCTGGGGCGTGGTCTTCACCGATACTGCCATCTGGCTTAGCGCCAGCCACGTTAAAGTAACGAAGCGCCACGAACTTGATGCCGTATGCTAAGTCGGACCAATGCATGATTTTTTCCATCGCCAACTTACTTTCACCATAAGGGTTAGTTGGCACTTGGGGATCAGATTCCTTGATCGGCACTTGTTTCGGCTCGCCGTACGTTGCCGCCGTTGAACTGAAGACGATCCGCTTAACGTCATGCTTAGCCATAACTTCCAACAACTTGACCATCCCGGCCGTGTTGTTGTCAAAATACTTGAGCGGATCCTTCATCGATTCTGGGACCACTGAGAATGCGGCGAAATGAATGACACCTTCAACGTTTTCTTGGTCAAATACGGTATTCATAAACGCCGTATCCCGCACATCACCTTCATAAAATCGAGCTTGATCGTTGACCGCTGCCCGGTGCCCAGTGACCAGGTTGTCCACAACCGCCACATCGTACCCTTTTGCAATCAACCGATCAACCGCGTGTGAACCGATGTAACCGGCACCACCTAAAACTAAAACTGCCATTCTAATTCCTCCTCAAATTCCTCAATGCATATAACTGATTTAAATCATGATGCTGTTAACGTTCATTTTTTGATGATTAACGTTAAGTCTCTGATTAACGTTCACTTTTTAGCGATTAACGCTCATTCTCGGATTAACGTTCACTTTTTGGTGATTAACGCGCATCCTCTGATTAACGTCCACTTTTTGGCGATTAACGCGCATCCTCTAAATTAACGTTCACTTTTTGGCGATTAACGCTCACCTTCTGTTTAACGTTCACTTTTTAGCGATTAACGCGCATCTTCTAAATTAACGTTAACTTTTCAACGATTAACGCCCATTCTCGAATTAACGTTCATTTTTTAGTGATTAACGCTCATCTTCTGATTAACGTTAACTTTTTGGCGATTAACGCGCATCTTCTAAATTAACGTTAACTTTCTAACGATTAACGTCCCAATCGTCGCGATTAAAGTTCCTTAGGGCCGTCAGCGATTTCTGCGATGTAGAAGTCAGCGTCGTAGCCGATCGTGTCGCGGTAAACTTTGCCGACGTTAGCTTTGAAATCATCGACCTTATCCTTGTCAACGATGGCAATGCCACAGCCACCAAAGCCGGCACCAGTCATCCGCGCACCTAATACGCCAGGTTGTTTCCAAGCCGTTTCAGCTAAGGTGTCCAATTCTTTCCCAGTTACTTCGTAGTCAAAGTGTAATGAAACGTGTGAAGCCGTTACTAATTCGCCAAAGGTAGTTAAATCATCATCAGCTAACGCCTTAGTTGCGCGAATCGCACGTTGGTTTTCGAAGACTGCGTGACGAGCGCGTTTGATCAAGGTTTCGTCATTGATGAGGTAAGCTGCTTCATCGAATTGGTCGTTGGTCAAATCGCCGAGAGACTTGATGTCCAACTTAGTTTGTAAGCGCCGCAGTGCTTCTTCACATTCTGAGCGACGTTCGTTGTACTTGGAATCTGCTAATTCACGGCGTTTATTCGTGTTCATGATGACGATGACGTTGTTACCAAGCTTAACTGGCGCATAGGAATAGTCCATCGTGTTGGTATCTAGTAAAATTGCTTGATCTTTTTTACCCATTCCAACGGCAAATTGGTCCATGATCCCGGAGTTAACGCCCACGTAGTTGTTTTCACACTTTTGGCCAATCTTAACTAAGTCTAATTGGCTGATATTGAGGTCAAAACCAGTGTTCAACATGATACCGGTCAATAATTCGATTGAAGCGGATGAAGACAGGCCGGCGCCATCTGGCATGTTGCCATGAACGTAGAAGTCGAACCCGTGATCGAATTTGACCCCAGTCTTGGCGATTTCATTCATCATCCCTTTAGGATAGTTCGTCCAACCAGCGGCTTTATCATAGGCTAAATCATTAACGTCGAAAGTCACGATGCCCGCATCTGGAATGTTTGCGGAATACATCCGAACCGTCGTATCCGTCCGTGGTGCGTAGACCCCGTATGTCCCAATCGTAATCGCACATGGGAAGACGTGACCGCCGTTGTAATCAGTATGTTCACCGATCAAGTTAATCCGACCAGGTGAGAAGAAGACCCGTTCTGGTGTGGTATCAAAGGCTTCGGTAAACTCCTGTTTTAAGTCGCTAGTTTTCATGAAAAATCCCTCCGTAAATAGTTTTACTAAAATTTTATTAACTTGACTATAATGCTTTTAGCGGTCGCTGTCAATACCTTAACAATCCTTTTATAGCAAAAATGGTAACGCTTTACCGTTTTATCTGAATCTAGGCTTTATTTCCGCTTCATTCCGATGTCATCGTCCCGTTATCATCAATTGATTTAGTTAAATTTTAACTAAAATATCGTGTACAAATACCCCACAATGTTTTATCATCATAGTTGTAAGCGTTTTTATTAACGATTTTGAAAGGAGCTTCCTCATGCAAGCTAATCTTCAATGGTTAGACGACCCGGAAGTGTTCCGGGTTAACCAATTACCTGCGCATAGTGACCATCACTATTATCACGATGCAGCAGAAATCAAAACTGGCAGTCGTTTCGTTAAGTCCTTAAATGGTGCTTGGCGCTTCAACTTTGCCAAGACACCGGCCGAACGCCCCGTTGACTTCTATCAACCGGACTTTGATGCGAGTGACTTCGACACGATTCAAGTCCCCGGCCACATCGAACTCGCCGGGTACGGTCAGATTCAATACATCAATACGCTCTATCCGTGGGAAGGTAAAATTTACCGGCGCCCACCATACACCCTGAATCAGGATCAGTTAACGCCTGGCCTATTCAGTGATGCTGACGACAACACTGTCGGCTCATACCTTAAAACATTCGATTTAGACGATACCTTCAAAGGGCAACGGGTCATCATTCAATTCCAAGGGGTTGAAGAAGCCCTATACGTTTGGTTGAATGGTCACTTTGTCGGTTACGCCGAAGATAGTTTTACACCATCTGAATTCGACTTAACCCCCTACATCCAAGACACCGACAACGTCTTGGCCGTTCGGGTCTACAAACGAAGCACGGCATCCTTTATCGAAGACCAAGATATGTTCCGCTTTTCCGGGATTTTCCGCGACGTCAATTTATTGGCTGAACCTGCCACTCACCTCAACGACTTGGATCTGCGTCCAACCGTCAACGATGATTTTGAAAGCGGTGTCTTGAATGTCACCACTAAGCTGACTGGCGATGCGGCCACTTTGGCACTTACCGTTAAGGATCAGGACGGTCAAGTTGTTGCAACGCAAACCCAAACGGGCAGTGACACCGTGAAATTTGACGCAATGGCTTTTGACCAAGTTCAGCTCTGGTCACCAGCTTCACCGTATCTCTATCAATTACTGATTGAAGTTTACGATGCTAATCACGAGCTCTTAGAAGTCGTTCCTTACAAGTTCGGCTTCCGAAGCGTTGAGCTCCGTGACGACAAGGTCATTTACGTCAACAATCAACGACTGGTCATCAACGGCGTCAACCGTCACGAATGGAATGCGCATACTGGTCGGGTGATTACGATGGCGGACATGACCGCCGATATTCAGACGATGTTAGCAAATAACATCAACGCTGATCGGACTTGCCACTACCCGGACCAATTGCCATGGTATCAACTATGTGATGAAGCCGGCATCTACTTGATGGCTGAAAACAACTTAGAATCACACGGTTCTTGGCAAAAGATGGGCGCAATCGAACCGTCCTACAACGTCCCTGGCGATAATCCACACTGGCTTGAAGCCGTGGTGGACCGGGCCCGTTCGAATTACGAATGGTTCAAGAATCACCCATCCATCATTTTCTGGTCACTCGGTAACGAATCATTCGCTGGCGAAGACATTGCCGCAATGCAAGTCTTCTACAAGCAACACGACGATTCACGACTCGTTCATTACGAAGGTGTGGTGCACACGCCTGAACTAAAAGACCGGATTTCAGATGTCGAAAGTCGTATGTACGAAAAGCCGGACGAGATCGCCGCTTATTTGGACGACAACCCGGCCAAGCCATTCCTCGATTGCGAATATATGCATGATATGGGGAATTCACTCGGTGGCATGAAGTCTTACAACGATTTGATTGATAAATACCCAATGTATCAAGGCGGCTTTATCTGGGACTTTATCGACCAAGCCCTGTTCGTTCATGATCCAGTCACTGACCAAGACGTCCTTCGTTACGGTGGCGACTTCGATGAACGCCATTCTGACTATGAATTTTCCGGTGACGGCTTAATGTTTGCCGACCGGTCGCCAAAACCAGCAATGCAAGAGGTGAAAT